>OMKS01000746.1_pt1 | contig 29934 bp, 20 predicted proteins | sample 1674721 | NCBI WGS metagenome assembly OMKS01 (sample SAMN06264996, study PRJEB25208) | sediment metagenome | isolation source: hot spring sediment | place: USA: California | collected 2014-09-02 | reverse complement strand
ATTATTTTTCCAAACAACCATAGTCGACAAATCCCGGAGGGAAGCAGATGAGCGAGAAGTTTGTCTACAGTTTTGGCGAAAATTACACCGAAGGCGATGCCTCAATGCGTAACCTGCTGGGCGGCAAGGGCGCGAATCTGGCGGAAATGATCAACCTCGGTATACCTGTCCCCCCGGGTTTCACGATCACGACCGCGGCCTGCGTGGCTTTTTATGAAAACCAGCGCCGCTATCCGGACGGTCTTGAAGAGCAGGTCAGAGAGGCCATTCTCCGCACCGAGGGCACCATGGACAAGGGTTTCGGCGACCGTTCCCGGCCCCTGCTTTTTTCGGTGCGTTCCGGGGCCCGGGTCTCGATGCCGGGCATGATGGATACGGTTCTCAACCTGGGGCTCAACGACGACACCGTCCAGGGGCTTATCGCCGGCTCCGGCAACCCCCGCTTCGCCTATGACAGCTATCGCCGCTTCATTCAGATGTACGGCAACGTGGTCATGGGTATCGACGGCGATAAACTTGAGGAACTGCTGGAAGAAGCCAAGGAGAAAAAAGGGGTCGCGCTGGACACTGAACTAGACGCCGAGACGCTGCGGGAACTGGTGCTCAAACTCAAGGCGCGGGTGCGGGAACTGACGGGCCGGGATTTTCCGGAAGATCCTTTTGTCCAACTCTGGGGAGCGATCAGCGCGGTTTTCAGTTCCTGGAATACCAAGCGAGCTGAAACCTATCGCAAGATCAACAACATTCCCGACCACTGGGGCACCGCGGTCAATGTTCAGGCTATGGTTTTCGGCAACATGGGCGAAGAGTGCGCCACCGGCGTGGCCTTCACTCGCGACCCTTCCACCGGTGAAAACCGTTTCTATGGAGAATTCCTGGTCAATGCTCAGGGCGAGGATGTGGTGGCCGGAATTCGTACGCCGCAACCGATCAATGAAGCCGGGCGCAAGGATTCCAACCTGCCTTCCCTCGAAATCGTCATGCCCGATCTCTACCGCCAGCTGGTCGAGGTTTATCAAAAACTCGAGGCTCACTACCGCGAAATGCAGGACATTGAATTTACCATTGAAAACCATAAACTCTGGTTGCTGCAGACCCGTACCGGTAAACGCACGGTCAACGCCGCGATCAAAATCGCGGTGGACATGGCCAATGAAGGGCTGATCGACAAGCGCGAAGCCGTTTTGCGCGTGGAACCCGACAAACTCGACAAACTTTTACATCCGACCCTGGACCCGGCCGCGCCCCGGGATCTGCTGGCCAAAGGACTACCGGCTTCACCCGGAGCCGCCTGCGGTGAAATTGTCTTCAACGCCGACGAAGCCGAAGCCCTGCATGACACGGGTCGGAAGGTGATTCTTGTCCGAGCGGAAACCTCGCCTGAGGATATCAACGGCATGAACGCCGCCGAAGGCATTCTGACCTCGCGCGGCGGCATGACCTCACACGCGGCCGTCGTTGCTCGGGGTATGGGTAAATGCTGTGTTGCCGGTTGCGGCGCCGTGGTCGTGGACTATCAGAACAACGCCTTCAAAGTCGGCCGGCGGATCTTTAAAAAAGGCGAGCGCATCACCCTGGACGGATCCACCGGTGAGGTTTTCGCCGGCGAAATTCCGACCATTACCCCTCAGCTGACCGGTGAATTCGCGACCTTCATGAGCTGGGTGGATCAATTTCGCCGACTCAAGGTCAGAACCAATGCCGACACCCCCCATGACGCCGAAGTCGCGCGGCGGTTCGGCGCCGAGGGCATCGGGCTGTGCCGGACCGAACACATGTTCTTTGAAGAGGAGCGCATCAAGGCCGTGCGTGAGATGATTCTCGCCGATACCCTGGCCGGACGCGAACAGGCCCTGGCCAAACTGCTGCCCGCCCAGAAATCCGATTTCATCGGCATTTTCAAGGCCATGCAGGGCCTACCGGTCACCATCCGCCTGCTGGACCCACCCCTGCATGAATTTCTGCCTCAGGAAGAAGCCGACATCAAGGAACTGGCCGCTGTCATGGGCATTTCCCAGGCTGCCCTGCAGGAAAGAACCGAAGCCCTGCACGAATTCAATCCCATGCTCGGTCACCGCGGCTGCCGCCTCGGTATCGTCTATCCGGAAATTTACGCCATGCAGGTTAGGGCGATCATGGAAGCCGCCTGTGAAGTCGCTAAAGCGGGCTTTGCGGTGATTCCGGAAATCATGATTCCGCTGGTCGCCGATGTCAACGAGCTCAGATTTCTGAAAAAACGCAGCCTCGCCATCTGCGACGCCATTATAGCCGACTACGGTGTCAAACTCGACTATCTGATCGGCACCATGATCGAACTGCCCCGGGCCGCTCTGACCGCCGCTGTCATCGCCGAAGAGGCCGAGTTTTTCTCCTTCGGCACCAACGATCTGACCCAGACCACTTACGGCCTGAGCCGCGATGACGCCGGCAAGTTTCTGCCCGCTTATATCGAACAGAAAATTTTCCCCCAAGATCCCTTTGTCTCAATTGATATCGAAGGGGTTGGGGCCCTGATGGAAATCGGAGTCATGCGCGGGCGCACAACCCGGCCCGAGCTCAAAATCGGTATCTGCGGCGAACACGGCGGCGAACCGGCTTCCATAGCATTCTGCCATCGCACGGCTTTTGACTATGTCAGCTGTTCACCCTTCCGCGTTCCGATCGCCCGGCTAGCCGCCGCCCAAGCCGCTTTACAGGATGTCTGAACCCTGCGATCTGAAAGACGTTTTCAACTGTCTTCTGGCCGCCTTCGGCCCGCGCCACTGGTGGCCGGCCGAAGGGCCGGAAGAGATGATCATCGGCGCCCTGCTGACCCAGAACACCAGCTGGAAAAATGTGGAAAGAGCCCTTGACAATCTGCGTTGGCGGCAGCGGCTCTCACTGGCGGCCATTGCTGCGGCGCCAGTGAGCGAGCTGCAGGAGGATTTGCGCCCGTCCGGATATTTTCGCCAGAAAAGCACGCGGCTCAGAACCCTAGCGACGGCCTTTCTTGAGGCCGGAGGCTTCGACCGACTCCAACAAAAAACCACCCCCGCCTTACAAGAGTGGTTTCTCAATTTAACGGGCATCGGACCGGAGACCGCTGACAGTATTCTCCTTTACGCCTTTGCCCGTCCGCTTTTTGTGATCGATGCCTATACCTTAAGAATCTGCAAACGCCACGGCTGGCTGCCGGAAACGGCCGGCTACCGGGAGGCTCAGGATTTTTTCAGCCGCCGGTTGCCGCCTGATCCGGCCCTTTTTAATGAGTTTCACGCCCTGCTGGTCGAATGCGGCAAAAATTTCTGCCGCTTTCGACAACCACGCTGCCGGAAATGCCCTCTCGTAACCTTTCAGACCATGCCGGAATAAGAGAAAAAGATGAGCTCCGAAGCAAACCCAAAAAACATTGTCATTGACGCCAATAAAGCTCTTTTTGAAAAAATATTCAAGGAAAACCAGGACCTCCGGGACAGCAATCAGGAACTTAGACGCACTCTGGCAACCATTGAACAACTGGCCCGCGAACGAGAACTGCAGCACAGGAAGTTCGCCGAGCTGGAAGATAGAGTGCTCAAGGCCGTTGATCTTGAAAACATGCTTCAGGAGCTCAAAAAGCTGTTAAAGGATGAATTCTCAATTCCCATCGCCGGGCTTTCCCTGATCGGCAATATCGAGAGTGTCGTCAGCCTGAAAGGGCAGCAGATCATGATCTCAACCCACGCTGCGAACGACGATGAACCGCAGAGCCTGCCGGGTCTGAGCTTTATCAGCAAAGAGGATTATCAGCGCTTCTTTCCGGAAAATTTACCTTTTATCTCAAATGGTTACAATGAAGCGTTGCAAAGCCTGCCGGAAAAAGCCAACCTGGAAAAACTGCCCATCGGTTCATACGCCCTGATCCCGATGCTGAGCCGGGGACGGGCTCTCGGTCTGCTTAATCTGGCCAGCCCCGACCCGAAAAAATTCGTCCCAGGAACCGCCACTGACGCGGTCGAAAGCCTGGGCCGCAAACTGGCCACGGTAATCGAAAACAGTCTGCTGATGACTCAGCTGCGCAAACTAATGCGTACCGACCAACTCACCGGTCTCTATAACCGCCGCGCCATGGATGAGATTCTACCGCTGGAATTCGCCCGGGCCCAGCGCTACAATCACCCTTTAAGCCTGATTATGATCGACCTGGACGACTTCAAACAGATCAATGACCAGTTCGGGCATACGGCCGGAGACCGGGTCCTGGCCGCAACCGGCAAGCTGCTCAAGGATAACATTCGCCGCCACGATACCGGTCTGCGCTACGGGGGCGACGAATTCACGATCATTCTCCCCGACACCGACCTGGAGCATGCTCGGCTGATCATTGAAAAATTGCGGCGTCTGGCGGCGCTGACCCAGGTTAAAAGCGACTGCGGTAAACCCCTGGAAATTAAGATGAGCGCTGGACTCGCATCCTTTCCGTCAACTCCGGCGGCCGGGGCCGATGATCTTAAAAAGGCCGCCGACCTGAATCTCTACCAGGACAAGGAAGCCAGGAAAAAAGCGACGCTTCAATAAAGCACCCGCTCGCGCACGCAGACCACTTCGATGAGATTACCCTCGCGTTCGACCATCAGGGTTACCGGTTCCTCGGCCTGCCCCCGAATCAGTTCTACCACCTCCTGCAAGGAAAAATCATCCACCGCCAGACGGTCTACCGCGAGCAGGCGATCACCGGTAAGCAAGCCTTCCCGGGCCGCCGGCGAATCGGCCAGAATGTCGGCGATTTCGTAACCCCGTTCACTTTTAACCATCCGCACGCCGATACCGACCAGCGCCAGACGCGGTTGCCCATCGGCCGGTTTTCTTTCCAGAAAAATCTCAAAGAAATAAGGATGGTTGCGATTATCAAAATCGATTCCGGAAACCATCTCACTGACATGTTCAGCCGTGGAAACCAGCATCGTCACCAGACCACTGTCATTGCCCCAAAGCTCAAAAAAGCCGGCGGCATCAGTTTTCGTCTGGGAAGCGCCGACGACGATTCTGGCCCCGGCCAGTGGAGCCCCGCTGAGTTGGTCGTAAACCCGGCCGCTGATGCCGTTAACCTCTATCCGGCCGGGTTCGGGATCATCCACCTCGGCCATAAACACCTCGAGATGGGATAAAAAGTCTCCCGCCCCGATGCGAAAATTTTTTATCATTCGCGACCGATAACCCTGACAGGAAAAACGCAGGGTTCCGACCCCCTCCGTCTGCCAGAAACTGAACTCCCCCCGGCTGTCGGTCAACACCCGGTGATCAAGAAAAGCGACCTCGCAGTTGGCCAGCGGCAAGCCGCTGGCCCTGACAAAGACCACGCCCTGAATACCGAAATCAGCCCTCGGGGTTTTAACTTCCGGCGACACAACCGCCGGCGGCGCTTGCGGCTCAGGCCGTGACTCCACGGGCGCAACCGGAGCCACCTCCGGCGGTGAAACATGGGACAAATTTGAAGGTCGCGGGGAAAGCCCTTGCCCGGCGGCCGCCGGGGCCGCTTTGTTTTCAACCCTTATTTCCTCGCGGAAGGGTTCGGGATCATGAAAAACAAAGAAGAAGGCTCCGCCGAGCAGAGCAATAAACAATAATAAAAGGACCTTTTCCAGGCTTATCAGGCGATGTTTCATAAATTATATTCCACCTTCGGTTAAAAAGCCGAACTACCCCGGCCTTTGACATAAGCCGTCCATTTCCGGGTAACAGAGCCCACGGTCGCGGCCCAAAACCAACGGAGACTTCCCTCCTCAAAAACCAAGACTGTGGCGTAAGCCGCCGGGGCGCTCGACCCGGCGGCAACGAGCCCGTTCAAGGCCCGCGATCAGTGCGGCGCGGTCCTTTCCCGGCATCCAGATTTCAAGCTTGCTCGCCGCCCGGGTCACCGCTGTATACATCATTTCACGGGTCAGAAAAGGTGTATCATGTTCCGGCCAAAAAAGCACGACCCGATTATAACCCGAACCCTGAGCTTTATGCACGGTCAGCGCGAAAGCGTTTTCGTGGGCCGGCAGACGCCGAGGGGAAAAGACGGCGAAATCACCATCCGTCCTTTTAAACCAGACCTTCAGTCTTCCCGCCGCATCGGGCCGGACCAGCCCGACATCACCATTAAAAAGCCCCAGCTGCGGAGCGTTATTGACCATCAGCAGAGCCTGTCCCTGGTAATAGAGGCCCTGGGGCCGTAAACCAAAGACCGCAGGCAGCAGACGATTGAGGTTATCGACGCCGCAGGGCCCCCGGCGCAACGGAGCCAGAACCCTGAAGCTTTCCAGAAAAGCAAAGGCCAAAGACAACTCATCAAGCTCGGCAAAGGCCGCCAGGGGAACTTCCCGACCCGCCAGTAAGACTGTAAGCTCCGCCAGGCGCCGACGGGCAGACTCGGCCGCGGCGTTTCCCGGCGGCAACCGGCAAAGGGCGATTTCACCGGCGCTGTGGCTGCGGCAAAGCTCGGCAAAACCCTGATCCTCGGCTGCAGCCAGCAGGGCGCGTTGCAGACGGTCAATTTCCCCACCCGGCAAAAACCGATGACTTTTTTTGAGCTCAACCAGGTGATCCTGCAGGCAATGTTCCCGGGTCGCAGGCAGGCCGGGGCGGGTCGTTTGCGTCAGAGTCCTAAAGTCAGCCAGGAAAGCCGGGGAAAAACAGTTAGCGCCGGCCGCCGAGCAAAGTTCGGCAAAAACCGCTCCGGCCTCGACAGAAGCCAATTGGTAACGATCCCCGGAAAGAATCACCGCGCATTCATCCGGCAGCGCGGCGAACAAGGCCGCCATCAGGGCCAACGGCACCATGGAAGCCTCGTCGACAATCAACAGGTCAAAAGGCAGGCGATGGTCGCGATGATAAAGGTAGCCCGCTCCCGGCCGATAGCCCAACAAACGATGAATTGTGGTCGCGGGCAGGAGGCTCAATCTTTCCCGCAGCTCCAAGGGACAGACGAAAGCCTCAAGCTCCGCCAGCAGGGCCTGGCGGAGCCGGGCCTGGGCCAGGCCGGTCGGAGCGCACAGCGCCATCCGGGCACCTGGGTCACCCGCCGCCACCAAGGCCGCGATCGCGGCCAGCACCGCGGTCTTACCGCACCCCGGCCCTCCGCTGATCAACGTAAAACGATTCCGCAAGCCGGCGCAGACCGCCGCGGCCTGCAAGCTGTCATCCGGGCCGAGAAAACGCGGCGCTAAGTTTTCCCGGAAAAACGGCTCCGGCGTCAGAGGCCGGGGCGCGACCGCGAGCCGTTGCCGAATCAAGCCCGCCAGCCGCTGCTCAGCCTCGTAGTAGCGTTGCAGATAAAGACGGCCGTCATCGTCAAGAACCAGCAGCTGCCGCCGCGAAAAGGCTTCCTCAGGACCGGCGACCGCGGGATGGGCGCGCAGAAAATTCTCCCAGTCCGGTGGCCACTCCAGCCCCGGGGCCAAATCATCGCCCGGCCTCTCCGCCTCCGCAAAGCGGGTCACATCGTAAAAAAACTCCGGGGCAAGAAACGCCTCGTCTGCCGTCGGCGAAGCCCGGACGACATCAGTTTCCACGTCCTCCGCAAGGCCCAGCCAGGCCGCCAGATCCGACGGCAGAGCACGCAACGGCAAACAGACCTGACGCCGCCGGTTAACCACATGGCCCGCCAGCAAAGCCGCAAGATACAGAGGCCAACAGCTTTCATCCCCGGCTCGACGACAGACCAGCCGGGCGAAATGAATATCTATATAATCAAAAGGCCCGGGAGTCACCAGAGCTTCAAGCCGGGCTATCTCTTCACACGCCATTCGCGCTTCCTTTTTGCGAGTCGGCGATGTTTGCCGGACTCGTAATAAACACCAACACAGGCCGTTTGGCTAATACGACGCTCAAGGCCCAACCGGGTCGCCGCAGACCATTTGGGCCAGGGTTTCGACCAGAAACCGGGACGGGCGGTCGTAAAAAACCCCGGTCGCGGCGTCATTACCGTTAATTCCCCGCAGATATAGATAATAAACTCCGCCACAATGCCGGTCATAGTCATAGTCGACGAGATGGGCGGCAAGAAAACGATGCAAGGCGATCAGGTAAAGATGGTACTGCAGAAGATAATCTTCCTCAAGGATATTCTGTTGCAGGGCCGCGGCCCTATAATCGCCCCAGCTCGGACCCAGATTATTGGTTTTCCAGTCCAGCAGATAATAACGTCCCCGATAAGAAAACACCAGGTCGATGTAACCATTGAGAAATCCGCGTTCCGGTTGGGACCCGGCAAAGCTGAAACGCCAGCGCTCAAGCTGTTCCCGGGGCAGATGCGAAAAAGCCGGCAACCCCGAGGATTTAAAAAGCGCCGTCAGTTTTTCAGCTGGCGGAAAAGCCGCCAGCGGCAACCAGAATTCCATTTCCCGCACCCGTTCCAGAGCGGGGTCGGCAAGCCGGAAAGCGCCATCCGGCCCCGGCAGCGGAGTCTGCAGAACCAGTTCAAGAAGCTTGAGAAGCAAACGTTCCCGCCGGCTGCCGCCGTCCGCTGCGGGCGCGGCAGCGTCCCCTTCCCCCAGCCCGAAACGTTCCAGGGCCCGGCGGATAATCGTGCGCGGCGTTCCCTCCGGCTGTTTGCCGGCGGCCGCGAAAAGAGAAAAATCGATCTTTTCAAAAATTTCATGCACGGCGTTGCCGGTTGCCGTGCCGCCCGGAAAAGCGGCCAGCGGCGAGGCCGCTGAACATTCCGGAGCCGCGCCCGCCGCCGGCGGCGCCGGTCTGGAAGCGGCGCTGAAGCTCTGCCGCTCCGCCCCGGTCAACCGGGAAAAGCTTAAAATGCCGGCCGCAGGAAGCAGCGGCCGGGTAAAATTTCGCGCCCGGAATACTTCCGGCCGCCCGAAAGTCTCCGCCGTCAGACAAAGGCCCTGTTCTTGGGGAATGGCCCCGACTATCCCGGGCGCCGTTTCCCAACGCCGAGAGCGCTCGTCATTGATCAGCTCCGAGCTGGCGGCCGCGGCCCCGTTCAGCAGAAACTCCCGCCGTTCAGCTTCATTCCGGGGCGGGCGGCGCAGATACATCAGCGCCGTTTTCCCACTGTTCCGGGTCTGCGGCCAGGCCAGATAGAGCGCGGTCACGGCCCGAGTCACGGCCACGTAAAAAAGTCTGAGCTGCTCGGCCAGTTCCTCGGCCGCAACCACCTCGCCGATCATCGGGTCGGATCTGGCGGAAAGATCCAGACAACGCCGAAACCCACCTTCGGGACGAGGTTGATGAAAGGAACCGCGCAAATTTTTTCCGTTACCGGGACTGAAGCCGCGCGACCACAAAAAGGTAGCGAAAACCACGGGAAACTCAAGGCCCTTGCTTTTATGCACGGTCATGATACGAATAGCGTCGGCTTCACTTTCAAGTTTCAGTTCAGATTCCTTTTTTTCACCGTCTGTCCCCTCCTCAAGCCGGCGCTCAAACCAGAGCAACAAAGCGGCCGGTGAAAAAAGATTTTCCCGTTCGGTCTCATGCAGCACCTCACGCAGATGCAGGAAATTGGTCAGCGCCCTTTCCCCCTTTCGCCCCCTGGCCAGATGCAGAGGAAACTCCCTGGCGGTCTCGGGCCGCGGCTCCACGCCGGTAAAATCCGGAAACGTGGAGAGCAGGGCCGGCAAACCATGTTTACGCCAGGTCTCACGACCCTGAAAAAAAGCCCCACGCCAGGCTTCATACTCGGCGCGCCAGGGCTCCGCCGCCGATGAACCGCCGCCTTCCGGGGTTTCATGAAAGGCCGCCAGACGAGCGCCGGACAGACCCAGCAGACAGGTCCCCAGAGCGGTCGCAAGATAACGATCGTTATCCGGGGCCAGGACAGCCCGCAGGAAAAGGAACAGATCGCGGGCTTCGCGGCTTCGCCAGAGATCGCCGGTCGCCGTCACCAGGGCCGGCAGTCCCCGGGCCAGACAAAGTTCCCAGAGCTGTTTCGCTTCCCGATTGGTGGAGGTCAACACGGCAATATCCGAGGCTCGCAGAGGACGGCGCCGACCGCTTTCGGTTTCGACGAGTTCGGCCCGCCAGCCGCTGCGGTTTTCCTCCCGGGCCAGCCGTAGAAGTTCAACACAACGATCCGCGACCGCGCCGCTGATGCGGCTGCCGGCCTCATAGGAGGAAAGCGGACGCGAATCTTCTCCGGGCAGATGCCAGAAGGTAAGCGGCGCGGCCGGTTCGGAGTCGATAAAAAGCTGCAGTCGGGCCGGACCCCCGCTGCGCATGGGCCGATAATCAATGCCGTCAAGTAAAAAGGGAGAAGGCCCCTGAAAAAGATAATTGAGCGCCTGCAGCAGCTCCGGGGTCGACCGATAGTTACAATCCAGGGTGGCGCGCCGCTGATCGTTTTCCCGAGCGGCCTCCAGGTAAGAAAAGATATCGGCGCCGCGAAAACCATAAATGGACTGTTTCGGATCGCCGATACGATAATAAAGCAGGCCGGGCTGCCGAAAAAGAGCATTAAAAATCGTATTCTGGACCGGATCGGTATCCTGAAATTCGTCCACCAGGGCTACCTTGAAGCGCTCTCCGGTCAGCCGCCGCAGAACCCGTCCGGCCGCGCCCGTCAGAGCCTGGCGCAGGCCGGTAAGAAAATCGCTGTAACCCTGCTGGTGCGCCCTTCTTTTACAGGCTTCCAGCCCCGCCGGGCCACTGGCGTAGGCGATAAAATCACGCTTGACGGCGACCAGCAAAGCCGCCGCCGTGACATGGTAATCCTGAACCACGGCATACAGTTCCTGGGCCCAGTCAAAAAAAGGATGCTCAGGCCGCAACCGCTTTTGTTTCAGCCGCCGTTCCAGACCCGCGTTCGTAAAACGTTCAAGCAGCGCCAGTCCGTTCTCATCGAGCCAGTCGGCCGCCGCCAGCAGTTCAGCCAGGGCCTCGGCATATTCGGCGAAGTTCTCCGGCCGCCAGAGATTTTTTTTCAGCGCCTGGTCGGCAAACAGGGCCCGCTCAATGGCGTCACGTTCGGTTTGCAGCCGCGCCAACCCTTGACGACAAGCGGACGTGTAAACCCGCTCCAGCTTTTCCAGAACCGTGCCGTAAGCCTGAAGGTCTTCCGCCCAGCTCGCATGTTCCGGCTGTTCCGGCAGAAAAGCCAGCTCCGGATCCTGATCCAGCAACGCGCCCAGCGCGTACAAGTCCTCGGTCGTCAGACCCTGGGCGACGACCGTTTGCGCCAGCACCGGGCGGCCCTCATAAAAGGTTCGACGCCAGTAATCCTCGGCTACCTGTTTTAAAAATGAGCGGTTCTCCCGGACCAGTTCAAGGCCGCCCCGCCGCCCGCACTCAAAGGCGTAATCGTTCAGAATCCGGTTACAAAAACCATGAATGGTGGTAATCACCAATTCATCAAAGGCCGCCAGGACGCCGTGCAGGCGTTCGCGCAGGCGCGGCAGATTCAGCCCCGGCCGCGCCAAGGCCCGGTTCAGCACCCGACCTAGATCATCTTCACCCACCGCCGCGCCCAGCGCGATATTTCCCAATCGGCGCGAGGCCTGGCGCAGGATGTCACGAATTCTATCCTTGAGTTCTTCGGTCGCGGCTTCGGTAAAGGTTACCACCAGTATTCCGGCGGGCCGCAGATCGTCGCGCTCCAGCAAAAGCCGCAGAAAAATAAACTGAATCGTATAGGTCTTGCCCGATCCGGCCGCCGCTTCAATCAGGACCCGGCCCTGATCCAGCGGATATGCGGTGATATCATATTCACAAAACATAAAAACTCTTTTCCCGCTTCAGGGTCTCTCTTCTACCCCATGAACAAGGGGCCCAGACGGCGGGCCAGCGCGGCGAAATCTTCCCAGAAACTTTTCTCGCCGAAACGATCGCCGAAACAGAAATTAAAGGAAGGATCACGAACCGCATGATTTCTTTCCCCGGCCAACAGGCTTTGCGACTTGAAACAAGCCGCCCTGAACGCCCCCTGTTCTCCCAGTTTTTCAACCTTTTTACAAAAGGTTTCGTACCAGGGCAGGGAAAGGGCCGGTAAAAAAGGCAGGGGCCGCCGCAGACCCTCGCAAAAGGTAGTCAGAAGCAGTTCGAAATCAGCCTGTACCACCGCCTTCGGGTTGAGCGCGCGCACCAGCAGCCCTTTTTCGAATAAAGCCTGAAAGCGGGTTTCCAGAACTTCCGGCACCCTCGGCAGCGGAACGGCCATTTCCAGAGCTTTATGCCAAACCGCGGTTCTGACCCGGTCACGCTCCGTGATTTCACGGGCGGGACGATACAGAATCTGCCGGCAGAGACCGTCCTCGCCGCGATAAAGTGAAGCAAAGCGGCAGAACAGTTGCAGCCGCGCGCCGTTTAGCGGCAGCTGCAACAAACAGTCCGTAGGCTCCAGATAAACCGCGCAGCAAGGATCAAGGCGCGCGGCCAGCGCCAGCGCGTCCTGCACGCAACGGCGAAAAGCCATTTTCCCCGGAACCCGCAGCGGCAACCGTCCAGCCGCGACAAAACGCCTTTCCAGCTCCCGGCGGACGGCGTCCGGATCGGCCCTCTCCTCCCGGCGCCGGCGCAACAGCCAGCCGATCATCTCGTCGTGCAGCTGATAGGCGACCTGGGGTTCCAACACGAAGGGCTCACTTTCGTCAAATTCCTGCCGCACCCTGATTTCGGCCAGCAGACCGAGACGTTGCTTGAAAAAAAAACGCACCGGATTGACAAAAAAGCTTTCCAGCTCCGCCAGTTCGAGACGCTCGGGACGTTTTTCAGCCAAAACCGTCGCCAGTCCGCTCGCGGTTTCCGAAGGCGGACCGGCCAGGGCCGTAGCGACCGCGGCCTGACTCTGGTCGTAGGAAAAAAGCTCGGGGCCGTTTCCAGTTTCCCCGGGCCTAAAATAACGTCGGCTGAACGGTTGCGGGGGATGATCAAAAAGCAAGCTCGCGTGGGCCGCCGCCGCGGCGGACGGAGAAGAGAAATATTCATCGATATAGTCGATGAGCTCGCCGACCACCACGGCCGGCGGTCGCGGATGGTTATCCCCGGGGTCCCGGCCGCAGAAACTCAAAACCAGGGTCCGGCGTGCCGCGAGCAGGGTTTCCAGAAAAAGATAACGATCCTCGTCGCGGTCGGTCCGATCCCCGGGGCGCGGCCGGGCGGCGATCAGATCATAGGACGGCGGTCTCGTTCCCCGAGGGAATTCTCCGTCATTAAGACCGAGCAGACAGATCATGCGCGCCGGAACCGCGCGCAATTGCAGCATCGAGGCAAAAGTTACGCCCCCATTCAGGCCGACGGCGGCGGTGGCGGAAAGCCTGAGCAAACGCTGCTCCAGGATGGCGATCAGGGTTTCGACTTCCAGACCTGAATCCTCGGCCGGGGCCGCTGCGGCCCGGTCCCAGGACTCGCCGAGCTCAAACAACACCTGCTCCAGAAGGCCAAGACCGGATTCTTCAAGGGCGGCGTTATCGGGACAAGCCATAAAATCCCGGCGCAGTGTTTCAAGTTCCCGGCGCCAGCCTTCAGGGGGCAGAGACCGGCGCAGGCGCTCCCGAGTGTCCTTGAGGGCCGCGACAAAAGCGCAGAAAGCGCCGAGAGCCAGGGCCTCGGCCCCTTCCATCCCGGCCAACGGCATCAGGCCTGAAGCCGGCGGCGCGGGCCAGAGTTCGTTTTCTTCAATCGCGTTCCGATTGACTCCGTCACCGGCCAGGCCATAGCCCGCGAGCAACCGTTCCAGCCCCCAGTCAAGAGAATGTTCGGCAAACTCGACGCCAACCGTCTCCAGACGAAAAGCTTCATCCAAGCCCCAACTGATCGCCGCCTGGCGCAGCCGCAGGCCCAGGATTTCAAGCTCGGTTTCCGGAACGCCGAAACGACCGCGCACCAGATCCTGACTGAACAGTTCAAACAGCTCCCGCAGGCTGTAACGACCACGCGGCAGACGCAGCAAGGTCAGCAGGATCCGGATCGCGGGCAGCCTCAGAGCGGAATCTTCTCTGACCAGATAAAATTTGAGCCGGGGCCGCCGGTCGCCCGACGAACGCGCCCCGAACACCGCCTCGACATAAGGAGCATACAGCGAGATATCGGGAGCCAGGACTAAGATGTCATCAACTTCGAGCTTCGGATCCCGCTCCAGGGCTGCCAGAATCGTATCGTAGAGCACTTCAACTTCACGGGCGCGGCCGTGACAGCGATGCAGCTGCAGGGAAAAATCATTTTCCGCCAGGGGCAGGGGCGCGGGCGGCGGCGCCAGGGAAATAATCTGCCGCTGCAGCGCGGCCAGCAGGAAGACATCCTCCGGTACCGCGAAGGTTTCGCGGTAGGAATCAACCTCAAGCGCGCTCACATTTTCAAAAAAAGCCCGGCCCAGACGACCCCAGGAAGCCAGCAGCGGATGACGACCGGCAGCGGCGGCCGGGTCAGGCGGACTTTGTCCACCGGCGGCAGGCTCCGGGCGTGAATCCGCTTTTTTCCGCGGCCGGTACTGATCACCCCAATATTCGGCGCAGGGATTGAGATAAAAAAGATGAACCTCGGTCAAACGCGCAAGCGCCTTGAAAAGATCCAGGTAAACCGGCGGCAGGGCCGCGAAACCAAAAAGAAAAAGACGGGACGGCAGGTTGTCGCCGATGACGGAGACATCGAAAGGCGCGGGGTCCGGAAAAAATTCCGGATAGATGATGCGATTAACCTGCTGATGCAGAGCCGCGAAATGGAGCCCGGGCCGAGCGGAGACCAGTTTTTGCCAGAGCGCTTTCTGCCAGTGCGCGGCCGGCAGAGGGGAAAGCGGATTTTCTCCCCGTTCCCAGGCCTGAATGAGTTCCGGACGGCCCAGCAGATAACGATTAAAAAGATCGGCCAGGGAAGCGGCCAGTTGATAGCGGGAAAGTTGATCCCCGGTTTTTTTTAGATAATGTTCAAGTTCCGGAAAGCGGCTCGTCAGGGAATCATCCGCCAAGGCAAAAAAAATGCGCCAGAGCAGAATGTCGGGCGCGGTCACATCCTCGCCCGCGCCGGCCTCGACCAGGGTTCGTCGTAAGGGAGCCAGCACGTTTTTCTCGAGAAAGGTCTGGGGGAAAGGACAGCTCAGATTGGCGGCAATCCCGTGCCGGCGGGCGAGAAAGAATTTAAGCCAGCGCTCCATGCCGCGACCGGGAAGAATCACGATTTCCGGGCTCAGCAGCGCCGCAGTTTTTTTCCGGCCCAGATAAACGGCCAGCCCCTGAGCCAGCTCCTCCAGGGCATTACTGGCATGAATAAAAAAACCGGCCACGCGGGTTTCCTTTCTCCCTGAATCTGTGCTACAAGCTGGTTTTGCGAATTCGGTTTTCAGTCCGGATGATTTCCACTTGTCCTGAGACGTAAAAAACAGGAAAAAAGTATTATGTCCCCAGCTTAAAAACTGGGGACATAATACTTTTTCCAAATTAACTTTTGGCGATTTTCGGCCCAGGGTGCAACCCACCCGCGACCCTCTCGCCACCAGCGTCATCATACCAACGGCCTTGGCGCCGTCCAAATCGAGATGAACCACGATCCTCGCCCCCAACTGTTGCGGGCGGCAGTCATTATGAGTCTGCGGCCGGGAGAAGCGCCGCTGAACGACGGCGGTTTGCTGATCACAAGTAACCCCGCCGAGCGCCGTATTCTGGCCGTCGGCCGCTACCGGGAGCTGCGCCATGAGGGCGATTTTCAGGAAATCGATCTGGGTCCGGTAACCGTGGCCCCGGGCCTGATCAACGCCCATACCCATCTTGAAATCTCGCATCTGCAAGGCCGGACCAGCGGCGGCCGGGGTTTTGTCGCCTGGCTGAAAAGCCTGGTCCCCCATCTCAATGAGCCGCCGACGACCACGGCCCTGCGGCAAGCCTTAGACGAACTGCGTGACTGCGGCACGGTTTTTACGGCCGACATGGCCGACCGCCACGCCGCCCGGCTGACCGCGTTTCTTGACGAACAAGCGTTCCCCCACTGGCTCATGGTGCAACATTTCGGTTTTACCACAGCCTCCGCGCAGATACCACTGCCGCCAACGGCGGCCGAAATCAGCCACCCCGAACTGGCGCAAAGAGCGGATTTCTGCCGGGCCGGACACGCCTTTTACTCAACCCGGGCAAGCACCCTGCAGGCAGCCTTCAAGTGGTGTCAAAAAGAATACAAACCTTTTGCCCTGCACCTGGCCGAATCCCCGGCCGAGCTCGAAATGCTGGATCGGGGCCGAGGTGAAATGGCCGATTTTTTTCGCGAGACCGGAATCCTGCCCCCGGATTTCAAGCCGCCCGGCCTCTCGCCGATAAGTTATGCCGAGCGGCTCGGCCTGCTCAGCCGCCACACCCTGGCCATTCACTGCGTCCATCCCGTTTCCGACGACATCGAAACCCTGGCCCGCCGCCGGGTCAACGTCTGTCTGTGCCCGCGCAGCAACGCTTTTATCGGGGTCGGCCGGGCGCCCTGGGAACAATTCGCCGCGGCCGGCATTAATCTCTGTCTCGGCAGCGACAGCCTGACTTCCAATCACGATCTCAATCTCTGGCATGAGCTGGAATTTCTCTGCGCTTTTTCCCCCGGCACACTTGATCTGGAAAGCGGACTCGCCCTTTTGACCCGCAATGCGGCCCGGGCCCTGAACCTTAACCGGGATTACGGCAGTCTGGAAGCCGGTAAAATCGCGCGCTGGAGTATCGTGCCCGGCAATATTCTGAACCTTTTCCGCCGACCGGTAAACATTTTCCCCTAAACCATGTATCAATCCTTTATCTTTTATATCTTCGTCATTCTCATCTACACGGCCCGGCCGCCGCGCCTGGCGGAACTTTTTTCCCCCAGCTCCGCTCTCGGCCTGGCCTGCGGCCTGCTGCTGATTTTTTTCATCTTCGTCCGCCATCGCTGTCGCCGGCTTCGGGAGCGGGGACCGTGGCTGAGTGAAGATCAGTTCCCCGGGCTTTATGACCGGCTGCAGCTGCAGCTGCAGATCGCCGCCCTGGGTGTTTTCGCGGGTCTGGTTTACGGAGCCGATCTCGGCACCCTGATCGAACTTTTGCCCCCGGCCCGAGCCAGCGAGGGTTTCAGCAACCTCTGCGGCCTGAGTTTTTTCTTTCTCCTGCAGGTTATCATCTGGAGCGAAAGTCATCGGCAGCTGGCCGAACGCATGCTTCTGATCAATCCCCGCTCCGCCTATCTCAAGGCGCGCCTGCGGTTCGCCGCGGGGCTGATCGGGCCCTGGCTCGGCCTGCTTTTCCTGATCGATCTGGGCGCCACCCTGATGCCGCGGAAGCTGGAACTCGCTCTGCAGCACCCGCTGACTGAAATCGCGGTTTTCATGGTTTTTCTGATCTTCATGACGGCGGCCGCCCCACCCCTTTTGGTTTATCTCTGGGGCTGCCGGAAACTGCCCGATTCCCCTTTGCGCCGGGCCATCATCGAACTCTGCCGCCGGCAGCGGGTAGGCTGGCGGGAAATCATGCTCTGGCCGCCTTTCGAAGGGCGCATGGCGACCGCAGCCGTGGTCGGCGCCTTTCCCTGGAGCCGCTACCTCCTGATTACTCCCGATCTGCTGCGCCTGCTTGACGGAGAAGAGGTTCTGGCCGTGATGAGTCATGAGCTCGGCCATGTCCGCTATCGCCACCTGCTCTTTTTTCTGCTCTTTTTCGTAAGCTTCTTCCTTTTCAACTATCTCTATTTTGATCTTGCCCAGGCCTGGCTGCTGACCACGGACCCGATCCCGACCTGGCTCGAAAACAGCGGCAACGCTCAGGGGATACTGCTTTCCCTGCTGGAAATCGTGCCGCTGCTGCTGCTTCACCTGGTCTTTTTTCGCTATTTCTTCGGCTGGTTTCTGCGTAATTTCGAGCGCCAGGCCGATCTCGCCAGCCTCGATCCACCAAAGCTGACGCCGGCCCTGATCACGGCTTTCGAGAAGCTGGGCTATCTGCTCGGCTCCGCCGGAGAAAAACCCAACTGGCACCATTTCAACATTCCCCAGCGCCTGGAGTTCCTGCGCGCCGCTCAGATTGATCCACAACTGGCCCGGCGCCATCATCGGCGCCTGCAAAAAGCCCTGTCCCTCTACCTGATCAGTTTCCTGCTGTTGATCATTCCTGGCCTTCACTGGCAGAATACCGGGGCGACCGACAAGCTTCATTATCGCTACCTGACCCGGCGCGTCGAGCAATTGCTGCGCGAGAAACCCGATAACGCCCGTCTCTGGCTGGCTCTAAGCTCCATCCATCTTGAACGACAAAAGGAAATACCGGCCCTGCAAGCCCTGGAACAGGCCCATCAGCTCGACCCGAATGATCCGGAAACCATCAATAATCTGGCCTGGCTGCTGCTGACCATCGCCGACAGCGGTTTACGCGACTATGACCGGGCCTTTCTTCTGGCCGCCAAGGCGGCCGCCCTGCGGCCCGCGCCGCACATTCTCGACACCCTGGCCGAAGCCTACTGGCGCCGGGGCGACGCCGCGACCGCGATCGCTTTAGAAGAAGAGATTCTGGGCTCCACCGAGCTCGACAATCGGGAACACTATCTTAAACAGCGGGAAAAATTCAGCCGAAAGACCCTCAGTCTCTGATGGCCGACCGCGATCGGCCGAAAAGGAATTCAGCCGGCCGACTGCACTTCTTCCTTGAGGCGTTTCACATGCCCCCGGCCCAGGCCCTTGACCTCGCAGCCGAGACGAAAATACTCTTTGATCTGCGCGTCGGAAAGCATCGCGAAACAGTCCACGAGCAACAGCGGCGCGCCAACTTTTTGCACCAGCCAGCCGCTGGTAAGGGTTTTATAGGCTTCATGCCGGACGGCCAGAACCACGGCGTCGACCCCGACCAGGCTCGATTCCAGATCATTGCTGACGCGAAGATGGGTCAATTCTTCCTGATTACGGAAAAAACGGGACCAGGAATGTCCCGGCGCCGGATAGCTCTCCTGTTTTTCCAGTTCCCACCAATGCTTGACGTAGGGATCATGGACCAACACTTCCGCTCCCATTTCGGTCAATTTACGCACAATCAGTTCCGAACCGCTGTAGCGCGTATCCCCGACATCCTCACGGTAGGAAGCCCCCAGAACCAGCACCCGCGAGGCGGCCACGATCTTACCCTGATTACGCAGACCGTCCCGCACGAGTCCGGCCACATGCAGGGCCCGGGTATCGTTGATATCAATCACCAGCGGCGTCAGTTTAAAGATATCGTCTTCAAAACCCATCAGGGTATGGTAAGCCCAGACCCCGAGACCGCCATCCTTGGGCAGGCAATAACCGCCGATGCCGGGACCGGGGAAAATCATGTTGGAATGGGTCGGACGCACCTTGATCGCCGCGACGACCTTGGGCAGATCGACACCGTTGCGCTCGGCAAACAAACTCCACTCATGCAGAAAAGCCAGGGTCGTCGCCCGATAGGAGTTTTCCACGATCTTACAGGTCTCGCTTTCAATCGGCCGATCCATCACGGTCAGGGGGAAGTCACCGACATTAAGCACCTCGGAAAGAAAATCGACCACCCGCTTTCGGGCCGTGGCGTTGATGCCGCTGCAGACCCGCCAGAAATCCCGAATCGAGGCGACGTACTCCCGGCCCGGCATGACCCGTTCATAAGAATGGGCGAGTATCGGCTCAGCCTGCAGCCCGCGCTTAGCGAAAGCCCGCTTGATGATCGGATAGGCAACGTACTCGGTGGTGCCCGGCGGCACCGTGGTTTCGATCAGAACCAGGCATTCGGGCTGAATGTGCCGGCCGATGACGCCGAGGCTTTCCTCCAGGGCGGCGATATCGGCCCGGCCCTGACGCACATCTCCCAGACATTCCTTGAGATAATCACACTGCACATCGACGACCACGACATCGGCCAGGCCCAGGGCAAAATAGGAATAGGTCGCGGTCAGGGTTTTTTTGTCCCGCACACAGCGTTCAATCATCAACGCCACTTCCGGGTCCTCGGCCTCAACCGGAGCCACGCCGCGATTCAGATAATGAATTTTCCAGAAGGAACGCACCGACGGCCGCTGCATGCCGATCACAAATTTTCCTGACGCCCCCCCCGCGCGGGTCGAATCGGCCACCACTCCGGCCATCACCGCTCCGACAAAACCGACCCCGAGCACCACCACGATTTCGCGGCCCAGGGCCCGCTGTTCCGCCACGAGCGCGACCAGACGCTCATTTTCCGCCTGATAATCAAGCTCCCCCGGCAAGGTAAAGACCTCTCCCCCGGGAGACACCGAAACCTCTGCACCCATTGGTTCAACTCCTTTATGTTAGTAGTTTGCAGGTTATTTTCTTGTTTGTTTCAACGTTTTTCAGACAACAAAAACAAGAAAATGTTAAGTGCTTCACGGGTTATCCCCGAAGGGGATAACCCGATGAGGAAACTTATCCAACTCTGCTGGGCCTGATAAGAGCACTTATTTGTGACCAAAGGAAATACCTTTAGGTACGGGCCGTGAAGGCTCCCTTTTGGATTGCGGGATTTATTCCCGCATCAGGTTAAATAATAACGATGAAAAAATCTGGGGACATGATCCCGGGAAAATCTGGAAAAATCTGGGGAATCAGGTCATGTCCCCGGATTTTCCTTGTCCCCAGGCCTGATAAAGCTCATTTTCGATCCCGAACAGACTCATAACCCGACCGATGGTCTGATCCGCCATTTCGACAATGCCCGCCGGCCTTTGGTACAGCGCCGGCACCGGCGGCATGATGACGCCGCCCAGGCGGCTGACTTTAAGCATCAATTCAAGATGGCCGCTGTGCAGAGGGGTTTCGCGCACCAGCAGAAGCAAACGCCGGCGCTCCTTGAGCATGACATCGGCGGCCCGGCCCATTAAATCGTCGGCGAAGGAATTGGCGATGCCGGCCAGGCGCTTCATCGAACAGGGCGCGATCACCATTCCGGTCGCGGCAAAGGAACCACTGGCCGGAGCCGCGAAAAAATCGTCCGCGGCATGAGAATAGTCGGCCAGGGCCTGAAACTCAGCCAACCCCAGACGGCATTCATGCTCAATAATCCGGGCGGCTACCGGCGAGACGATCAGATGGCTCTCAACCCCGTCCGCCGCCCGCAGGGCGAGCAGCAGACGCTCGGCATACAGGGCTCCGGAAGCGCCGCTGACCCCGACCACGATAATTTTTTTTTCAATTTCCCCGGCTGCCATCGTTATCCTCCACCGGCCAGGCCGTTGAGATTTCCCGAGCCAGGAATCGCCACTCGGCCCGCACCAAGTCAAGCTCGGCGGGTTTCAGCCCGGGGAAATGCATCCCGACCACCATTCCGACCTTGCGCCCCAAGGCCCGCACCAGGATATCACTCATCTCCCGAGCCGCTTCATCATCGCGATGGCCGGGCGCGGTCAGGACCGAGGTCGAAGCCCGTGTTTCCCCCGGCGCGCCTTGACTTTCACGCGGCAGGCTCAGCGTCAGGGCGCCGAGATGTCCAACCCCGCCTTCGACCAACACGAAAAGATCGCCGCCCGCAAATTCATGCACCAGGGCGCGCAGGGGAAAAGGGCAGTTTTCCCGGCTGGTGAAAATCCGCATGCAACCTCGCTTTCAGCATCTTACACATACAGGTTATTTCCCGGCTTTACAAACCGGAAGTCCACCCGGCTCCGGCATTTCGGCGCGGCCCTGCGCCCACGCCGGAAGATTAAGGACTTGAAATTTTCCCGCGACGATATTAGATAAGACGCTTTCCGGACAACCCGGGTCGCCGCAACAGCGGAAAGTCGCGGCCGCGCCCAGCCACTGAAAAATCAGCGTCATGATAAACCGGTGACGATTTAACCCACAAACATCAGAGTAAACATTCGGCCCGGTGTTTATCCGCTCAAATTGAACCGCGAAATATTTTTGTTGATTCTCCGGGGACCCGATCCCGGAATATCCAAGTTTGAATAGTTACCATCAGACTATCATAAGGAGCCGTCATGTCTCAGGAAGTACCGCAGGTTAAACGTTTCCAGGTCGAGAAAGACCTGGTTCTCTCCTACAACCGCAAAGGCTGGGTTCTGATCGGCAACGACTCAGAATTCATCGCCTCCGACATCATCAACTCCAACCTCAGGGTGCCCTACAAAGACGGCAAGACCATGTTGGAGGTCATTGAAGAGGTTATCGCCAAGAATCTGGGACAAACGCTCGACTGAAGTTGCGAAAATGAGCTCCGGGCGCCAACCGGAGCCCGGTAAACACCCGCATCCGGCGATCTTCAAGCGGCTTTTCCGCCGAGCGCCGCCAGACGGGCCGCCCCCAGCAGCGCCGCCTGTTCATCGAGAACCACCCGCACCGGGACCCGGCTCAGCCAGGCCGCCATGCGCCCCTTGGCCTGAAACGCCCGCAGAAAGCCATCCTGTCGCAGACTGTTGATAATCTTAGCCGGGATGCCGCCGGCCAGATAAACGCCGCCGCCGGCCAGGCCGGTCAGGGCCAGATCTCCGGCCGCCGCGCCCAGCAGGGAGACGAACAGAGTCAAGGCCTGCCTGGCCGCGGGGTCGCCGTGTTCGGCGCTGCTGACCACGGCGGCGGCCGCAGTCGCCGCGACCGGAGAAATCACGGCCGGGTTCGAGGTTTCTCGACACCATTGGTAAATATTTAACAGGCCGGGGCCGGAAAGCAGATGTTCACGGCTGACCCGGCCATAACGTGCCCGCAGATAACGCCAGAGCTCAATTTCGGCCTCGTCGCGCGGGGCGAAATCGACATGTCCGCCCTCGGAAGCCACGATCAGGGGCAAGGCCGGACCTGCCGCCACCAGGAAAGCCATTCCCAGACCCGTACCCGGCGCCAGCACCGCGCTGACCGCCTCCCCGGCTCCCGGTCCCCCCGCCTGCAGCACCGCGAACTGATCGGCGGGCAGCCAGGCCAGCGCCACCGCCGTGGCGTAAAGATCATTGACCAGGCGCACGACCGCGATTTTCAGTTCCGCGCATAAACCGCTTTCATCGAGTTCCAGCCCCAGATTGGTCGCGACCACCCGGCCCCGGCAAAGCGGTCCAGCCACCCCGAAACAGGCCGATGGCACCTGCCCGAGCACTCCCTCCCGCTTCAGAAAGGCCCTGGTCCGCTCGACCAGTTCGACGCGAGCGCAGCTGGGAAACGTAACAAAAGCCTTTTGCGTCAGATGATCCGAAGCTTTAAGAAAAAGCCCGAGATTGGTTTTGGTCGCTCCGATATCACCGGCCAAAATCAGTTCCTTCATTGTGGATGTCGAATCATACCTCAAAATTTTCTACACCGACGAGCCGCGCCACGGCTTCATCCAGCCGCTCCAGATGACGGATAATGTCGGCCGGCGACAGGGTCTCCCAGTCCAGCGCGAGCAGACGCCGACCGGCTTTCAGCAAGGCCTGGTAATCACCCTGGGCCTGGGCGGCGATCATGGTGGCGAAACCGTAATTTTGGCCGGGCAGAGGCAGATCCTCGGTCCGGGCGCCGCTCAATTGCAGAAAAACACCGTGATTACCATCGCCTTTATGCAGCTGACCGGTTGAATGAAGATAGCGGGGACCGTAACCGAGCGTCACCGGCACCCGGCAGGCAGCCTGCAGATGCTCCCGCAGGCGGGCCAGAACCCGGTCAAGTTCCGAAGTCCGGGGCAGATAAACGAGCAGGGCCAGATAATCTCCCGGCTTAACCAAAGCCAAAAGCCGGACCGGCACCTGTTCGAGATCGGTGACCTTTTCGAAATGGCGGCTGCCGTACAGCCGGCCTTCAGCCAACCTCGCCAGGGGCTCCGGAGACGGCAGACAACCGGCCTGTTCCCAGCTCTCCATGACGGCGCACGCCCCTTGCTTGGCGGCCTCAACATCAGGTTGATCAAAAGGATTAAGGCCGAGAACCGCACCGGCGGCGGCCGTGGCGAGCTCGAAACGCCAAAGTTCCTGGGCGAGATCGGCGGGCTCATCCAACCGGATCAGGGCCGCCGGCAGTCCGGCTTCGACCACCTGCGCGTGGCCCTGGTCCAGAACTCGGTTATCATCGCCGCCCAGGCGCAGAAAAACATAAAAAGCGTCTTCGGCGGGCCGTCCCTCCCGATTACAGCGGGGAACGGCTTCGGTCTCGCTGATAATCACCGGCAACAAACCCCAGCCCTGCTTACCGAGGCTTTCCGCGATCAACTGTTCCAGCCAGACCGCGAACGGGCGCAGCCGGGGCGAAAGCACGAGACCCATTTTGTCGCGGCCGGCCCGGACCAGTTCCCCCAGGAAAGCTCCTAACCTGAGCGCCGGATTATCCCGCGGCGCGATTTTCGCCGCGCCGGCAGCCATCATCACTTGCGCCCGGGCCAGCAGCTGGCTCGGCGCCAGGCCGAGCAGAGCGGCCGGCAACAGGCCAAAGGCGGTCAGGGCCGAATAGCGGCCGCCGACCGTGGCCGGAGTCGCGAAGATGCGGCGAAAGCCCTTTTCCCGGGCCAGCTTTTCAAGTCCGGACCCGGGATCGGTGAGGGCAACGAAATTCTGTCCGGGATTTTCCCGCAGCCGGCTCAGCCGCTGATAGAAATAATTGAAAAAAGAAAGGGTTTCCAGGGTGCCTCCGGATTTACTGGCCACCAGGAAAAGGGCTTCGGTCAGGGTCTCGACCGCTCCAATCTCCGCCACGGCCAGGGGGTGGGTGCTGTCCAACACTAGCAGCGGCAGACCCGCGTCGACCACACCGAAAACCTCGCTCCAGACCTCGGCGATCAGACTGCTGCCCCCCATGCCCAGCACCACCACTCGGGAGAAACCGGCGGCGCGAATGCCGGCGGCGAAGTTTTCAAGCTCGGTCGCGAGCCCGGCCATACTTACCGGCAGATCAAGCCAGCCCAGACGGTTACTGAGCTCGGGAATGTTTCCGGCCGGGTCGGAATCAACGATCCAGACCGTGGGATCGGCCGCCCAGAGGCGGCGTCCGACATTTTGCGCTTGCCACTGGTCCAGGCGTTCGTCCAGCGCCAAGCGCACCGGACCGGACTCAATTTCAAGACGGTTCAAAGCGGTTGCGAACATAATTTCACCTCCAGCCAACTCGTTTTTTGACCAGCGCCTGAGCCCGCCGCACGATTTCCTTGCGCGTCAGACGAAAATGCTGAAAGAGCTCCACCGCCGGCGCCGAGGCGCCGAAATGATCCAGGGCCAGAATGTCCCCGGGTCCATCCAGGAACCGATGCCAACCCAGGGAAGCGGCGGCCTCGACGATCAGCCGCCGACCGCCCGGGGGCAGCACCTGATCACAATAGGCTTTGGATTGAGCGGTAAACAGTTCCCAACTCGGCATGGAAACCACTCGCGCGGCCACGCCCCTGGTCTTGAGGTCTTCCGCCGCCGCCAGGATCAGGGCCACTTCCGAACCGCTGGCGATCAGGGTCAGGTCGGCTTCCGGCGCGTCCCTGAGCAGATAGGCGCCGCGATGCACTCCGGTCGCCGCTTTCCTGCCGGTCGCGGCCAGGGTCGGCAGATTCTGCCGGGTCAGAATCAAAGCCGTCGGCCCGGTCGTGCGCAGCAGCGCCTCCCGCCAGGCGGCCACGGTCTCGTTGGCGTCGGCCGGCCGAATCACGGTCAGGCCGGGAATCACCCTGAGACTGGCCAGATGTTCGATCGGCTGGTGCGTCGGGCCGTCCTCGCCGACGCCGATGCTGTCATGGGTAAAAACATAAATCACCGGCAGGCCCATCATCGCCGCCAGGCGAATCGCCGGTTTCATGTAGTCGCAGAAAACCAGAAAGGTGCCGCCGAAGATCCTGAGACCGCGATGCAGGGCGATACCGTTCATGATCGCTCCCATCGCATGTTCCCGCACCCCGAAACGAATATTACGGCCGGAAAAAGCGGGCGCCGTGAAATCGGCGGCGCCCTCGATCAGAGTTTTGTTCGAAGGCCCGAGGTCGGCGGAGCCGCCCATCAGTTCCGGAAGCACTGCCGCCAGCCGATTGATGATCTTGCCGGAAACGACGCGAGAGGCTACGCCCTTGGCATCGGCGTCATATCCAGGCAGGCTTTTTTTCCAGTTCGCCGGCAGTTCCGCCGCCTGCCGCCGCCGCCATTCGGCCGCGAGTTCGGGAAAGGCCTGCGCGTAAGCGCTCATCATCTCCAGCCAGGCTTGTTCCGCAGCCGCACCGGCCGCGCCAACCCCGGCGAAATCCTGATAGACTTCCTCCGGCACGAAAAAGGAGCTCTCCTCCGGCCAGCCCAGGTTGACCCGGGTGGCGATAATTTCCGCTGCGCCCAGAGGTTCGCCATGCGCCGAGGGGCTGTCCTGTTTGGCCGGGCTGCCGAAACCGATATGGGTGCGCACGGCGATCAGACTGGGACGTTGCGTTTCGGCCCGGGCCGCGTTCAGGGCGGCGGTGAGCGCGGCCACGTCATTGCCGTTAGCGACTTCGATCACCTGCCAACCGTAAGCCCGGAAACGGGCGACCCGGTCTTCGGTAAAGGTAATTTCCGTGGGCCCCTCGATGGAAATATGATTGTCGTCATAAAGATAGATGAGTTTCCCCAAGCCGAGGTTGCCGGCCAGGGAGGCGGCCTCGTGCGAAATGCCTTCCATCAGGTCGCCGTCGCCGACGATGCCGTAGGTGAAGTGATCGACCACGGGAAAACCGGGCCGGTTAAAGGTCGCGGCCAGGCTTCTCTCGGCCATCGCCAGGCCCACCCCGGCGGCCAGGCCCTGCCCCAGGGGACCGGTCGTGATTTCCACCCCCGGGGTATGCCCGAATTCGGGATGCCCCGGGGTCCGGCTGCCCCACTGCCGAAACGCCTTGAGGTCATCCAGGCTCAAGGGATAACCGCAGAGATGCAGCAGGGCGTAGAGCAAGGCCGAACCGTGACCGGCGGAAAGGACAAAACGATCGCGGTCGGCCCACTGGGGATGGGCCGGATTATGTTTGAGAAAACGACGCCAGAGGGTATAGGCCAGCGGAGCCGCCCCCATCGGCATGCCCGGATGCCCGGAATTAGCCTTTTCCACCATGTCGACCGCGAGAAAACGAATCGTATTGACGGACTTATCTTCCAGAGTCTGCATTATCTATCCTTCAACCTCCATCATAATTAAAAATCAGTATCTGTTCAGGGAAAACCGGCGCAGCCTGGATTCTTCTGCGGCCAACCCGAAAAATCGGGAACACCGGAAATTCTGGGTTTACAAAACAACTCGTACAAACCAAAAAGACGAACCCTTTTTCGAGCCCGTCTTTGGTTGGCATAACACCGCGAAAATAATGGAAATAACAGAATTTTGACTTTTCAAAAAACCGTCAATATACTCTCCATGAACCCGGGCGGCGGGAGAAAAATCAGCCCGCTCGCGTTTATAGCAGTTTAGAAAAGCTAAATCAATCCGCGAATCACTTTCCGGTCCGATCTTTATCCTTTGTGACTCTCATTTTCTCGCCCGGCCGCCGCCTCCTCCACTTCCACCTCTTCCCAGCCGGTAAACATCGAAACCGTATAGGCCGACAGGGTGCCGCCGGTCGTGGTCAGATAGACATGGACGAGAAGAAACAGGAGCAGGGCAAAGGCCGCCAGGGTATGGGAAAAGGCGACCCCGTTAAGCCGCAGACTCAGACCCCAGGCCGGCCAATCGTTGTAATAATAATAAAGCAGACCGCTGAGCAGCTGCAGGGGCAGCAGCACCACCTTCAGGAAGAGATAGGAAAGCGCCTGCAGGGGGTTGAGTTTGCGTTCCTCGCTCTTGTGAAACGGATGCTTTTCCCCGCGCATGATGCCGACCAGGTAGAAAGCGACGATCTTTTGCAGATTCTCGAAACGGGGACGGTAATGCCGCCACTGCCCGGTCGTCAAATGCCAGAAGATCGCGAACGCGGTCAGCCCGAGCAAGACCAGGCCGGCCAGATTATGCCAGCGGCAGGCGGCGGCGTAGCCGAAAAGCCGATAACCGCCGTGAATCTCAAAACCGCTAAGGAGCAGAAAGATAATCAGAAAAGCCTGCAACCAGTGCCAGAAACGCTCAAAACGAGTATATAAATGCAGTTTGATTTTCACGACCGACCTCCTTGACGGCGACTGCCCAGAAAGCGCAGCCCGGCATGCAGGGCCAGACCCAGAAAGGTCAGCAGCAGGGCGATACCGGCCGCGCGGTCCAGCCCCAGCCAACGATCGCGGCCCGGCAGATAGAAACCTTTGAGCCCGGCCAGGCGGCCGTTCCGGCTGTGACAGGCCTCGCAGCCCAGGGCTTGCTCCTTGACCGTGACCATGTGGGTGATCGGCCAGTACATGCCGGTTTCGATAAAGTCAAGCCGCCCGCTGAACGGCAGCCCGGCTTCCCGCATGCCGACGGCGGCGGCCTGTTCCCAGTCATAGGCGCCCCAGTAGGCTCCGGTCTCTTTTTTGCCGTATAGATGCGGAATCACCAGGAGCCGATTTTCCGGATCGAAAGGCTGCCGGCCGCGCATGATCTTGAAAGGATAGATGCGGGCCCGAGGATCCTGGTAATCGCCCTCGGGGACATTAAGTTCGACCCGGTCAACCCCATAGGGCAGGCGCTGTTCGGCCTCGAAATAAGTCATCACGCCGTTATACCAGCGATATTCGGGCTCGACCTCGCGGCCCCAAAGCATGTCGCCCTTCTGGCTGTGATAGATAACGTCGCCGAAGTCATCCTTTTTGACGATAATCTTGCCCGGCTCGGCGAATTTTCCGGCCGTGCTCCAATCCCACCACACTTTGGTGGAAACCCCGCCCCGGGCATAGGTCGGAATGTGGCAGCTCTGGCAGGCCACCTTGTCGGTGTGGTGATCAAGGATGCGGTTGCGCCGGTGCGGGCTGGATCCATGGCAGGATTCACAGGCCAGCCGCTCGCCGTCATCCTTAGGCAAGGCCGGTTCATGTTTCTGAAAAGCGGGTTTTTCGTAACAGCGCCCGGAAATCCGGTGCGCCTTGGTGACATGGCATTTGCCGCAGCTGAAATTCAGGCCCTCGGCGGCCATATGCACATCCAAGGCCTTGTCGGCCTTGAGCAGCGAGGAATCGAGATCGCCGTGCTTGACGCCGTCGCGGCCGCCACCGTAGAAATGGCAGTTGCCGCAATTTTCCCGCCCCGGCTTGCCCACCGCGCGAGCCACCCGGCGCAGATCGACCGGCGCGTAAAGTTTGCCGCCGAAACTTTTTTCGACATAGGCGGGATGGCCGCAAGCGGTGGGAAACTTGACATAAGTGGAAGTCGTGTCGTGACAGACCAGGCAGTCGATATTTTCCTGCGCGCTGAAATCGTAGTCCTTTTCACTCCAGCCGTACCCGGCGTGACAGCTGGTGCACCTGCACCAGTTCGATTGGGGCGAGATTCAGAAATTATTAACGACGTGGGCCTTACCCAGAGGCTTGTCGGCTCCGGCGCCGGGTTCGCATTCCCAGGTCCAGTGAATCGAGCCTTGCACCTGAGTCCCGGCCTGATTATGACATTTCAGGCAGGCCCGAGTGACCTCGGGGCCGGTCGCGAACGGACGATCCAGCTCGGCAAAACGACTGTGATCGGCGGTGGAAAGTCCCGCCCCGGAAATTTCCCCGACGCCGGCCGCGGCGGCGCCGGCACCGCCGGTTGCCGCTCCCGACAGTCCCGGCAACAGCAACAACATCAGAAAAACCAGCCTTCGTAACCACATCAGAAACCTCCTCTTTTTTTCAGTTCCTCAAGTAAACCTTCCCTGATTTTCAAGATACCTTCGATGAACTTGGGATTGGCGACCCGATAATAAAGCGTCTTGCCGTCGCGCCGAAAAACCACCGCCCCTTGGTTGCGCATCAGACGCAGATGCTGCGAAACATTGGCCAGCGACAGATGCAGAGCCTCCGCCACCGCTCCCACCGACATTTCCCCGTCGCCGAGCAGATCCATGATCCGCAAACGAATCGGCGAGGAAAAGATCGTGCAGAATGCGGCATGCAGATCGATAAGATCCGCTTCGGGCGCAAAGGCCGAAATTTTCGGCATGGCCGTCACCTCACGCAAAAATATAATCACCTATTCATATTATTACACTTAAACAACAATGCAAGTATAACGCAAGGGGGCCCGCCGGTCAACCGTTCTTCCCCTCTTTTTTT
>OMKS01000745.1_pt1 | contig 29969 bp, 29 predicted proteins | sample 1674721 | NCBI WGS metagenome assembly OMKS01 (sample SAMN06264996, study PRJEB25208) | sediment metagenome | isolation source: hot spring sediment | place: USA: California | collected 2014-09-02 | reverse complement strand
CCGGTTCTGTGAGGGGGCTCATAGTCACCCCGGAGCTATTACTCCATCAAGAGGTAGGCTATGAGCTCTACTCGACATACCACCAAGGCCAAACATGAGCAGCGGCCCGAAGTGCGCGTCTCGCTTCAGACCGATGATCACTTCACGCCCACCGTCGATCTCCTTCTGGACGAGCACGCCCTCAATGCGTCGCGCGCTCGTGTAACGTTCTGCCCGGTGCACAAGCTCGAAGAACGTTTCTCGTACCATATCACGTTCGATACCCAGCTTCACGCCGCCGACATCCGTTTTGTGCATGATATCCGGTGAGAGCACCTTCATCACGACGGGATAGCCGATGCGGTCCGCGATCACGAGCGCCTCATCCGCCGTTTTCGCGGCGCCGTATGGTGAGACGGGGATGCCATACGCCTCCAATACGGCGAACCCTGCGGATACCAACCCCATTCCCGTCTCCTCACGATCTCGCAGCGCCAGTATTCGCTCGACTGCGGATCGGTCAACGGTGAAGCGCGGAGGTACTGCCGATACCTTCGTGCGCCGTTCGCTGTACCTCATTACCGCGTAGAGCGCGTCTACCGCGCGCACAGGATCAAAATAATTCGTGATGCCGTGCTGCTTTAGCCGTTCCACGGTCGACGCGATCGCGTCAGCGCTCATGAAGACGGGTATAACCGGTGTGTGCTCATTCACCTTCAGGACGTGGTCGCCTGCGGTTTCAAATGCGATCGGCGCGGTTGGCGAGAGTATCGCGATGATCGCACCCACGCGATTGTCCGCGGCGACGATAGTAAGGGCATGAGCGAACTTCTCGGAATCCGCATCGCCACGTACGTCCACGGGGTTGTACACGTTCGCCAGATCCAGGGCGCGCAGATGCTCGATCGTCGCGCGATTGAAGGCGGCGAACGGGAGTCCAAGGCGCCCGATCTCGTCCGCAGCCATCACACCGGGGCCGCCGGAGTTCGTGACCACCGCGACACCGCCTGTAATGTGCCGGATACGCGCGAGGGTGAGCGAAAAGTCGAAGAGCTCGCTGATCGAGTTCGCTTCGATCACGCCGGTTTGACGGAAGGCTGTACGGTAAGCGTCAACGCTGCCGGCGATGCTCCCGGTATGGCTTGAGGCCGCCTTCGTGCCCGCTTCGGTCTTCCCGCTCTTCATCACCACCACGGGCTTCGTCTCCGAGATGCTTCGCGCGAGCTCCATGAACCGCCGCCCGTCGCGGATGTCCTCAAGATACATCGTGATCACATCGGTCTCGTCGTCCGTGGCCAGGAACTCGATAAAGTCGCTCTCGTCGAGCACCGCCTTATTCCCCTGCGAGACCAGCTTGCTCAGCCCCATCCTCGCCGGTATCGCCCAGTCAATGACTGCCAGGGCGAACGCGCCGGACTGGCTCAGAAATGCGATCTTTCCGCTCGCTGGCATCACCGTACCGAACGTCGCGTTCAGGCCCGCGTGCGTGTTGATGACGCCCAAGCAGTTCGGGCCGACGAGCTGAATGCCGTAGCGCTTGCTGATTCGGATGAGTTCGGCTTCAAGAACCGCGCCGTCTCGCCCCGCCTCTTTAAAGCCCGCGGAGATGACAATAGCGTTCGTAATGCTGCTGCTGCCGCACTGCTCAAGTAGTTCCGGGACATGGCAGGCAGGCACCACAATCACCGCGAGATCCACACGCTCCTCGATTCGGGTGACCGACGGGTAGCACGGAAGATCCAGTACCGCCGTGTACTTCGGATTGACCGCGTAAATTTGCGGGGGTGTCTCGCCGGCCGTCCTTGTAGAGTGGTGAACCGCACACACATTCCTGAGGATCGTGTTACCCACCTTGCCCGCTTTCGGTGTGGCACCTATTATCGCAATACTTCGCGGGTTGAAGAGCCGATCGAGCATGCTGTATAAGCGGAAGGTCTTTTCACGCCTTTAAAGTTGCTGATGGGCCTTACCAGCACTTACCGTGACCATGCCATGCATGCGCCCTTCGACTTCCGATGACTTCGGATGCTCAGAGATATCGTATGTGCTTTCCGCGATGCCGAACTTCTCCAGCGTCAGCAGAGGTTAGGAAACAAGTTGTCGCACTTCGCCCAGCGCTTTGCTGATCCCTTGATGTACCGTAGCCCTTGAGCGAGCAGCTGCACCATCCAGTATCGAGCCGGATGAGACAGCACAGGGCCTCCGTTAGCAACCCCTCTCCGAGTTCCATACCCCTCTCGTCCTGTACTGCCGGCAGAGACCGTTCGCTTTTGTTGGTTTGTTTGATCACATACCGAGAGCACCTCTTCTTAAGTCACCTGCGCTCGCGCGAATCTTGCTCCTTACGTTACGCACGACAAAGACGCACTCATCTTCTCAAAGCAGAGCTACGGATGACTGAGAGGATTCCCTTGAGCTCCGCGAGCACACCATCTGCTTTCCCTGTCGTCTGGTATTCTCGTGCAATGCACCCTTTCAGCACGGGCGGTAACGGCCGTCCGGTCTTGTCACCGACGACGCCTTCCGCTTCGAGCATGAGGAATTGATAGGAGATGCGCCCCTTCTCGGTGACCCCATATGCTACACTCACGCTACTCGATTTCCTCTGTTCGGAGCGATCGAGCCCAAAGGTTCCGGTAACGAAGCCGTGCTCCTCCAGAATGAGGAGATGATAGGAGATCAGGCGGCGGTCTTCGCCCAGCGTGTCAATGAGCTCCTGCAGGTTCAGAGGCCGCTCTGCGAGTAGCGCGGCCATCCGATACCGGAGGGGATGTAACAGAATGTGCGCCTCCTTGAGTAAGGTGTCCTCACGTTCCATGCCAGAGTTACGTTCTCACAGCATCTTATAAACTTTTCGATTTCTTCAGAAACTTTGCATAAAGTTACTTCTGTTGACCAATTCAACTCTGCGGGGAAATGAATACTAACCGAAAGCTATTTAAAGGGAACTCTCTCTGGTTCCACTTTCCTCATGGTGTTCGAATATCCGGATCAGGACGTGACTAAGGGGGATCTGAACGAGTGTGTTAGAGCGCTGGTGAATGAGCTATTACGCTCGGCACAACCTGACGGATCACTTCACGTAGTGGATCTAGACATCGGTCTCATCGTTTACCCCGATGACCTCTTGGCAAACTCGCCCGATGAGATACTGGAAGACCTCGTCTATCCGGTATATAGAGAGGATCTCACTAGTAACGCTTCACTGCTGGCCGAGGTGCATCTGAAAGAGACGGAACGGGGCTTGATGAGCAAGATGTTCGTGCGATTCCAGATCACTGAGCCTGCAGAAGTCGAGATTATCAAGGCGGAGATTTACGAAACGGAGTTCCTCGTCTCGGATATCGTGACGGTTAAACGTCGGAGAGAGTGCGAACGGCTGCTCGAAGAGCGGGCAGCACGTCTTTCAACAGCATTCAAAACGGCGATCATGCAGCTGATGGCCGAAAAGCGTGTTGCGAACTGATTGGATGGTGCTCCGCTGCATCTGCTTCAGTTGGATAGAAGCGTGCGTTCGTCTTTTCTCCCGGTAATCTCCCGCGATAGCTCACTATCCGCTAATCACGTTCGTTCAATGCGGTTTTCCCGGGCTTATGGTCCTGGAAGTTTTAAATAAGGGTGACGGTTTTTATTTACTACGTGCACTCTTCTCGGTGAGTGATACGTTAGGATGCAGTTGTTTCCCGCTCGATACCTCAGCGGGGATGTTCGGGAGAAGTGGAGAATATGCATGATACATGAAGATTCCACGGCGGAAGAACTCGCACCGATTGCCACAGCCGTGAATGAATTGCTGGTCATTCCGGTCACGATGCGGAGCAAGAATAAGCGGGGGGTCTGCGTCGAGAAGGGAAAAGTGCTCGAGTTCGAGTACTCCGGCCCTGTCCTGGAGCGCGTGCTGGCGGAAAATCGGACTATACGCACGACACCGCTTACCGGTAGGTATGCGCATGTACCGGTAGTTGTTGCTCCGATTCGAAATCCCGCAGGGGAAGCTGTTGCGGTGTTAGGTGTGGTGGATGTGGTCGGAACCGTGGATCTCGGTGCGTTATTCGCAGACTCACCCCGTGTCCTCGAGCAGATACGGTCGCATTCGAGCTACCCGCTAAAACGAGAAGAAGGATGAGAAGTATGCCCACGGAGGAAGATCAAAGAGAGCTGAAAGTTCGCGATGTGATGAGCCATCCCGTCATCACGGTAGACGAAGATGCACTGGTCACCGAGATCGTGAGGAAAATGGCAGAGCTGGAGATCGGTAGTATCGTTGTCACTGCGGATGGCAAGCCGGTCGGGATCGTGACCGAGCGAGACGTTGCTTTGAACGTGCTCCTTGATAAGCGGGCCGGTGAAGTGCGGGCAAAAGAGATCATGACCTCGCCGCTGATCTCGGTGGCACCGGATACGACGCTCGATGCGGCCAGTGAAATCGCGGCTGAGAAGCGCATCAAGCGACTGCCAGTCATCGAAAATGGCGTGCTCATTGGGCTCGTCAGTCTCCGCAATATTCTGACTCATAAGCCCGAGTATGTCAAACGATTCTATCCCCAGGTGCGCCTTTTGGCCAGCGGCTGGACGCTCGATCGACTCGAGCGCGAGTTGAGCGACTGCGAGATGTGCTTACGGGGTCAGAGTGACAGAAGCCTCAAGAAAGCACTGAAAGCGGTTTATGATGAACTGCAGGAGCTCGTCAGCACGTATTTCGATGATACTGAGCTCCTAGAGCTCTTTGCGCTCATCGAAGAGTTATATAACGATATTGCGGAAGAAGGCGACGGAGAAGAGGGCATTTCCGCTGAAGAGCAACGAAAACGGTTGGATGAGATCCTGCGGAAGTTCCGGCATGTCACGTATCTGCGCAAGCAGCAATCACTCACCAGCTTCGCCGGGGTTTCCCCTCGCTTTGGTGATTATCGACACCAAATCGCCAATCAGCCTCGCCTGCCCTATAAACGAACGCGTTAGCGAAGTTATCGAGCATGTGACTTACCGTGCCGGTATGACCAGGCTACGCTATGAGAAGCATTTTTACCCTTGAGGAGCAGACGATCGGTAAAATCGCTGCGGGTGAGGTCGTTGATCGTCCTGCATCGGTCGTAAAAGAGCTGATCGAGAACTCGATCGATGCGGGGAGCAGCCATATACGTGTGGAGCTGGGCAATGGCGGTAGAGCGCTTATCCGGGTCACAGACGATGGCGGTGGTATCAGCGAAGAGGATGTGGAGGTTGCCTTTGAGAAGCACGCGACAAGTAAGATAAAACAGATTGAGGATCTGCTATCGCTGCATACGCTGGGCTTCCGCGGTGAGGCGTTACCGAGTATCGCAGCAGTCTCACGGGTGTCCGTGAGTACACGGCATGCGAGCGAGGCTTTCGGCACCCAGCTCACCATTGCGGGTGGCGCGGTAAAAGAGCGGCGGCGCATCACGCGCGGGGTGGGCACGAGCATCGAGGTAAAGAGCCTCTTTTATAATCTCCCTGCACGAATCGGCACGCTCAAATCGAGATCCACGGAACTCCGGCACGTCGTCGACGTCTGCATCAACTACGCGGTCATCTACCCGGAGATCAAATTTGAGCTCATTCATGATAACACCCCCATCCTGACTACCCTTGGCACGGGAAGCATGCTCGATGCCATCGTTACCGCCTACGGCAGCGGCGTTGCGACCGCGCTGCTCGAGCTAAAGTCGCTCGCGAACCCAACTCATTCACTTCCACCGTTCACGCTCACCGGCTATATCTCGAAGCCCGTCCTCTCCTACAGCACGAAGGGACATCTCTTCACCTACGTGAATCAGCGCTTCGTGCGGAGCGAGCTCATAGAGCGCGCGATAAAGCGGGGTTATCTGTCACTGCTACCGAAGCACGCGTATCCCTTTGCGGTAGTTTCACTCATCATAGACCCGGGCGAGATGAATGTGAACATCCACCCCAAAAAGCACGAGATACAGTTCTACCATGCTGATGAGGTCTTTCAGCTCATCGCAAATGCGGTGACCGCCACGTTGCGTTCCGCGGATCTCATACCCGAGATGGCGCAACGCGAGATACGCAAAGCACCCCGAGCCGCCACGCTCTTTGGATTGCAAGAAGAGCGAAAACCGGCAACCATCAGTGTACAGACCTCGTTCCATGAGGTGTATCCTGAGACTGAGGGTGATGATCAGCGCGAAAGCACCGATCTAGACATTCTTCCTCTTCCGCTGTATCAGGTACTCGATAGTTACATTGTTGCGCAGAGCGAGACTGAGGACGTGCTTTTGATCGACCAACACGCGGCTGCAGAACGGATCACTTATGAGCGTTTGCTACTACGTTACGGCAGCCGAATAGAGCAGCAAGCGCTTTTGCGACCGCTCGTGCCAGACCTCAGTCCGCATCAACGCTACGTGCTCAGGGAGAATGAGGCGGTGCTCCGTGAGATGGGCTTCGATCTCGACCGTCTGGGCGATGACAGTTACGTAATCCGTGCGATTCCCATCGTTTTTCACGGCATGATCGGTGAAGCAGAGCTCCCGGAGGTCATGCTGCAGTTGGTGGATGAGTCCGGCAAACGTGAGGAGCGGATAAAGGTGCTCTTCAGTACCGCGGCGTGTAAAGCGAGTATCAAGGCGGGCGAGAAGCAGTCGTACGAGGCGATGCGCGAGCTCGTGGAGCGCTTGAAGAGGACGAAGATGCCGTTTACCTGCCCGCATGGGCGACCAACGATGATCCGGCTGAGCAAGAAGGAGATAGAGAAGCGGTTTAAACGCCGATAATGCGCTCCGGAGCACCACGTAACTTATTTCACGTTCCGGATCAGTTTAGGTTACGGAGACCGTGCCAGGGAAGAGCGTCATCGTGGACACCAATGCACTATTGATACCGGGGGAATTTGGCGTGGATATCTTTGCGGAGCTGGAGCGCCTGGGCTATACCGCTATTATCGTGCCCCGGTTGGTACTGAACGAGCTGGAGGCGCTCAGAGCAAGAGCGAGCTTGAAGGGTAAGGAGCGGAGAGCGGCCGCTGTCGGGTACGCGCTGTTACAGGATTACGTTCGTGACACGAACCGTAGACGCGAGCAGAGCGGATGCACCGTCGTGCTGGAGCCCGAGGTGGGAGCGGAAGGAGGAAGCGATACTGACACGGCTCTTATCCGCTTAGCGGCTCGTCGCGGGGCCGCAGTACTCACTAACGATGAGCTCTTGAGGCGGCGATTGACCGACGCGGGTATCGTCACGGTGTACCTGCGTGGAAGAACGATATTGGAGGAGCGTGAATAAGCATCATGAAACTATTTCGCACACTTATCTCCTATGATGAGGCGCTGCAGGTGGTGGTCGCGCATGCGCACCGGATGGGCGCGGAGATTATCAGGTTTGACGAAGCATTGAACAGAGTGCTAGCCGAAGACGTTCGTTCACCTGTTGATAGCCCGCCCTTTGATCGTGCCGCGATGGATGGATATGCGGTTCGGGGTGAGGACTCATTCGGAGCAACACCACGTACTCCAGTGACTTTGAAGCTGATACGATCCTCTTCAGAGGGCGAAAGCGGCCCTCAGGTGGCGTTAAGGACCGGCGAATGCGCGCCCATCGCGACCGGGATGCCGATACCAGAGGGCAGTAACGCGGTCGTTATGCTCGAGTATACCAAGGAACGGGGCGATATGGTGGATATTTACAAGCCGGTGACGCCCGGGAAGAACGTCTCCGCACGGGGCGAGGACGTGAAGAAGGGCGAAATCGTACTGAAAGCCGGGAAGAGATTCCGGCCTCACGATATCGGCTTGCTCGCCTCGCTGCGGCTCACGACGGTGCAGGTATGTCGGAAAGCGCGGATCGGTATACTATCGACAGGCGATGAGCTCGCTAATCCCGCGGAGCTAAACGATCTAAAGCTGAAGAAGATCGCAGATGCGAACAGTTACGTACTGACCGCGCTTACGCAATCCATTGCAAGCCCCTATCGCATCGGGATTGTACGCGACGATTACACCGCGATACTGAACAGTATACGGCAGTCGTTGGACGGTACCTGCGATGTGCTCCTGGTGACCGGGGGCAGCTCAGTCGGCTCCCGGGACTACGTCGCGGACGCGGTAGAAGAGCTGGGTGAGTTGCTCTTTCATGGCGTGGCTATTCGGCCGGGCGAACCGGTCGGGTTCGGCCTTATCAAGAGCAAGCCGATATATATCCTCCCGGGCTATCCAGTGGCGACGATCGCTGCGTTTGAGTTGCTCGTTCGGCCGTTCCTTTACGCCCTGCACGGTCTCGCGGATGAACGCCGAATCATTGGTGCAACTGCACGCAAGAAGATCCCGTCAACCGTGGGAAGAACTGATTTTGTACGGGTTCGGGTGCTTCGTGATGGCGACGATTATGCTGTGGAGCCCGTGCGCGTGAGCGGCTCGGGTATCCTCTCGAGCATGACGAAATCGAACGGTTTTGCGGTGATAGCGGCTAATAAGGAAGGCGTGGAGGAAGGTGATCGGGTAGCTGTAACCTGCTACAATGATCTGTAAGCAAAACCAGCTAGTTCCGCTCCTCCTTCAGGAACGAACAGAGAGATATAGCTCACCCCCCGCCAAAGGTGCTATCGATCGCGGCTGTGCAAACAAACATGAGTATACGACATTCATGACCGGACATTTTCAAGCTGAGACTTTTTCAATCTTGCTGCAGAGGGCATCCAAAAACGAGGCGAGTAGCAATCCTAAAGAACTGTGAACTCTTTGTTTCATACAACAAACATGGAACTGCTGATCGCGCTCATAATCCTTGCCGTGACCGGGATCGCGGTGGGCTTCGGTGAAGGGCTGCTCGGAATTGGCGGGAGCTTCATTATGGTTCCCGTCGTGTATTGGCTCCTCACGGCAATGGACGTGACTTCTGATACCGCGATCAAGCTTGCCTTCGGCTCCGCGCTGCTTGTGGTCTTCCCTACCGCGATCAGCGGCACCTGGATACATACCAGGAAGCGTGCGGTATGGTGGAAGGCCGCGCTCGTTATGGGGCTCTTCGGATCGCTCGGTGCGCTTACCGGCTCCACGATCACCGCCCAATTCCTCACTGCAGCGATCTTGAAACCGCTCTTCGGGATCGTACTCGCCATCGGTGGTATTCAGATGGTGATCGGGAAGCTGCACGGGGCTGAGGCGGGAGAAGAAGAAGCGGAGCTGAAGACGCGGCCGCTTGCTTGGGCGCTCACGGGCCTTAGCGTGGGCCTGCTCAGCGGCCTCATCGGGATCGGCGGTGGGACCATCATGGTGCCTGCGCTCGTTATGGGGCTCAAATTCAAGCTGCACCACGCGATAGGAACCTCGCTTGCCGTGATCATCTTCACGAGCTGTAGTGGTGCGCTTGGCTACCTCCTCAACGGGCTTGCAGTCCTCGAGCTCCCACCGTACTCCGTGGGCTACCTTAATCTTTTCATCTTCGCCTGTTTGGCGGTGACCAGCATCCCGGTCGCGCAGCTCGGAGCGCGTACGGCGCACATCGTACCCGCAAGGGAGTTACGGTATCTCTTTGCTGCGGTGATGTTCTACATCGCGTTCAGGATGATCTACTCCAGTACCCCCCTGCTCCTGCCGTTCTGATAATTTCAAGAGCTATTTCGTCTGGATGACAAACGAGCAGTATCGGTCACCTCGTGCGATGCAATCTCGCATCGTCACGGGAGTATCGAGCAAGGTCTCAATGAACTTCGCGTTGAACGTGCAAATGATATCACCGAACTCCATCGCGACCTTGTAGAGGAGACAGTTGTATTCCTTAAGTATTGTATGGCCATTTTCGCGCGCCAGCTCAGCACAGCACCCCAGCTCGTTCAACACATTCATGAGCTCATGCACGTTGCCGTCGTGCCCCACCCGCTCTTTGAACTTCGCTGCGTGCTGCGCCCCCAACCGACCCATCAGTGCTTGCACGTCCTCAGGGCCTTCACGCGCGAGTATATCAGCGATAATCCTGGTTAGGACCTGGTAATAGGCCTTGGGGAAGTATTCTTCACCTTCTGATGAGAGCGAATAGAAGAGCTTTGGCCGTCCAACCTTCTTGTGCACGGGCGTACGCGCCACGAGCCCATCGCGCTCGAGGATCGCGAGATGCTGCCGAACGGCGGTGGACGAGATGCCCAGTTGCGAACTTAATTCATCGACGCACGCCTCCTGCCGCCTCAGCACCTGCAAGATATCAGACCGGGGATCGCCCTGCTGCATGATCTGAAGTAGCGTGTCGAGTATTTAAATTTATCTATTCCTCCGGGCAAATATTTTTTATAGTTTAAAATATAAAAATATAATTAAATGGAGAAAACGGCCGTGACGCGCGAAGCGATTCACCTCCGTGACTTCCCGCCCTTTATCAGGTTCGAGCTTACCGCGAGCTTCCGGCGGAGAGTCTTTTCGCACTTCACTGACCGGGTCGGTCAGCTCGGTGTAGATCTCTCACCGGATGATTTCTGGCGCGTTACAGAGTCCGAATTCGAGACCTCACGGTACGAATTTGTTCTGGGCCCGCTGCGTGGGAGGATCGTTAAAAAGCTCGACCAAGGGCCTTTTACGACCAAAGCGATTCTGAAGAGCGCCGCCCATTTTTCGCCGTATTCCGTCTACCACGCTTTGGCCTGGCTCCGCGAGCACGGGCTCGTGGAGAAGCGCGCGGGTGAGTGGGTGATTGGAACGGACTATTTCGCCCGTGTGCACGTCGCCGATCTCGCGCGGGCGCTCGACCTACGGTACGAGGGACGGCGCCGGAAGAATGCGCTTTCCCTCAGGGATCTGGAGATGGCGATCTACCTCTGGCCCTGGTACGAGCGTGTCATGGAACGGAATGAGCACGGTACAGCGGTCTACGCCGCTTACGGGCGGAGCTACCCGGATCACTTCTCGCTCGCGCGAGCGGTCAAAGCATGGGAGAGAGGTGCGATCAATATACCGCAATGGGCACTTATCGCGATCACCGACCTCACCGGCCACGACGCCGAGGAGCAGGGAGCCATTGCGAGCTATTCAATCCCGCCGGGTGTTAAAATCGTTCCGTATTACAAGAACCGGTACAAGATCCCGCTCGAACTCTCCCCTGATTTCGACGTTATTGCGCTCCGTATGCTTCTGAAATGCTCCGAGGACGGCGTCATTCACCCGCGCAAGTACCGGAAGACGGTCTTCAAGAATCTCTACCACACCTTCGGGCTGTTTCACAGTACTCGAATACCCTGCAGTATCCGTGAGATCGTTGCACATCATTATCGCGTCCCTGCGGATGCGAGAGCCTCGTTCAGGCTTCCCGAGCGTATGAAAGCGCAGTGGGAATCGCTGCCGCAGCTTGAACGTGAGCTGGCGCAGATACTGGTGCTCGAGATGCTCTTCGAGCTTGACAAACCGCGTCGAACGTATGAGCTCATCTCACGATCAGCGGGCTTTCTAACGGATATCTCACTCATGGTGAAGGAACTGGGCCTGGGGGAACTGCGTATCCACAAGCGACGGGACCGACCCCATTATCGCACCTATCTGCCCAAATCGGTGAAGGATAACCTTGAGCGGTTAAAGGATGATACCGAACGGCATAAAATTGAGCGTGGTGTGGAGTTTCTCAGCGAAGACGCGCGTGTCGAGCTCTTCCATCGGGTTAAGGACAAATGGGGCGAGCGGGGCGTGAACATTATAGCCAATCTCTCGATGGATGCGGGTGTCCGTGATTTGGACCTTGCCCGATCCGCTGGCGTCGCTCCCAAAGAGGTACGAAAGCTCCTCTACGAGTTGAAAGACCGCGGCCTCATTATGGATGTCCGCGAGGAAACCCCGACGCTCGTTGAATATTACTACTATCTCTCTGCCGCGGGGATCACGAAATTCGTGGCCACGAATCGCGGTCCGGGGGAGGCAAGAAGAGAAGAGGAGTTCACCTATCCGTTTCCCGAGGAATTCGCGTATTACCAGCGACGCAGAATATTCTCAGAAGCAGCCAAGTAAGGGTGAGCCGCCGCTTCTGCAGGGCAACGGGGCGCCTGATCCGGTATCAGTATCGTAAACGCATTGAACGGAACAAAAACGGTTCCATGATGCATGCAGAGCGGCAAGGTATAAATATGCTAGCGTGTTGTTAGTATTGAACGGGGATTACGAGCATGAAGTGGTCGCTTCAAATCGGGCGTATTCGGGGAATTCCGATTCAATTGCACGTGACGTTCTTGATCATCCTCGCGTTTGTCATCTGGATCTTTGCCGCGAACGATTTCAGCATCGCAGGCATAACCATTGGCTTTGGCGCACTGGCGGTTTCAACTGCGTACAAATACCTGCTCGGCGCTGTTGCCGCGGTGCTCTTCTTCGCTACCCTGCTCTTCCATGAGCTCAGTCATTCATTCGTCGCTCAGCACTACGGGGCGCAGGTACGAGGGATCACGCTCTTCATCATCGGCGGCGTCTCGCAGATGGAGGAGATCCCGCGAGAGCCGCGCATGGAAGCGAATATCTCAGCTGCGGGTCCCGTGCTCAGTTTGTGCATTGGTTTCGTCTCCTACGCCCTTTATCGCTTCCTCGGGCCGGTGACGCGGCCTATGATCGGTGGCGAGACGGTCATCGCCCCGACCGTGACGAACGCCGTGCTCATCGTGCTGGGCATCCTCGCCTTTTATAACATCCTGCTGGGGTTCTTCAATCTCATACCAGCATTCCCCATGGATGGCGGTCGGCTGCTCCGCGCGGCATTCGCAACGCGTATGTCATATGTCGAGGCGACGCGACGAGCCGTTGCGGTCGGCAAGATGTTCGCCATTGTGATGGCGATCTTTGGGCTCTTCACGTTTCAGCTCTTCTTGCTCCTCATTGCCGTCTTTATCTATTTCGGTGGTGGCGAGGAGGAGAAAGCGGCTGTGGTGTCCGTTACGCTCGAGGGTGTCAAGGTGCGCGACCTGATGACCCGGGTACCGGATGTGGTCTCCGTGCCGCCCCAGTGGACGGTCGAGCAGCTGGTCGGATTGATGTTCGAGACACGGCACATGGGCTATCCCGTGCAGGAACGTGACACAGTACCGGTTATCGGTGTCGTTACCTTTTCGGACGTCCAGCAGGTGCCGCCCACCAACCGCAGTACCACGACGGTCGGTGAGGTAATGACGCGCGACATCATCTCGATCGATCCTGATGCCGAGGCGTATGATGCGCTCAAACTCATGTCCATGCGTAATTTGGGCAGGCTGCTCGTGATGCGGAACGGCCAGATGCAGGGCATCGTCTCACGAACGGATCTCGTGAGAGCCATTCAATTCCGCGGTATCCACCAAATAACCTGACGAGTTTCTAACGCTGGTAATCGGTAGGTAGCGCAGCGCGCAGTTTCCGCCGCCCAGACACAAACAAGAAGGAGCCTCGCTCGCTCTTCGGCCGTTCATGCTCGACGCTGTGGCGAGACCGTGTTATATACACAACCGCGTATGCCGTAAAGCCGCTAGACCTTCTCGAGCCGCTTATTGACCTCGTCCCAGTTCACCACGCTCCAGAACGCTTCGACGAATTGTGGACGCGCGTTTTTATAATCGATATAGTACGCGTGCTCCCAGACATCGAGATCCATGAGGATGGCATAAGCCGGATAGAGATTTACGTTGTGCTTCTCGATCTGCATGATGAGCAGTCGCTTCGTCGTCGGGCAGCGGGAGAGTGCAGCCCAGCCGGAACCTTCCACGGTCACTGCAGCCTGTGTGAACTCCTTCTTGAACCGCTCGAAACTACCAAAATCCTGCGCGATCGCATCGCCCAACATACCACCGGGCGTTCCGCCACCCTTGCCCGCGGGGGCAAGGTTCTGCCAGAAGAGCGAATGGAGTTGATGTCCCCCGATATTGAACGCAAGCCCCTTTAAGGTCGCTTTCAGGTCCAGCTCAGCGCCCTTATCCCGAGCCGCGTCGAGCTGCTCGAGGATACCGTTCGCACCTGTGACGTAGGCCTGATGATGCTTCTGGTGATGGATACTCAATTGCGCCTCTGAGATGTAAGGTTCCAAATCCTTATTGCCGTACGGCAGCTTTGGTAACGAGTAAAAATCCCTCATACTTCGTACCTCCTGAATACTGTAGTCTGCGGTTGCATAAAAGCGTTTCGACCGTCGGTCTTTGCAGTTATCTCAGCTGCAGTTCCTCTATATGTCCTGAGACAGACGTACTGAAGCGCGCAGCGCAGTGCAGCGCATGCAGCCAGAAAGAATTTAACTTAACGTTCGGGTGAGATAGATGAGGAAGTGAGAGCAGCGGAGTGAGTTAAGAAAGCAATGCCTAACGAGATAGAGCTCGATCAGATCGTGCAGATACTCAAGGAGCGGTATCTCAACACGGTATCCGCACTGGAGGACGTATCACGCTCCCGTGACCCGTACCGGGTCTTGATCTCCTGCGTATTGAGCCTGCGCACGAAGGACGAGGTGACTGCCGCGGCATCGAAGCGGCTGTTCGCACGTGCGTCAACGCCTGAGGCGATGGTGCAGCTCACGAAGGCTGAGATCGAAGCGTTGATCTACCCGGTCGGGTTTTACCATCGCAAGGCTGAGCAGATCCGGGAGATCTCACGGACGCTGATCGCTGAGCACGACTCGAACGTGCCCGATACACTTGACGAGCTCTTGCAGTTGAAGGGCGTCGGGCGCAAAACCGCGAATATCGTGATCACCATGGGCTTTCACAAGCAGGGTATCGCGGTCGATACGCACGTGCACCGCATCTCTAACCGGTTGGGGTTGGTGAAGACGAAGACGCCAGAGCAGACGGAGTTCGCGCTGCGTGATATCCTGCCGGAAAAGCACTGGATCGTCTTCAATAACCTGCTCGTCATGCACGGGCAGAGGGTCTGCACACCGATCAGTCCAAAGTGCAGTATCTGCCCGATAAGCAACTATTGTGATCGGGTAGGGGTGGAGCGGTTTCGATAGAGCGTCGCTTTTGCACCGGGTGAACCCGAAACGCAGTTTCTTTCACGTCATCTGAGCTCAGCGTTCCTTCCTTCAAAAGCGGCATCAGTATGAACCTATCGTGATCCTCTCGGCCGTGCTTCATGCGAGATCGCCCATCTTTACCTCGTCGTTTAGGTGAGAGTTACAACCTCAATCGCTCTACATACTGTTAGACCTGTCATAAGGCTCAGAGTCGCAGGCTTCGCACAAATGACGTTCGCTGAATCAGATCCGCACTACGCGATCGTCACCGTTCTGAAGCACGACGGGTCCTGGATCGTATTCCACTGCGATCTGTCAAGAGCGGCGCACTCTAAGCTCATCGACAAGCTCGTCGAGCTGCAGAGCTTCTTCAATTACAAGCAGGTCGGCATCGATGCGAACTCGCTCGACAAAGCTAAATCAGATCCCAACCCCTGCAGCTTCGAGCTCGTGCTGCGTGAACGGCAACAGGCGGCCAGGGTCACCGTGCCACACAAACTCGTCTGGCATACCACGCCGAAGCTCGCGCGCATACAGGCGATCGAGCCCTACTACTCCAACGGCCAGCTGCTCTTTCTCGATACCTGAAACCAGGACTATCCCGAGCTCGTCGAGCAGCTGATCCATTATCCGCTTGCAGCGCATGACGACGGCCCGGATGCGCTCGCTGGCGCGATCGCGCTGATACTTGCAAATGAGAAAGCGCGACGGCAGGTGCTTATACCGCGTGCACGCTAGCCTTACGCTTATGGAAAGTGAAGAAAGCTTCTGTCGAGGCATTTTTTCTCAAAATAACCTGTCTAGCTGAAGTTACGTCTCCTCTGCTCGCTCCTAAAGTCGGAGAAAAAACCCAATTTATTATCGTTAGAGCTAGAGCATTTCAAATCTAATGAACTGTTACCGCATGAATATTCTCTCTATTTGTTCTTTGATTTCCGGCTTCAGGTAAATGTGGCTGAAAACACCTCCCGAACTTTTTCGCAACCCCATAGTCTCGATCAGGCTCTCGTATCTGCCACCGCCTATGCCGTTTGCGATAATTGCCGCGCCCTCTGCAGCTTCCTTTACTGCACCGCCGGCCCTTGTCAGCGTTCTTATCCCTGCGTTGATTCCGAGTTCGCCGAGATGATCATGCAGTACAGATCTCACGTCCTGAACAAATGGGTCTATCCTTGTGAACCGACCACTCAGTAATATCTCCCGTGGCTCGCGGACTGACGAGAGCATGAGATATGTGTCCTTGAGTATCGCTTCGAGCATGGCGGAATAAGCGAGCGCCATCTGCTCGGAATTCCGTGCGCTGCTAATGAATTCCTCAATTGACATCTGCTGAGGATTTACAGCTGCAATAGCTGCTGCACCACCATCGAAGAGCGGCATCTTCGAAAAATCCGCGATTGTATTCGCCAAGGCGTAGGCAAGTTCGCCATCCATTGCGCCCATGCCCATGTACCCGACGCCGCCCATAGTTCCGCCGACGCCGTCGACTATTTTACCGTTCTCTATGCCCATTGCAGCCGTGTAGCCGAAGCCGATCTCCAGAATAATGAACGAAGTTTCTGAGTACTCGAGACCGTACTTCTCTGCTTGATCTCTCACCCCGGAAACGGCCGTGAAGACCTTGTCCGCGGTCCCCATGTCGATTCGGTTGATCTTTCGGTATTCGGGCACGGTCGGCAGCATGATCACACCGGGCGGAAACCAGATATTCAGGTTTGATGCTTTCATGAGGAACATCAACTCTCGTAACCCGACGATGTTAAGCCTTCTTGCAACGTCGGCTTGCGTGATGAACGTTGCGGCATTGATCTCCGCGTCCACTGCGTCCGAGGCTTTTACCATCGGCAGGCCGTAGCCGCTTGGACCGACTATGACATCAATATCCCGCTCTAGTGCCTGTATGGCATCCAGCACGATCCCGGGATTCTTTGTTACTTCAGCGCGCGGTACTGCAAGGTCGATGAAGACCTCATTGGTTGCATCATCAAACCCAAAGAGGTCCATGCTCTTGGTGCCTGGGTCTATGCCGATCGCAGTTACCATTTTCGTATCGTCGCTCCTTGATTGTTCCCCGGTGTGTAAAAGACGTCTCCACCGCCTCGCGGCTCAAGGAAGCTCGTTAGCTTTCCAACAAGCTCCCGCGCGGTCGCTTCGTTGTCCACCAGTCCATAGAACGTCGGTCCCCAGCAGGTTTGGCAAGCGCCATACGCGCCGTTCTCTAAGAGCAGGTGTATGCCCGACTCGACGATGGGGTCGCAGTAGGTATTGCCTTCCTGAAACTCTTCCCAGAAGCTTCCCAGGCGGCTGTTGTACGCTGTTATGTATTTTCCGAAGGTCTTTATGTCATGCTCCATGATGGAGGGCATAACCTGCATGATCAATATCCTCGAGAGCCGGTCGGACATCTGCTCAGGCATCGACTTCAGGTTGCGTAGTACTTCTTCCTCGTTCGCTTTTAGCTCCAGTATCGCGGGTATCGGTTTGTGCGGTATGCAAACGACGAAGAGCCAGTCCTCAGGGATCGGATATCTGAAGATACAGGGCGGCACCCGCCTCCCCTTCTCTTCTAGCTTGTAGCCGCCGTCGACGATGAAGCCCCCTCTTTGGAACGAGTTAAACCCGAGAGCAACAATATCTGATCGGCCGAGCGCAATAGCCATCTCCTCCATGTCGATAGGACGGTTGTAAAGCTCGGATAGTGCACGACCTATCGATAATGCCAGTGCGGTCTGAGAGCCCATGCCGAGGTGTTTTGGGATCGTTTCTCTGACATCTACCGCAATTCCTCCCTCGATACCGAATCGCTCAATGCAGGCGCGTGCATATTTTTTGGCATTCTTCGCGTCTTCGCCGTCGGTCGTGATTTTCTCTGATTTCACGGCTTCTATGATGGTCCGAGGATAGTCGATAGTAAAGCCCGCCGTGCCGTAGAGTCGTCCAAGGTCGCCGGTTAAGTCCATGTTGCCCAGGTGTAAATGGGCAGGCACAACAACGATTCTTCCAATTTCATCTCCTGTGGCCATTCTTTTTCATCCTCCTATGTACTACCCTACTGTACACTTCCTTTATTGTATTGAAGAAGTCCACTTGCTCTTATGCCTTTCATCGTGCCGCCGCATCCACCCCGCCGGCGGAATGCGCGTCGGCGGCCCGAAGGCACGCAAGGATCGGCACGCATGGCTACACTGCACCGCATCGTGAAGAAAAGAAGGGGCGTTGGTTTTTTGAAGAGATCCCCCGAAACGCCGAAGCTCGCCCGCATCCGGGCGATCAAGCCGTACTACTCCAACGGGCAGCTGCTCTTTCTCGATACCTGGAACCAGGACTACCCGGAGCTCGTGGAGCAGCTGATCCACTACTCGCTTGCAGCGCATGACGACGGGCCTGATGCGCTCGCCGGCGCTATCGCGCTGATACTTGCAAATGAGAAAGCACGGCGGCAGGTGCTTATACCGCGTGCACGTTAATCGCTCACGTACGCATCGAATAACCTCCATAGGCGCACGATTCATTTGCATCCAAACGCCGCGATTCCAGAGCAGCACTAGAGTTGAAAGAATCGCGCTATAGGGCGCGGCAGGCGCTATCATAGGGGCGAAACGGGCTCGGATGCTTACGACGGCTGCAGGCACAGGGCCGAAGGCTAACAGAAGTGCGGTGGTGGAAGTCCTTTGGCTGCACCGCACGCTTCGTCGCGGAGCCGCTGTAGGGCGTGAAAGCTAGTCAACAATATTCCGAAGCGACCAACTAGGTATACCTCTCGCAGGGGCAACAACGCTCATTTCACTGTATCATCTCTGACCATGCTCTCCGTGGAAGAGGATAAGTAGGAGGGGAAGACGCTGGGTGGAAGAGTGGAGGGGTGGATGTAAACGCATTAGAGATAATATGAGGCATTAACGTGATATTGCATTACGGCATATAGTTTAGACATCAAACTGACATAATAGAAGACGGTGGTAAAAATGCAGTTGGTCATTAACACCTACGGCTCTTACCTGAGGAAGAAGGGGAACTGTTTTTTAGTGCGGAAAGAGGATCAGATTTTTGAGGTTTCGGTGAATAAAATTGACAGCATTTTGATCACCACGGCGGCATACATTTCCACGGACGCTATAAAGTTCGCGGTGGATAACAACATCGACATTGTATTCCTCGATTCGTATGGGGATCCTTACGGGCGAGTATGGCACTCCAAGCTCGGAAGCACGACGCTGATAAGACGAAAGCAACTGGAACTATATGAACAGGCAGAAGGACTCAATCTGGCCAAGAGCTGGGGCATTCAGAAGGTTGATAATCAGGTAGAGTTACTAAAGCGACTGAAGAAAACGAGAGCGGAGAAGAAAGAGGATTTAGAAGCCCGTATTAAGGAATTGGACGATTTGAAAGAGAGCTTGAAGGGCTTGAAGGGCACAGTGGAAGAGAAACGGCAAACGATCTTAGGGCTCGAGGGCATGGCATCAAGGATCTATTTTGGCGTACTCTCGTCGATTCTTCCCGAGAAATTTAAATTCGAGGCGAGGAGCAGGAATCCGGCGAAGGACGAGTTTAACGCTATGTTGAACTACGCCTATGGAGTGCTCTACTCAAGGGTGGAAAAGGCGTGTATCATTGCGGGGTTGGACCCGTACATCGGCTTCCTCCATACGGACAACTACAACAAGAAATCACTGGTATTCGATATTATCGAGCTATTCCGGACATTTGCAGATGAGACGGTGGTTCATCTGTTCACTCAGCGAAGGGTGAAAGAGGAATACTTTGATAAGCTCGAGAACGGCATGAGCTTGAACAAAGAGGGTAAGGCGGTGCTGATCGAGGCATTGAATGAAACCTTTGAGAAGACGATACAGTATAAGGGGCGAAACATCAAGATGAAGAATACCATTCAATTTGAGTGCCACAAAATAGCAAACAAGCTAATAGGAAAGGGCTAAGAGAATGCTAGTCTGGGTGATCTATGACATCACGGACAATAAGGTCCGTGGTTCCGTAGCGAGGCGCTGTAAGGGCTACGGGCTCTACCGGGTGCAGAAGAGCGCGTTTCTGGGTGATTTGAACCGCAATGAAGCGGATTCGCTCGCCTTAGAATGTGAAGAGCTCATCGAAGAAGCTGATTCGGTCTTCGTCTTTCCGATGTGCGATGAATGCTTCAAGAAGATAGAGCTAATCGGCGAGGGGTTTGATAAGGAATTGGTGAGCGATAAGAAGATCACGAAGGTCTTCTGAGGAGCAATGAACGCGATAGTTGAAGTGGAGTTAGAATCAGAGGTGTTCATTACCGTCTCGGACGTAATGGAGTACCTCTTCTGCCCGCGTTTCATCTATTTCATGCACTGCTTGGGGATACCGCAGCACGAGGAGCGACGATACAAGGTCCTGAAGGGCCGGGCGCTGCACGAGGCACGTGAGAAGACGAACCGGGAGTACCTGCGGAAGAAGCTGAAGTGCGTGCGAAAGGAGCTCGCGGTCTTTCTGGTCTCGCAGAAGTACCACCTGAAGGGTGAAGTGGACGAGGTTTTGTTTTTAGAGGATGGCACTGCAGCGCCGCTCGATTACAAGTTCGCGGAGTTCAAAGACCGGGTGTATCGAACGCACCGATATCAATCAGCGCTCTACGCACTGCTGATTGCGGAAACGTACGGCGTGACGGTGAATCGGGGATTTGTCTGTTACACACGGAGCAACCATCTGGTGAAAGAAGTGGGGCTTAGCGCGAAGGATTTCGAGCGCGCGATCGCGCAGGCGAACGAGGTACTAGCGATAATACAGCAAGGTTTTTATCCTGAGGGAACGAAGTATAAGACAAGGTGCGTGGACTGCACGTACCGGAACATTTGCGTGTGAGTGAGGATCGGTGGATGAATGATTGAAGCAATAAAGAGGATTGTGGAAAGAATGAAATGAGTGAGAAGATACAAATACAACAATATCATGATTGGTGGTTTGATAACGCGGTAGAATTTTTAGGGTATTTACTCGAGAAACAGAGTATTGCTGTTGAATGGGATGGTGGAATTTCTTTTACTCCTTTAAATTATGAAAAAGTTGACGAATTAGTGGAAAGAATCGAACGGCTAGTTGATTCTAAATTGAGGTATCAAACCTCCGAGAAAGCAACAGGGAGAATTGTTGAAAAAAATAGAGCTTATCTTCCAACAATGCACCGAGGACGTTATGTTTCATTTTTAGCATTGAAAATCAGTGAGCGCCAGAAGAAACATGAAAAGAAAGAGAAAAAAGCTTTTGATGTTAAAAAAGAAATCATTAAATATCTTTATGAGTTATTTATAACACAAATGGAAGGATCAAAAACCTGTGATATTTGTGGTAATAGTTTAAATACATTATTTCAAGTATCACAAACTACTTATCCAGTTGTTACAGGGAGTTTGAAAAGTCAATGCGGTGTAAGGAAGATGGAATCTGAATATCATTGCTGTGTACTCTGTGCATTTTTAGGGGCGGTCGAATGGTTGGATGATATTCCATTTGCATGTGACTATGCAAATTTCACACATTATCTACTCTTCCCAAAAATAGAAAACATCAAAGAACTACACATATTTAAAAATAAGCTCCGAAGAGCACTAACCCAACACCCCTACTCAAATGTAGTCTCGGTTTTCGATAATGTTCATGGGGAGAAAAGAGAGGTATATACGAAGGATGAATATTCGCTGTTATTAGCTCTTTTTGAGCAAATGTGGGAGAAAATCGGGGAGATAGACGAACACGAATCACTTTTCTGCGAGAGTTGGATGCGACTTAAGATAAAAGGCATGGAGGCAACCTATCAGACCAAATCTACATACCTCGAAGAGATCCATATCCCACATATCGAGCGGCTTAAAACGATATTTGAAGAGCTGTTGCCATATTCTGACTTCGTAAGTCACTCATTTGCATTCCCTCTAAAAGAAGGTGTATCAAGAGAGATCATTCAAAGGTTAATAAGAGAGGATCAATATTTATTATCAAGAGGCATCATTATGGACGATTTCAAGACTTTTTCAAAAGCTTTTCAGATGAGGCAGAACTGCCGATTGAGCACCTCGAAAGAGGGTTTGGATTACTTAATTTACAAATGGAGGTGTAAAGATGGTGCAGTTTGAAAAGGATGAAATGGATGTTATGAGAAAGAGTGGACAAGTGATTGGCAATGTTGCAGATGATTATATCTCTGATCTCTACCAACTCGATCGAACACGAAATGTTGAGGAGTTTATTAAGCAGTTGAAGAACATAGGCTTGAGAGCGATAAGCATTAGCAAGAAGGAGAAAGAGCCAGTTTACACTGAGCCACTAGCAAATCTGGTAGATTTAATCAACAAGTACAAAGATAACTATGACGAAATTAAGGACATTGTTCTGGTATACGCAAGTGTTTATCTCGGTATAATCAAATATAAAGCCTATAATAAGTCTCGTAATGTTTCAAATACCGGAGGTAGTTAAAATGGAGAAAAAAGCAATAAGTGCTGTGTGGTTAGCGGAGACCGATTTGACGAATCTTAATGCGGGAATTGGCGGAAGCAATCTGGTCGACTTGAAGAAGTACAAAAAAGGAGGCGTAGACTATCCGTACGTCAGTGGTCAGGCGATGCGATATTATTTAAAAGAAGGTATCAGGCGCTTGGTCAGCTCAGATAAGTATTGCGTGGCAAATGATAAGGGAGAAACTTGTGGTGCTATTGAGAGCTGTATTTTATGCGACCTATTCGGTTTTCTGACCACTTTGAAGGAACAGGGTGCACAGATACGAGTTTCGCCGATAAAGATGTCACCTGCCATGGGATTACTGCCGCTAAATGATAATCTAACAATCGACTTTCTCACGAGGAGAAAACCTCAGCAAGAAGCAGGCAAGTTGAGTGGAGACATAGTGAATGTCGAGCTTGGTGTAAATATCTATAAAGCAGGAATGTCTATCGATCTAGCAAAGATTGGTGTAGAAGAGGTAATTGAAGAGAGCGACGGAAAAAGGCATAGAAAATTCGAAGCGAAAGTCGAGGATGAAAAAGAGAAAAACGAACGACTGAAACTGGCGCTAGAAGCTTTTAAGAACCTTTCCGACTATTCCAAGCAAGCAAGGGTTTTAACAGACTTCACTCCAAACTTGCTCCTCATCGCTTTACAAAGTCGGTATAATCACCTTTTGCAAAAAGCTATCGAACTAAAAGATGGCAGAAAGTTGAATGTGGAGCGGTTGGATCAAGTGTTAACGGCATTAAAAGACGAAACTATCTATGCAGGACTTCTTTCTGGCACACTTGATAACGAAGACGATATAAAAGAGGTTCTGAGTTCGCATAATGTAAAACTCATGACACCAACAGAAGCTATTGACCAAGTTATTAGCGAAGTTAAATAGAATGAAGTGTTTACGGTTTGAATTGGAGACACCGTATCTCGTCAATTTCAGAAAGCCGTTCTCGGCAATAACCATTCTATCGTATCCATTCCCGCCCTATACTACTATCAGAGGACTTTTAGCAAATGCATTAGGACTCGGAGACCTTGAGACGGGAAGGGATGATTACAATCAACAGTTGGCAGATCTACAAATTAGTCTCAAACCGGTAAGCACTCCGGAGCGTTTTCAAGACATGGTTCTGATGAAGAAATTGAAACCTCCTGCAGATTCCAAGAAGAGAAAAGAACTGATGAACAAACTGGAGGAACACGGCTTCAATCTGGATATTCTTGATAAAAAAGAACGAGAGCTTTATGAATGGATGAGAATACCACAGAGTACAAGCGCACCTTTTATAAAAGAATATATAACCCCTATCAAATGCCTTGTATATGTCTTGGGGGAGACAAAAGACCTTTTAGCTTTGAAAAATGCACTTGAAAATCCTACAAGACCTTTGTACATCGGAGGGTCCGACGATTTCGTAGTTATCACTTTGTTGGATGAAAAACCTATCGAGGTAGCGGAGACAGAAAGCGATGAATTAGACTCAATCGTGCGAATGACCGATGAAGTAATACCAATAGACAAAACGAGAATTTTGGGTAGAGTTCCCTATAGATTCAACAAAATTAATAAGAAAAAAAGAGATTATTCAAGGGAGGACGCGATCGTTGCAGCGCCTCTTCCAGGTAAAAAACTCAAATTGACGAATCACATAAAGTGTTTTAAAGTGGCTAATGATTATGTTGCCTTCTGAACTAATCGCTAAGAGGCGAGATGATGGCATTTGTCAAACCTTTGATGGACACATAACCGACTCTTTGTTAATTCTGAGAGATTACATTATCAAAAACCAAAATGTTCTCAGAGAATTCTGTAAAAACTTTAATTTTGGGTACGATATTTTGTGCAACATACTATTTCTTGCTGTATATCTGCATGATATAGGTAAACTCACAAAGGATTTCCAACAGAATATAAAGGATAATAAATCAACTGCTTCAGCTTCACATGCATTCTTTGGGTTGCCTTTCATAAATTCAGACCTCCCGGACGATCTAAATAGCCTTCTAAGGTTGGTTATTCTCTCACATCATAGCCAATTATACAATCAAATCTTCGATAACGCCAACTTAAAGTCTAAAGTAATTTATTGTATGAATAACCATATTAAAGAACACATAAATTCTTATGAAATAGCCTATAAAGAACTTTTCTCAGATCTGTTCATCCTTAAAAACAGCCCAATGTATCAGGAACGAGAATATCTGTCACATTTTAATCTTATGCGACAGATTCTAAGAAAAGAGTTGAGGCATCTTAAAAACGGCTACAATAAAGATACGAAGACTAAAGCAGTCTATTGTATGGTGCTATCCGTTTTAAAACATTGTGACCAAAAGGCAAGTAAAAACTTTAGTGAAAGTGCTGAGTTAAAGCACGAGAAGATTTACGGTTCTGTCATCGAACAAAAAGTATTGGATAAGATTAATTATTCGCTGGATCTGTTTAGGTTATCTGAAGAACGATTATTGAACAAATATGCCCTCTATGATTATCAGAAAGACGCTATGAATATTGATTATTACGGTATCATCTCAGCACCATGTGGGAGAGGAAAAACAGAGGGCGCCTTGCTTGCTGCATTAACTATACTCAATAATTATAAGAAAAACCTGATAATATTTGCTCTACCAACGCAGATTACTTCAAATGCTATGTATGATCGAATGAAAGAGGTCTTTGGTGAGGAAAACGTTGGGATATATCATGGTATGAGTAGATTTATCCACGGTGAAGAGAATAATTTGGAAATAGATGATGTAAGTGCGCTGGTATATGATGAAAAAGTCTTTTCTAAACCAGTTATTGTAACGACAATTGATCACTTAATCTATTCGCTTGTACATGGGTATAAACAGGCAGATTTCGCATTGGGTAATATTCTTAATAGCGTGGTAATATTTGACGAGATCCATTATTATGAGAATCACACGCTTCGATATATTCTTGATTGCTTTGACATACTCAAAGAGCTACATATACCACATATTGCCATGAGCGGAACATTACCAGAGTTTATTCTTAGAAGATTGGATAATAACGGATATAAACTTATAGAAGATGAGGAAGGTATGGATTTCAATCCTTTTATTCTTCAAAGAGAATCTTCCCTTATCTTTGATCACCTAGATCGAATTGAAGAATTATATAATGGCTGTAAAAACCAAATAATCATCTTAAACACGGTAAAAAGGGCACAAAAAATTTACAGATTATTGGGCGATAAGATTCCAAAGTATAATCTGTATTTACTTCATTCCCAGTTTACGTTTTACGATCGATGGAATAAAGAAAGTGAAATAAAGGATTTAGAAGACAAAAGACCCTGGATAATTGTTTCTACTCAGGTAATTGAGATTAGTGTTGATATATCTTGTGACGTGATGCACACGGAAATTGCACCGATTGACGCTATAGGGCAGAGAGGTGGCAGACTGAACCGTAAAGGTAGAGACCACAAAAATAAGCACATATTATACCTCTATGAACCAGAGGACCATAAACCATACTACACAGAAAGGAAAGATATAGAAATGGAGGATTTTGTTGAAAGAACCTCAAGGGTCATTAGAGATATGCCTATCTCATATCGCGCGATTAAAGAGTGGTGCGATGAAGTATATGTCAATGTAGGGTTGAGAAAAACGAATTTGAGGGATGAATTTATGGATTGTATCTTGTTTGGGAGAACACCATGGGAGATCCGTGGCATAAAGGAAGATGGCGGCGGCAATATAATTAAGCTAAGAGAAGAAAGTTATCCAACCATAGATGTCATCCCAGAGAAGTATTGGGATAAAATTAAGGACCTGCCACGAGTTATAGAGAAATATAAAGTAAAAGTACCATTTTGGTGGTATTCAAGTTTAGGACAGGAAGGTTTTGATCTATCAGAAGAGGTTACTAATAGGAAATATATAATTTGCAAAATTCCTTACTCAAAGGAATATGGATTTGATATAGAGAAGATTGGGGGAGAAGATAAAAGTTGTGTAATCTGTTAGAGGTGATCCCATGCCCCTCAAAACCCTTAGTCTAACCTTGAAGTCTGATAGACCGTTAGAAGAGGACGCCACGAAACTGAGGGGTTTCTTCGCCACCCGGTTCACCGAATATACTTTATTACATCACCACATTGAGGTGGACAAGCTGCTTTACACGTATCCGAGAATCCAATACAAGATTGTGGATGGCACCGCGCTCGTTTTAGGTATAGACGATGGCGCGGAGGTCTTGAAAGAGATCTATGACAAATACGACGAGCTCAGGTTAGGTGATCGCACCTACACAATCGTCGAGCGCGGCATCACAATCAAGGAGGAAAACTTCGGCATCGTGCCTGAACTTGTAAGTTACGAGTTCGTTAAGCCCTGGATCGCGTTAAGCCAGCAGAACTACCAGCGGTATGTAGACTCACAGAGGCAAGAGCGGCGGGAGCTTTTACAGCGCACGCTTATCGGTAATATCTTATCGGCATCGAAAGGATTGGAGTACGTGGTGCTGGAGGCGATCAAGCTTGAGCTCGGGCGGTTGCGGCAGCTGAAGTGCGAGGTAAAAGGCACGCCGTTCATCGGGTTCCTGGGCGAGTTCATGGTCAATTTCGCGATACCCGATTATTTCGGGCTCGGGAAGTCAGTCTCACGCGGTTTCGGGACGGTTAGACGCTTGCGTAATCACGCATCCGCTTGAGCCGCAAGGGGGCATGTATTTATAAGGCGTGCAATAAAGATGATAGGTGAAAAAGCAGTCGAAAAAAGAACGGTTGTAATAAGGGAAAAAGGGCAAAAGGAGCAAAAATCGGCGCGGTCGAAGAGACTGATCCACTAAAATAAGGATTGAAACTCAGACTAGGGTAACCGATGACGAGCTCACGGAGGTGTCGAAGAGACTGATCCACTAAAATAAGGATTGAAACTCGAGCGCTGCGGGATTGCTCGTCGTGACCGCGATGAGTCGAAGAGACTGATCCACTAAAATAAGGATTGAAACGTCCTCTTTATAACGCTCCACGCAGAAAGAACCCGCGTCGAAGAGACTGATCCACTAAAATAAGGATTGAAACGATTGGTGGGCAATAGGTAAATATGCAGATCCAATGTCGAAGAGACTGATCCACTAAAATAAGGATTGAAACTGTCCCGCGAGTCACCAACCGAATGCCAAATAGGGCAGTCGAAGAGACTGATCCACTAAAATAAGGATTGAAACGCTCTTGCAGCTTCTTCTCGTCCGTCTTGTAGTTCTGTCGAAGAGACTGATCCACTAAAATAAGGATTGAAACCGAATCTATCGGAGACGCAAAGGAGGCTGGCTTTCCTAGTCGAAGAGACTGATCCACTAAAATAAGGATTGAAACTAAGCTCTCGTATTGCTTTTCGCGCTACGTCGTTTATGTCGAAGAGACTGATCCACTAAAATAAGGATTGAAACTATCTCCCCCCCACTCATCTCCGCCCGCGACAATACGTCGAAGAGACTGATCCACTAAAATAAGGATTGAAACAACTAGTGAGCCATGTAACTGATGCATGGCGCATAGAGTCGAAGAGACTGATCCACTAAAATAAGGATTGAAACCGGCACCGTTGCAGGCGCTCGGCGCGATCGCGGTATGTCGAAGAGACTGATCCACTAAAATAAGGATTGAAACGTATCAGTTCTGGCAGCTCTGGCTCACTTTTCGCCAGTCGAAGAGACTGATCCACTAAAATAAGGATTGAAACATGCCGAAATAGGATGGGATTGGGTTGTGGCAATTGAGTCGAAGAGACTGATCCACTAAAATAAGGATTGAAACTGGGTGAGTGGCACGGCGAACGCGAGTGGTATAACGAGTCGAAGAGACTGATCCACTAAAATAAGGATTGAAACCTAGGCAAGCGGTTGACAACTGGAAACACGTCTTCAAGTCGAAGAGACTGATCCACTAAAATAAGGATTGAAACCCAGAAGATACGGGCGGTAGTCTTCGTTTGCGTGGTGTCGAAGAGACTGATCCACTAAAATAAGGATTGAAACCGAGCTGGACGTGCTTACCAGCATTCTCAGCTTTGTGTCGAAGAGACTGATCCACTAAAATAAGGATTGAAACTGGTCTCAAAGAACTCCGAAACGTCCACATAATAGTGTCGAAGAGACTGATCCACTAAAATAAGGATTGAAACGTAGCTCGCGGCGGCGCGGTGCGGCGGAAGTTTTCAAGTCGAAGAGACTGATCCACTAAAATAAGGATTGAAACAGCTGTCGGTGGCAGCTCAACCCTTCGCGATGTACTGTCGAAGAGACTGATCCACTAAAATAAGGATTGAAACTGCCTTTCATTTCTTCCACTCGGTCTAGGTCGTGGGTCGAAGAGACTGATCCACTAAAATAAGGATTGAAACTCCGTTACTACTATGGTCATCGCTTATTGATCACCTGTCGAAGAGACTGATCCACTAAAATAAGGATTGAAACATTATATATTAGTAAGAGAGTATATAAGCCTTGCTATTGTCGAAGAGACTGATCCACTAAAATAAGGATTGAAACCCTTCAGAGCGGGCATATCACGAAGCCGCGTGAGCTGGTCGAAGAGACTGATCCACTAAAATAAGGATTGAAACCCAATATATAATTAAGATTGAAAAGAGGGAGGCGAGGTCGAAGAGACTGATCCACTAAAATAAGGATTGAAACTCCTAAACCGCTTGCCTAGACCGGCACGGCACTCCGAGTCGAAGAGACTGATCCACTAAAATAAGGATTGAAACCCCGAGAAGGGTAAGATGGAGGTGGACGTGCTCATCAAGTCGAAGAGACTGATCCACTAAAATAAGGATTGAAACCTTTGTACCATATTTCGCTCCTAAGGGGTTGCGTAGTCGAAGAGACTGATCCACTAAAATAAGGATTGAAACAATATTATCGAGTAGTAAGAAGTATCACCATGACGAGTCGAAGAGACTGATCCACTAAAATAAGGATTGAAACATAATGAGAAAGAAGCTAAGCTGAAGATTCCATATAGTCGAAGAGACTGATCCACTAAAATAAGGATTGAAACCCGTTTGAATCCGCTACATTGAGCGAAGCGGGTACGGTCGAAGAGACTGATCCACTAAAATAAGGATTGAAACCCCAAACTGCGTCTGTCTTATATTTAAACCCCCATGAGTCGAAGAGACTGATCCACTAAAATAAGGATTGAAACACTCGTGGCTACCCCGTACCCTACCCTATCCTAACTTGTCGAAGAGACTGATCCACTAAAATAAGGATTGAAACGGAGGTATCTTAAGAGATGAAGCTAAGATGTACCCAGTCGAAGAGACTGATCCACTAAAATAAGGATTGAAACTGGGGATCTGCAAAAGATGAGCGCGGAAAAGGTAGGTCGAAGAGACTGATCCACTAAAATAAGGATTGAAACTTGATCGTGGCATCCTTTCTCTCTGATTACACGAGGTCGAAGAGACTGATCCACTAAAATAAGGATTGAAACAGATAGCTAATGCTGTATTTGAAGCATCTAGGAATAGTCGAAGAGACTGATCCACTAAAATAAGGATTGAAACTTATCAACCACATAAGTATATGTCACGGATACGTTATG
>OMKS01000744.1_pt1 | contig 29992 bp, 25 predicted proteins | sample 1674721 | NCBI WGS metagenome assembly OMKS01 (sample SAMN06264996, study PRJEB25208) | sediment metagenome | isolation source: hot spring sediment | place: USA: California | collected 2014-09-02 | reverse complement strand
GGCCGGTATCCGGGTCGTGCTCATGACGATTGACGCCCTTGACATAAATCGGCTTGCCATTGACCAGCAGTTGGCCGCCTTTGATTTCGACTTTGCGAAAGCCGATCTTTTGGCTGATCACTTCAATCCGTGTGCCGGACTGGTCTTTCAACTCAAAAAGCGCCGTGTAAAGATGGGGTGTCTCCGCCGTCCATTTCAGCGGATTCGGGACGGGCGCTTCCAGCCCGATGGTTTTTTCCGCGCCGGGCGGAATCGATTCATTTAAACGAGCAACCATGCCCGATGCCGGTGCGATGGGTTTTTGGTCTGCATCAAGCAGTGTCATTTCCACACGCGGGAAATCCTTTGCCTGTCCGGAATAATTACGAACCGTAACCTCAGCCTTCAAATGAGCGTCTTTGTACTGATCGTCCAGATCGGTCTTGACAAAGACGTCGCGGATGCGCAAATCCGCGGTCGAATACAGATAGACGTTACGGAAAATCCCGCTGAGCCGCCAGAAATCCTGGTCTTCCAGATACGAACCGTCGCTGTACCGATAGACTTCCGCCGCCAGGGTGTTCCGGCCGGGTTTGAGATACGCGGTGATGTTAAATTCAGCCGGCGTACGGCTGTCCTGACTATAGCCGACCTTCTGTCCGTTGATCCACAGATAAAACGCCGAATCCACCCCGTCAAACACAATAAACACCTGTCGCCCTTGCCACTCCGACGGGATGGTGAAGGTGTGTCGATAAGAGCCGACGGGGTTGCGGTGTTCGAAATTGGTAAAATGCGATGGAGGCGTGCCCATCACGCGCGGCGGATCTTTGCGGAACGGATAGGCTACGTTTGAATACAGCGGCACGCCGTACCCTTCCATTTGCCAATTGCTCGGCACCGGAATCGTGTCCCAGTCGCGAACATCGTAGTCCGGCCTGTAAAAATCCGCCGGGCGGCTGTCCGGATCCGGCGACCAGTGAAATTTCCAGTCGCCGTTGAGTAATTTGGCCCAGCGCGATGAGAGTCGATCTCCCGTAACGGCGCTGCGAATATCAGGATAAGGCATAGAGGTGCTGCGCGGGGCCTCCTTGTTGATGCCGATGATTTGTTCGTTTTCCCAGTCGGGCACATCCGCTTTGGCATTGACCATACCCATAACAACGATCCCTGCTAATACCAGACACACAAAGCCTTGTTTATTCATAGCCAAATCTCCCGAATTCGAGTGAATAATCCATTCGCACAAATACTAACCGTCGCAGGCCGGTTATGCAAGCGCAACTGTGCGGAATTTTGAGATCTTGGCGGGGGACTATTCGTTTTCCGGCTCAATGACGTGCATTTCAATCAGGGCGTTTCGAGCGGCCATTTGCTCGGCGTCTTTTTTGGTCACGCCCCAGGCGCTGGGAAACCGGCGATGGTCAATCACGACGCCGACCTCAAAACATTTGTTGTGATCCGGCCCTTTTTCATCCAGCAGTTCATAGTACGGCGTGCGATTATAGACCTGCTGACAGTGCTGCTGAAGGACGGATTTGAAGTTGTTTTGATGCTGTTCGGCGTCGGCTAATTCGATCAGCGGCTCGAACAAACGCAAAATGAAGTCTTGCGCCGCCTCCAGTCCGCCGTCGAAATAGATCGCCGCGATCACCGCTTCCAGACATCCGGCGGCGATAGACCCGTTGACCGCGCTGCTGCGGTCGGTGCCTTTGCCCAAACGAAGATATTGCACAAGCCCCATCTGCCCGGCAATTTTGGCGCAGACTTTTCGCGAGACGAGCATACTCTTAATCTTGGTCAGATCGCCTTCCTGATACCGGGGGAAACGGTCATATAAGGCGCGGCAAATCACCAGCCCCAGCACCGAATCGCCCAAAAATTCAAGGCGTTCATTGCTTTTGAGGCGGTCGTCCGTTCGGGAAGAATGCGTCAGCGCTTCGCAAAGTTGCCCGGGATCCTTAAATTGGTAACCCAGCGCCTCTTGTATCTGCTGCAGAAGTTCGGTATCCATCAATTGTCTCTTGTTACGATTTCGCAGGCAGATTTCGAACAGCGCCGACGCATGGCGACATTCGAAATACGCCCGTCAATGAGATAGGCATATACAGAATATATCATATGAGCAAATCTTGTCAAGTTTTGGCTGTTCAAACACGTATAAATTCGTGGGAAACTGAGAAATCAGTAATTTTCTGTCTCGTAATATCTGGAAACTTTAACTTGCGTTTGAGTCTTCAAGTGCGTAAGATTCTACGAACTGAAAATAAGCCGAAAAGCAACTTGTCCCACTGAGTGCGGGTGAGTCGTCAGATACAATGAAAACGAGTTTCGAATTAAAAAACAAGTGGCTCATTATTATCGTGATTTCGGCGGCTGTCTTCTCCGGCTGCCGAGTGGCTCCTGGCCACACGGGGATTGATCCGGTTGATTTGCCATCGGCCTTTTCAGAGTCCGGCCAGGCGCCTTTGCCGGATAAATGGTGGCATACCTTTGGTGATGCGGCGCTGGATGCGCTGGTTGAGCAGGGACTTAGTCAGAATTTCTCGATTCGGTCGGCTTGGGATCGGCTCCGACAGGCCGAGCAGGTCGCTGTCAAAACGGGCGCCGGTCTGCTGCCGGATGTAACCTACCAGGGGGCCGCTCGCCGCACGCGGCAGGAACGAGATGACCGGACGGACTACACTTCAACCTACACCGCGGCTCTGGCTGCGTCCTATGAACTGGATTTATGGCAGCGTGTGCGTTCAAGTCATGAAGCGGCCCTGCTCGATGCGCAGGCCGCCCGCGAAGACGTGGCCGCCGCGGCCGTAACGCTCAGCGCTGCCATTGCCCGCACGTGGTACCAGCTTGCCGAGTCCCGCCTGCAGGAGCAGTTAATCGCCGAACAGATGGAGACAAACGAAAAAATACTGGAGATTATCTCGCTTCAGTTTCGCCAGGGACAGGTCGGCGCGTCGAATGTCTTTCGTCAGCGTCAGTTGGTTGAGGCGACGCGCGGCCAGCTCATCGCGGCGCAAGAGCGTTCCGTCCTCCTGCAGCATCAGTTGGCGATTCTGCTGGGCAAGGTCCCCGGCCACTGGACGCCGCAGGCGGACGCCGAATTGGTCGCGCTGCCGGACCTGCCGGCCGCGGGCGTGCCGGCCGAGCTGCTGCAGCGTCGGCCCGATTTGCGCCGCGCCGGCTATGCGATTGCCGCCGCTGACGCCCGCGTCTATGCGGCCGTGGCCGATCAGTATCCGCGCATCAGTCTTTCGGCGTCCGCACAGACTGATGCGGACCGCATCGGCGATTTAGTGGACGACTGGGCGGCCTCGCTGGCGGCCAACGTCGTCGGCCCCCTGTTTGACGGTCATTTGCGAAAGGCTGAGGTTGAGCGAACCCGCGCCGTCCTTTCGGAGCGAATTCATACCTATGCCCAAAACGTCCTGACCGCCGTCGGCGAAGTCGAGGACGCCCTGCAGCAGGAGTATTATCAGCGTCAAGCCATTGACAATCTCCGGCAGCAGCTTGACCTGTCCGAGCAGGTCTATGAGCGTACCCGTGAAAGCTATCTCAAAGGGCAACTGGATTACCTGCGCGTTCTCGATGCACTGGTTTCGCGGCAGGCCCTTCAGCGCAATGAACTGACCGCCCGGCGTCTTTTAATCGAACGCCGTATTGATTTATGTCGTTCGATTACCGGCGACTGGTCGATGCAGCCGTCCGAGCCGGCGACATTGCAACCTGCACCTGTTATGTCAAGGAGGAACGTCTATGAGTGAACCGGTATCCCGATCCCGATCCCAATCCTCCCGCCCGATTGGTGTTGTCGGCAAGCTGCTCAAAGGGCTGCTTGCCCTCGTGTACAAACTTATCCTGCCGGTACTTATTGTCGCCGGCGCGATGGGGTTCTACAAATACCAGATGGACACCCGCCCCGAAGCGCAGCGTCGTCTGGCGGATCGTCAGGCGCGACTGGTGACGGTCGATTCGGTCCACAGACAAACCCGCCCGGCAGTGGTTCATGCCATGGGAACGGTCAAACCCGCGACTGAAGTTGCGCTGACGGCCGAAGTGACCGGAATTGTAACCGATATGGATCCGGCGGTTGTGCCCGGCGGGCTGGTCAAGCAAGGACAGATTTTATATCGCATTGACAGTCGGGATTATGAAACCATCGTTCAGCAGCGCCAAAGCGACCTGGCCCGTGCGGAACTGGCCCTGCGACTGGAACAGGCCAATCAGATGGTCGCCCGACAGGAATTTGAACTGTTGGGTGAAATGATCGAAGAACAGGAACGCGAGCTGGTGCTTCGCGAGCCGCATCTTGCCGAGGCCCGACGCGCGCTCGAAGCGGCCAAGGCCGCTCTGGCCAAAGCCGAACTCGATGTCCGGCGCTGTACGGTGCGAGCGCCGTTTAACGCTGTCATCAAGGCCAAACACGCGGATGTCGGAGCGCGGGTGTCTCCCACCACGCCGCTGGCGGTGTTGACCGGAACGGATGAGTATTGGGTTGAACTGCTCGTGCCTATCGAGCAGTTGCGCTGGATCCAATTTCCCGACCGCGGTGAATCGGACGGCTCGCCGGTGCGGATTTACAACTCTTCGATTTGGCGCGAGGGGCAATATCGTCAAGGACGCGTGCTGCGTCTGATGGGGCAATTGGAAGAAGCCGGACGAATGGCTCGGATGATCGTATCCGTGCCTGATCCGCTGGGTTTGCGTACGGAACAGGATGCGCCGCTGCTGCTGATCGGCAGTTATGTGCGCGCCGAGATCCAGGGCCGCGAAATTCCTGATGTCATCGTGCTGCCGCGGGAATATCTGCGCGACGGTGAATTTGTGTGGGTGATGAATGAGCAGGATGCAATGGAGATTCGCCGAGTGGAGATTGTGTATCGCGGACGCGAAGCGGTCTATGTCACAAGCGGTTTATCGGACGGCGACCGTGTGGTCAGCTCCGATCTGTCGGCGCCGGTGGAGGGGATGCCGCTGCGCGTGGACAGCCCGCCGTTGGAAATCCCGACGATGACCGACCAGCAGGAGGCAGCGCAATGAATAAGACCTCCGGCGGCGACCTCCAACGCGGCCTGATCGGCTGGATGACCCATAACCATGTGACTCCCAATCTGCTGATGGTTGTCTGCCTGGTCGGCGGCTTCTTTTTTGCGTTGCGGATCAAACAGGAGGTCTTTCCGGAGTTTGACCTGGATTTGGTCAATGTCGTTGTTCCCTATTTGGGTTCCAGCCCCGAAGAAGTCGAACAGGGCATCGTCCTGGCCGTTGAAGAGGCCATTCGCGGCCTGGAAGGCATCAAAGAGATACGCTCAACCGCTTCGGAAGGCAGGGCGGTGGTCACAGCCGAACTGCTGGAAGGAGCGGATCGTCAGCGGGTCTATCAGGAAATTATGCAGGAAGTGGATCGCATTACTACATTTCCTCAGGACGCTGAGCGCCCGGAAGTGCGACTGGCGGCGCGCCGCCGGGAAGTGGTGAACTTTCAGGTTTACGGCGATGTATCGGAGTGGGTGTTGCGGGAATTGGCCGAACAGGTCCGCGACAGCCTGTTGCAGTCGGAGGGGATCACCCAGGTCGATTTGACCGGGGTGCGGGATTATGAAGTTCAGGTCTTGATTGAGCAGGATACCCTGCGCACCTACGGACTGACACTGCAGGATGTGGCCAACCGCATCCGCGTTGCCGCGGTTGAACTGCCCGGCGGACATATTGAAGCGCGCGGCGGAGAAATCCTGTTGCGGGTGATGGAGCGTCGGGATTGGGCCGGCCAGTTTGCCGCGATTCCGATGATTACCACATCCGAAGGCGCCGTCGTTACATTGGGGGATATCGCCCGTGTCGTGGATGATTTTCAGGATGTTGACCGTATGGCGACGTTTGACGGTCAGCGGGCCGTCGGTATCGCCGTCTATCGTGTCGGCGATCAGACGCCCATCGGCGTATCGGAAGCCACGCATCGGGCGATGCAGGCGATTGAAGCCCAGTTACCGCCCGGCGTCAATTGGGCCATTACCAATGACCGGGCCGATATCTATCGGCAGCGATTGGGACTGCTGCTCAAAAACGCCGCATGGGGCTTGATTTTGGTGCTGCTTTTGCTGGGGGTTTTTCTGGAGATCAAGCTGGCGTTTTGGGTCACCATGGGCATTCCGATTTCGTTTTTGGGAGCGTTTCTGTTTTTGCCGTCGGTGGATGTGACCATCAATATGATTTCGATGTTTGCCTTTATTATTGCGCTGGGCATCGTCGTTGATGACGCCATCGTCGTCGGCGAGAACATATACGAATATCGCAACCGCGGTATGAATTTTATGCAGGCCGCCGTTCAGGGGGCCAGAGATGTAGCCATGCCCGTCACATTCAGCATCATGACCAATGTGGTGGCGTTTTTGCCGTTGTATTTCATTCCGGGGGTGATGGGAAAGATTTGGAAGGTGATCCCGGTGGTCGTCATTACGGTGTTTTTGATTTCGCTGGTCGAGGCCCTCTGGATTTTGCCGACCCATTTGGCGCACGCCCGCCCCCGCAGCAAAAACCGACCGGCTTTATTTCTGCACCGCTGTCAGCAGGCCTTCAGTCGGCAGTTTGAACGCTTTATCGAACGAATCTTTGCGCCGTTTCTCGATTTTTGCATCTCGTACCGACAGATCACGGTGGCTGTGGGATTGGCGTTTTTTATCGCGGTGCTCAGCTATATCTCCAGCGGCCGTATCGGGATGATTCTGATGCCGCGGATTGAAGCGGATTATGCCTCCGTACGGGCCTCTCTTCCGTTCGGCAGTCCCCAGTACAAGGTGCAGGAAGTGGCCGACAGGCTGGTCGGTCATGCCCGAACGATCGTCGCCGAACACGGCGGCGAAATGCTCAGTAAGGGCATCTTTGCCGTCGTTGACGAAGACGACATCGACGTGCGGATTTATCTGACTGATCCCAAAGTGCGTCCGATCAGCACGACCCGCGTTACCCAGTTATGGCGCGAGCGTACCGGCTATTTGCCCGGCCTGGAATCGCTGCGTTTTGAAGCGGACCGCGGCGGGCCGGGATCGGGGGCGGCCCTGACCGTTGAACTAAGCCACCGTGATATTGACGTACTGGACCGAGCCGGTACCCGACTGGCCGAGATTCTGGCCGATTTTCCGAATGTCAAGGACATTGACGACGGCTACACCCCCGGCAAACAGCAGTTGAATTTTACCATCAAGCCGGAAGGACAAAGCCTCGGCCTGACCGCACAGGAAGTGGCACGCCAGGTCCGTAATGCGTTTTTCGGCGCTGAGGCCCTGCGACAGCAGCGCGGACGCAGCGAAATTCGCGTCCGCGTCAAGTTCCCCAAGGAACGGCGGATCAGCGAATTTGATCTGGAGCAGCTTGTGATTCGTACCCCCGCCGGCGTTGATGTGCCGCTCTTTGAGGTCGTCCAGGTCGAACGCGGACGATCGTACACCAGCATTACCCGTCGCGAAGGACGCCGCACCATTATGGTGACGGCCAACGTCGAACCCATTGAGCAAAGCAGTCAGGTGATCGCCACGGTGCAAAAAGAAATTTTACCCCAACTGGCCGCCGATTTCCCGGGGCTGGGGTTCAGTTGGGAAGGTCGTCAGGCGGATATGCGGGACAGTATGCAAAGCCTGATTGCAGGTTTTTTGGTTGCGCTGGGTGTGATTTATGCCATGCTGGCCGTACCGTTTCGCAGCTACATCCAGCCGTTGATTGTGATGGTGGCAATTCCCTTCGGTTTCGTCGGAGCGACCCTCGGGCATATGCTGATGGGCTATTCGCTCAGTGTGATGAGTATGATGGGCATTGTGGCCCTGTCGGGGGTGGTCGTCAATGATTCACTGATTCTGATTGACTATGCCAACCGAGTCCGCAGAGAAGAGGGGCTGTCGGCCTTTGAGGCGATCCATTGCGCCGGCGTTCGCCGTTTTCGACCGGTGATGCTGACCACGCTGACCACCTTCGGCGGGCTGTCGCCGATGATCTTTGAAACCTCGCGTCAGGCACGCTTTATGATTCCGATGGCCCTGTCGCTGGGGTACGGCATCGTGTTTGCCACATTCGTTACCTTGGTCCTCGTTCCTTGTCTGTATATGCTGCTGCATGACGCCCATCAAAATCATAAACGCTTTCTTGCGTTTCTAAACAGTTAACCTCCGAGAAACAGGTTCGGCCTAAAGCCATTGTTTGCCGTATGCGTACCAAAAAGGTGTCGTTTTGGCAGTTTTAGACGGAACAGAATTCAAAGGAAATATCATAACTCTTCTTTTTGCAGTGAGATACGTGCGTACCCTCGAAAGTGGCACGTTTTTTGTACTTTCTTTAAGCAGATAGAAAAAGCCAGGTTGAACAAGCAAAGGTCGTTGTTCGTATTTTGATGAAAGGGGGTGTTGTCTATGGTATTGAGTAACTTGGTTCCATTCAGAAAGGGCGGCAAGGATGCGCTGGCTCACTATCGCAGGGAGGCCGATCCGTTTGCGGCGTTTCAGCGGCAGATGAATCGCCTTGTTGAAGACTTTTTCGGCGAAACGGGACTGAAGCCTTTCGGCGCGGGGGACCGATTCGCAGGCAGCTTTACGCCCACCCTGGATATTGCCGAGAATGACAGGGAAGTAACCGTTACCGCTGAGTTGCCCGGCCTGGAGGATAAGGACATCCAGATCAGCATCCAAAACGATAGGCTGACGCTCCGCGGTGAAAAAAAAGCCGAGCATGAGGGAAAGGACGCTCAGCATTACGTGGTGGAGCGTTCCTATGGGGCGTTCAGCCGGGCGATTCAGCTTCCGGCCGAGGTGGACGACAGCAAAGCCGAAGCCGTCTTCAAAAACGGTGTGTTGAAGATTCGTTTGCCCAAAACGCCGACCGAAAAGAACAAGACCAAGCGCATCGAAATCAAACACGGATAACCGCCCGTGAGTTGAAAACGGGCCTGGCAGGTCAGGCCCGTTTTTTTTATAATGACAAAGGACGCCTTATGATAGAAACGTGGATAACCATAATGACAGTCGAGTGTTGGAAAGGAATGATGTATGAGTGGACACAAAGCAGCTCCCGTTAAGCAGGTCGTTCTGTGCGGATGGGCGATGGTGCTGATACTTGCGGCCGTGACGTGGTCTGAGCCGCTTGCCGAGGCCAACGGTGTAGAGACTCTGCGAAAAGCCAGTCGGGCTTTTTCCGAGGTCGCCAAAAAAGCCATGCCCGCCGTTGTGGCCGTACAGGTGGAAACCGTTGTTCGCGTCGGCGGAGATCAGTTCTGGTCGCCGTTTGATGATGAGTTTTTTGAACGCTTTTTCGGACCCCGCCCGCGCAGCCGCCAGCCCCAGGAACGGCGTCGCACCGGACAGGCCTCCGGTTTCATTATCAGCGAGGACGGCTACGTGCTGACCAACCATCACGTTATTGAAAGGGCCGAGACCATCCGCATTTTAATGGGCGACGGACGGATATTTGAAAATGTCGAGTTGATCGGTTCCGATGAAAAATCCGATGTGGCTCTCCTGAAAATCCCCGACGCATCCGGACTGCCGTATCTTGAACTGGGCGACTCGGATGATCTGGAAGTTGGTGAGTGGGTTGTGGCCATCGGCAATCCGTTCGGCCTGACCGAGACGCTGACCGTCGGCGTCGTCAGCGCCAAGGGACGTCGCGTCAGCCAGCGATCGGATGATTATCAGGACTTTATTCAGACCGATGCGGCCATCAACCCCGGCAATTCCGGCGGACCGCTGCTGAATCTGGACGCCCGGGTCGTCGGCATCAACAGCGCCATCATTACCGGAACCGGCGGCTATATGGGCGTTGGGCTGGCGGTACCGATTAATATGGCGATTCTTGTCAAGGATCAACTCCTCGCCACCGGCCGGGTGCAGCGGGGCTATCTGGGTATTACGATGCAGAATCTAACCCCGGAATTGGCTGAATATTTCGGTCTTGACACCGGAAACGGCGTCGTGGTGATGGATGTGGAGAAAGATTCCCCCGCGGAAAAAGGCGGTTTGCGAAAAGACGACATCATCATTCGCATTGACGGCCGCGATATTACCAACAGCAATGAAATTCGAAATCTTATCGGATTTACCTCGCCGGGAACCGAAGTCAATATCGTCGTCATACGCAATGGCCGAGAACGAACGCTCAGGGTCGCCGTAGGCGCACGCGAAGAAAGCGCCCTTGCCGAAACCGGTGAAATCGGGCGTCAACTGGGGCTTCGAGTCCAGACGATTGATGCCGATGTTGCGCGGGAGTATAATCTGACCGAAGGCAAGGGGGTTCGCGTTGCTGAGGTCGCCTCCGGCAGTCCCGCCGATCGCGCGGGCATTCAGCCCGGGATGGTCATCTACAGCGTGAATCGCCGAGATGTTAATACCGTGGCCGAATTTAATGAGGCGCTTGAAGAAACCGAGCAAACCAAACGGGCGCTGCTTCTGGTGCGAACCGGCAGATTCTCACAATATGTGCTTCTGAGATTGCCGTAAGAGAACGTACAGAAGTCCTCATAAAAAAGCAGGCCGGTGCGGTCATTGACCGCGCCGGCCTTTTTGAGTACTGGACAGAATCCGTTTAGCGGGAACGTCGTTGTCCTCCATATCCGCCGCTTCCGCCGCTGCGTCCGCGCGGGCCGCGGCCATATCCGCCTCCGCCGCCGCCTCCGCCGCCGAAACCGCCGCGACCGCCTTTACCGCGCTGGGGCCGTGCCTTGGGCGGGTTGGCCTGGGCGACTTTCATGGCCCGACCCAGTTGGTCGCTTTCATTCAAAGCCGCAACGGCCGCTTGCGCTTCGCCTTCGCTGCTCATTTCAACAAAGGCGTACCCTTTGCTCTGCCCCGTGGCGCGATCGCTGATCAGATTGACGCTTTCGACGGTGCCATAGGCCGAAAACAACTCGGTAAGCGTGTCCTGATCGACATCGTAACTCAGATTGCCGACATACAATTTCTTTGACATAAAAGTCTCCGATCTTTTCTGGTGACCCCGCATAAGCGGTCGAGTGAGAGAAATGAGATTTGCATCTCGTTTAATTGGACACTCTACTGTATCACCCCGTCGGCTAAAAAGCCACAAAATAACGGCTGCTTTTCTAAAATGCCCCGTCGCGTAAGGGGCGTTTTATTGTGCCCGTACAAAATCGGCAAATTCAGCGATCAGTTTTTTGCAGATCGGCCCCACGCCGCCATTGCCGATGGCATGGCCGTCAAAGCGGGTAATCGGCACAATATCCTTGGTTGTCACCGCCAGAAACAGCTCGTCGCAGGCCGCCGCCTGGCGGGGCGTTTGCACGTGTTCAACAACCGAAAGGCCGATGTGGCCAGCTACTTTTGTGACCATAGCGCGCGTAATCGAAGGCAGGATGTCCGGCCCCAGCGGTCGGGTTATGAGGGCGTTTTCTCTGCCGTCAATCGCAAAAAACGCTGAGCCGGCCCCTTCGGTAATTTCCCCGGCCTCGTTGACCAGGATCGCCTCACTGGCCCCCTCGGCCTGAACCGCGATGCGCGCCATCACATTCGGCAGTAAATTCAGCGACTTAATGTCGCACCGTTTCCATCGCAAATCCGGATACGTTTGCACCGAAACTCCCTGCGTCTTGGCTTTCGCATCCTCTTTGAGCGATTCGACCGTCAGGAAAAAATTCGGCCTTAAACCCTCACCGGGAAGATGGTTGCGGAGTTCTGAACCGCGCGTGATATGAAAATAGATCTTTGCATTGGCGTGTCCGCTTTTGGCAAACGCCGTCTCGATTTTACGTCGAATATCAGACATATCAACGCCTGAAATAAAAATCTCCTTCAAGCTTCGCTCAAACCGAGCCAGGTGTTCATCCAGTGCAAAAATTTGACCGTCGTAGCTGCGCAGTACCTCATACACGCCGTCGCCGAAATACAGGCCGCGGTCCAGATGTGCCTTGCCCAGGTCGCTGACCGGAAGCATCTGATCGTCAATCATCGCCACTTCCATATCTTTTATCTCCAAATTGTAAATAAAAATAAGATTAATTCTTCTCTCTTTTCGGCATACACTGAGGCAAGATTTCAATGATTCCTGACGCTGTAAAGACCAATTATGTTTTATGTCGCCGAAAATCCCGCATTTTCTCTGTTTTTGTTCAAAACATCAAAAATTTTCTTTACAAACCCGCAGGCGGCATATATATTCATAATTTTTATACATTGCTGTAGAAGATGAAATGACAGATACAGGAGTAACGAATGTACGCAGTGATCGAACAAGGCGGCAAACAATATAAAGTCGAACAAGGCGATGTAATTCATATTGAATTGACCGAGGCAGCACCCGACGCCAAAACCATCGAACTGGACAAAGTCTTGTTTGTCAGCGATGGACAGGATGTTCGGGTCGGTACGCCTTATCTGGACGGCGCCAAGGTCGTCGCGACGTTTAAGGTCAACGCTGAGCAAGCCGTGGTCAAAGGCCCCAAGGTCTATCCGACGCACCACCGCCGGCGCAAGAACAGCAGCAAGCGTATCGGCCATCGCCAAAAATATATGCAGATTATCATCGACAGCATCGAACTGCCGGGAACGGCATCGTCCGATTAAACACACGGCAACCGACCGTTCTTTTACCACGCTTGATTTATCAGACCCAAACGACGGGAGGTGACCTGTTATGCGCATAACAGGCCCGATAAAATATCCGCCCATTTCCTGTTAAGGCGAATGATGAAGTTCGTGTAAAGTTTATTTTCTTTTCATCAAGTCTTTCTTAATAGATTTTCCGCTTTGGCCGATGTCATCGGCGCAAGATTGAGAATTTCTCTAAGGAAAGGCCTTTTGATGAGAACAATGCACTCTTATGGTATTTGGCGCGGCCTATGCGTCCCCGTGTACATTGCGGCTGTGCTGTTTTGCACGGCCGCCTCAACCATCGCCGCCTTCCCGAACGATAGACCCTCTTCTGTTACTCCCGATAACCTGTTTGATTTGAGTTTGGAACAGTTGATGGATATTCCGGTGATTATTTCGGCCTCACGTACCGAACAGAAGATCAGCCATTCGGCCGTACCGGTCAGCATCCTGACCGAGTCCGATTTTCATTACAGCGGCGTAACCGCAATCCCCGAAATGCTTCGATTTGTGCCGGGGGTTGATGTCCGCCGCCTTGATCGTTCGCGCTACATCGTCGGCGTTCGAGGCATGATCGGTCAGTATTCAGACCGCACGCTTGTGCTGATCAACGGCCGCGATGCCCTGGATCCGGTTTTCGGCACGACCGACTGGCTGCTGATACCTGTCTTTATCGAAGATATTGAACGGGTCGAAGTGGTTCGCGGCCCCGGCGGGGCGGTCTGGGGGGCCAACGCTTATAACGGCGTGATCAATATCATCACCAAAAAGCCGACGTATCCCGATCTGAACAACCTGTTTAGTACAACCATCAATGAATATGGCGACAGCTTTACTCATATTCGTGTTACCGACCGGCACGACCGATGGGCCTGGCGGATCTCGGCCGGCTACGAAGACAGTGAGTCGTCCCGTGCCGCCGGCGCAGGACGAATGGCCTCGGCCTTCCCCGAACTGAACACGCTGATCGGGTTTGATCGGTACAACGCCCGCGATTTTTTCCGGAACTGGAAATTTGATTCCGAAGCCGAATACCGCATCTCCGACAGCAGCCTGCTGCGATTCGGAATCGGCCACAGCTCAGCGCGATTCGGCGACCGGGAATCGGTGGGGTACTATCCGATGCGAAACGCCTCGGCCGAAACGACGCGGCTCTTTACCCGTCTGGAGCATCAGATCGACGAAGACGCCAGTGCGCACCTGCAATGGTTCGGCAATTACGCCGTCAGACGTCTGCCGCACATTACCGCGCGCTATGACTATTACGAAAATGATCTTGAAGGCCAGATCAACTTTAAGCCCTATGACGACCATACCGTGTCCATCGGCGGCAACCTCCGCTGGAATCGGATAACCTCGCGCAATGATGAAGAAATCGGTGAGATTCATTTTCGTCAATCCACTTACAACGAGTATTGGGCAGGCCTCTTTGCCGTGGATCGCTGGAGTTTGACCGATCGTTTGACGCTTGAAACACAAGGCCGTCTGGATCGGTACAGCGGGACGCACTCGGACTGGTCGGCGCGAAGCGCCCTGTTGTATGCCCTGGATGACCGCGATGAACATATCGTCCGTCTGGCTGCCAGCCGCGGCTATCGCACCGCCGGTCTGATGGTGCGTCAAACGTACTCCAGTAGTTTTTCAGCCATGCCCGGCGTCCTTCCGCCGATGTTTTCGTTTCTGATGCCCGAAAAAACGCTGAAAAACGAATCCGCCTATGCCCTCGAAGCCGGTTATTCGGGACACTTATCCGACCGCCTGACGGTGCGTATCGACGCCTATTATCAGCGGATGGAGCATATCATCGGCGCACGCACGACCACTGTCGATGTGTTCGGTTCGCCCGTGTCCACCTCTCGATTTGAAAATCAGCGCGGCGCCAACGCCTACGGCGCTGAAGCCGAGTTGATGTATGACTTTCATCGAGCCGATCTGACCGCGTGGTATGCGTACAATGAGCTTCACACCGATGACATTGACGCCGATATTCGCGCCTATCAGCCGTCACGACACAAGGCCGGATTTCGGTTTCGGTATCAGGTGGATGACCGCTGGACCGCCGCGGCCAATTTCTGCTATAATAATGTGATCCCCGTTACCAATGTGGCCGGCCCCTTCGGTCGGGCGGAAACCTTCAACCAGCTTGATTTGACCCTCTCGCGAAAATTTGGTCAAAATGCCGGCGAAATGATGGTCGGCGTCTCGGATGTATTCAATGAAACCCGCGGCCCCGTGTGGGACATCAATACCTTCACGTCCTATGAAACCCCCGGCAGGACGTTTTTTGCCCGATTGCAGTTGTACTTTTAGCGCCCATTACAGTGAGGTGAGGACGAATTCCTTCTTGCGGGAGTCGAGCTGGGCTTTGAGCCGGTCAATAATGGACGAGTGCATTTGTGAGACCCGCGACTCGGACAAATCCAGCGTTGCGCCGATTTCCTTCATGGTCATTTCTTCGTAGTAATACAAAAATAAAATCAGTTTTTCCGCGCGGGTCAGCCCTTTGGACAGCAGATTTTTCAGGTCGCGTTTTTGAGCTTCGGTGACGGGGTTTTCGCTTCGCTGATCTTCGAGAATATCGATCTCGCGCATGTCCTTTTCGCCGTCGTTTTCGTTGAACTTATTATTCAGCGAAATCAGTCCGATGGCGCTGGCGTCGCGCTGAAGCCGATGAAATTCCACTTTATCCAGCTCCATTTCCTCGGCCAACTCCTGCTCGGTGGGAATACGCCCCAATTGAGCTTCCAGTGTCGCACGCGCCCGCTCAAGCTGATGAGCGCGAGAACGTACAAGGCGAGGAACCCAATCCATATTGCGAAGTTCATCAAGAATGCTCCCTCGGATCCGCGGCGCACAATACGTCTCAAACTTGACGCCCCGATTCGGATCAAAGGCGTCAATCGCATCCATCAGGCCGAAAATTCCCGCCTGGATCAGGTCATCCAAATCCACTTTGTCCGGAAGTTTGGCCCAGATACGCTCGGCCGTATATTTTACATTCTGGAGGTAGTGAACCATTAATGAATTGCGACACACATCCGAGCGCGTTTCAAAAAATTCGTTCCAGACCTGTTCAATTTTCACCTGAGGAGCTTTCATAAAACCTCCGTGTTTTCCGTAAAGCCCGCATCACGCCATTTGTGACTGTGTCCGATAAGTGTCGCCGACCCACGCATTTTGATATTCCCTAACCAACTCAAACGCCATCTCAAGCAGGGTAGAATCGTCCAATTGCGCAAGAAACTTTAGAAGAACCAATTGACAACCTTGCGAAAAAAACCATAGTTTCGGCGACTCGGGCATATCCCGTGGGCCAGTCGTGTGCCGATGTCATTCAACGAAGCGGCGAACGGCGAGTTGGGATAGGCCAAAACCGCCGGCATCCGTTTACGCACCGCATTGAGAACCGAATCGTCTTTACATAACACGCCAGCGTCATATACGGGAAAATCCAAAAATCGACTCGCAACATCTGCAATCTGGCGATAAATCATCCGTCCCTCGCTGACAGTGCGGGTCATGTTGACCAGGACATTGACGCGGCCGGCGTACCCATTGGCGGCCAGAACCTTAATCATAGCATACGCATCCGTCATGGCCGTCGGTTCCGGCGTGGTCACCACGATCGTCTGTTCCGAAGCCAGACAAAACCCCACCACATTGGATTGAATGCCGGCGCCGGTATCGATAATCAAAAAATCCGCCCGATGGTGCAGTTTGTCCAGTCCGTCAAGCAATCGCTGCCGCTGAAATGTGTTCAGATTCGCCAGCATTTCGATCCCCGACCCGCCGCAGATGACCTCGACGCCAAGCGGTCCGATGTGGATGATTTGATCAAGCTCGCGGCGCCCGGAAATCACATGCGACAGGTTATACCGACTCTGGATATTGAGCGCCACATCCAGATTGCCAAGTCCCAGATCGGCGTCCATCAATACAACACGCCGATGCAGGCTCGCCAGGCAGATCGCCAGGTTGGCGGCGATATTGGTTTTCCCGACGCCGCCTTTGCCGCTGGTAATCGCCAGAGCCATTGCGCCGTGTGGAGAAGGTTCACTTAACGCCGGATGATACATTGTTTTCGTCCCGGTAAAAAAGTCTTTAAGATCAAACGCTGTCTGACATTGTCTGTCCGGAACGAACACAGGCACAACGCGGTTCGTCCCCAAGAGCAAACAAAAACACCAAATCGCTCTTATACCCGGCCGATAAACAATTTGCAAGCGGCGGAAAAAGGGCGATTTTAATTTTTTTCCGCTTTGCCGCAGGGATAAACCGAATGACGCGATTGCTGGTGGCGCAGCAATTCCGCGGCGATTCGATTATTCATTAAATTTTCAGAGAGCTTTTGTATCTGCAGTTTCAGATAATCATGCACATTGCTGCCCAGCAGGTCTTTGGCCTTGGCGTCCGGAACCGGCTGGATGTCAAAGCTGCCGCCGTTGTGAAACTGAATATGTGTGCTGTCGCAGAACAACAGCCGTTCCGAGCGAACGTGCTCCGAGACCGCCTCGGTCATCCGTTGAGCAAACTCCGCTTCCGGAAGATCCTGCGGGCAATAGTTATCCTCGCGATAATCAAAAATATTACGGGTTAAGACGTCTCGTCGTCGCTCTGTATAGTCAATAATGCGGAGCAGCAGTTCCGTAATATTGTCGATTATCTCCGGCTCGGTTTTCATCGCATTCATCCATTCATTCGGAAAATCATCTCATCGATTTTCCCTTGTTACGAGTGTTTCGTGTTTATACAAAGGTTCAGGTTTGTCTCTGCGCAGCACAGTCAGGACATATGCTCGCCGATGGCCTCCTGACTGAACAGGTCGCGAATCTCAGAAAGCGTTTTGGTCTTTCGCAGTTCCTGAATTCGCCACAGGCGCTCAAATACGGATTCGTCATACAGACGATGCCCGCCTTCGGTCCAGTCCGACTCCTGGATCAATCCCATGGTCGTATAATTGTGGATGGTCTGGCGGGTGAAGGGGGTGTGCCGAATAATTTCGCCAATCCGATAAAGCTTGGCCGGTACCTTGAATTTGACATCTGGCTGCGTCTGCATTGCGCTGTCCCTTACTCCGATTGTTCTTACCTGTGCAAGAACGAATAGCATAATCAAAATAATAGTTACATTTTACAAAATGTAAATATAAAAATCTGAGTGTCAATGAATTTTTTGAAATAAAATAAAAAAATTATTTCACATCGAGGTTATGGGACTTTAAGAGATTGTATTTCTTGCTCTGGATGAGTCTCGACAGGGATGTTCAAGAGCAATCAAGTCTTTACGGGCAGAGTGATTTCGACGAGGTTGCCTGTGTTCGATAGGTCGGCGTTGAGAGCCAGCGATCCGCCGTGAGCCTGGACAACCTGCAGAACCAACGGTATTTCCAATCCGCTGCCGAGCATATTGCGGCATCGTTCATACGGCCTGAGCAAAGTCCGGCACATAGCCGTCTCAAGCCGGGGACCGCTGTCGCTGACTGTGATGCGCACGGCTTGTCCCGAATTGATAAGCTCCGCTGTGATCGCCACTTGCCCCGGTTTGTCATCCAGGTTGTCCACCGCATTGACTAACAAATTCACAACCGTATCCCGAAGTTTTTCCCCGTCGGCGACAATCGAACAGTCGTCGATTTGTGCTCGATTTTCGAATGTGATGTGTCGCTGGACAAAAAACGGCTCCATCTGGCGTGCAGCCGCGGCGATGACTGAGTTTACGTTGCATAAATCAGGGTTTAGTGGATAGTTTTTAGTGAATTTGATCAGGTCAAGCTGAAATTTTTTCAAGCGCCAAAAACTCGGCAGGTACAACTGCCAGGCCTGTCGGACCCGGTCCATTTGATCAGTGCTAAGCGCCAGATCAATGATCTCGCCGCATCCCGACATCACCTGGAGTATATTTTTGACAAGATGTGCCAAATCCGCCACTGCACGACCCGTTTCAGCCAGGCGTTCCTGCTCAATATGATCCGATGGCCTTGACAACGACGTGAGGCAGTCTGCATTATCGGATGCTTGAATGGGTTTGTTTATATTCATACCTTCTGCATCGTCAGAATGACTCAAACAGATAAGAAAAAAAGCCAGATTCCACATCGCAGAATCTGGCTTCGGAGGAGGGTGATGAAAAGCCTGTATTTGCCGTCGCAATATCGTTGTATATGACTCTGTTGCCTGTATCGTACGATATTGAACAAAAACTTTAACATTTCCAGTAAAAAAACCGAAAAATCTATCTTTATTATACCCCCCAAACAGAACCACCGGAGGATAATTTTCTGTTGCATATCCTTGGCAGGCCCTTTATAGAAAGAAGAATGAATTTTCGAAGAACTCTCGATATGATTTCACTTGAACTATTACGGATAGGGTATGTCTAAAGATTTATTGGTTAAAAAACTTGCTCAGGGTATTGTCATCGGCGACGGGGCCATGGGGACGCAACTGTATCAGCATGGGGCGTTTCTGAATACTTGCTTTGATGAATTGAACCTGACCCGGCCGGATCTGATCGAACAGATCCACGCTGACTACATCAAGGCCGGTTGCGATTTTATCGAGACCAACACCTTCGGCGCCAATCCGGTCAAACTGGCACGATTCGGCTTGGCTGAAAAGTGTGCGGCCATCAACACCGAGGCAGTTCACATTGCCCGCCGCGCCGCCGAACATTCCGACGTGATGGTCGCCGGTGCCGTCGGGCCGCTGGGACTGGACAATCCCCTGCCCTCGGCTGAACAGGCCGAGCAAAGCCTGGCAGCGTTTATCTTCCAATGCGATGCGCTGGCCGCGGCCAAAGTGGATTTTTTCCTACTGGAAACATTCACCGATGTCGCCGAACTGCTCACGGCCATTGAGGCGGCCGGCCGACATCCTGCCATCCCCATTGTTGCTCAATTGACGTGTACCGAGCAGTTCGAAACACCGTTCGGCGCTCCCATTGATCAGGCTGTGGCGCAAATCGCCGCCTGCCAAGGCGTTGTGGCGGCGGGGCTGAACTGCTCAATCGGCCCGTCGGATATGCTCGAAGCGCTCAAGCGGATCGTCGGCGTAACCGACAAACCCGTTGCGATTCAGCCCAATGCCGGACTGCCCCGGCGGGTGGAAGGGCGAACGCTGTATATGTGTACGCCGGAGTATATGGCCGAGTATGCCAAACGGTTCTTCGAACACGGCGCCCGCATTATCGGCGGCTGCTGCGGGACGACTCCGGATCATATCCGCCACATCGTCAGGGCGGTCCGCCCGCTGGACAGGGCCGTTTCGACCAAAGCCGCTGTCGGTCGGGTTGCCGTCCATCAGGCGGTCGCCGAGCCGGCCTTTGAGCCGATCCCGCTGGCCGCCAAGAGCCGTCTCGGCCGCAAACTGGCCGAGTGCCGTCCCATCACCTGCATCGAACTGACGCCGCCGCGAGGGGTGGATGTCAGCAAATTGCTGAATAGCGCCCGTCTGTGCGCCGAACACGGCATCGATGCGATCAACATTCCCGACGGGCCGCGGGCCAGCGCCCGGCTGTCGCCGCTGGTTTCCGCCCTGAAAATCGAACAGGCTGTCGGCATCGAAACAATTCTGCATATTTGCTGTCGCGACAAAAATCTCATTGGTCTGCAATCCGATCTGCTCGGTATCCACGCTGTCGGATTGCGCAACGTCCTTCTGATCACCGGCGATCCGCCCAAACTGGGTGAGTATCCCGATGCAACGGGGGTGTTTGATCTGGATTCGGTGGCCCTGACGCAGGCGGCCCGCAATCTGAACACCGGACGCGACATCGCCGGCAATCCGCTGCCCCAGCCGCTGGCCTTGACCCTCGGCGTCGGGGCCAATCCGGTCGCGTCCGACCTGCATCGGGAGATTGACCGGTTTCGCCTCAAGGTCCGGGCCGGCGCCGAGTATGCCATCACACAGCCGGTGTTTGACACGGAGATGTTTTTCGCCTTTCAGGCGGCGGTTGAGGATTGCGGCATTCCTTTTATCGCGGGCATCTGGCCATTTACCAGCTACAAAAACGCCGAGTTTATGGCCAACGAAGTGCCCGGCGTGGTCGTACCGCAGGCGTTATTGAATCGAATGGCCAAGGCGCAATCCGCGGAGGACGCCAAAAAAATCGGGGTTGAGATCGCCCACGAAATGATAGAAACGCTCGCGCCGCATGTGGCCGGCTTTGCCGTCAGCGCGCCGTTCGGCAATGTACGGCTGGCCCTGGCGGCGCTGGGGCGACTGAGTCTATAGGCCCCAGACGCCGGCGCAGACGCTATGGGGTCTTGTACTGAAGATTGCAGCGATCCATCAGAATGATAATTTTTTTGAAGGTCGCTTCCGACAGCGCTTGGCGGAGCATCTTTTTGGCCTGTCCGATGCCGGTACGCCGAGACAGATGGGTGATGATGATGTGTTTGTTGTTCATCCGTTCCAGCAGGGGAGCGATTTCGTCAATATGCATATGCCGTCCCGCATCGGCTCGCTCGGTGTGTTCGTCGGCAAAAAAGGTACATTCGGCGATGAGAATCTTACTGTTGGAGACGTAGTCCAATTGCGAATAATCCACATAATGCGTATCGCCCAGATAGCTGACCAGCGGAATCTGGATGGGGGTGTCGATCACCACGCCTTGTTTTTTCAGCTCGACCAGTTTGGGGCCGGTCAGACCGCGATATTGGCGTTTGAGCTTTTTTCGTTTTTCGATGATGCAAAATCCCACGGCGTCCGGCGTATGTTTCGTGGGAAAGACCCGCGCAATCAGATTGGGTTTGATGTTGATCTCATCGCCGGGGCGGACGGCAATCAGCTTGACGGGGATGCGACTGCCGTCCAGCCGTCCCCAGCCGTCCAGAATCTGACGGATCGGCTCGATGGTGCTCGGCGGCGTCAGCACCGTGCCGGGCGATTGCCCGCAAAACGCCCGATGCGACAGATAATACGCGATCCCGGCCGTGTGGTCGATGTGTCCATGGGTCAGCAGGACGTGATTGATGGAAATGAACTGATCGGGGGCTTTGCCGACGTCAAAACAAACGTCCAGTTGCGGCAGGGCAACCACGGTTTCCTCGCCGCCCACCGAATATCCGTAAATCTCTAAATCATTGAGGGTTATCTGAGCTAAATTGTGGCTGGGCATTCTCAAGGTTCCTGTATTAAAACCGGCAGTGTAGAAAAATCGGCGTCCAAAGTCAAATGATTCTTGATCGACTTGAATGAAAAAGTCTCCGATGATATGATACCGCTATGCCTGATAAACGCTCCCATCGCGGTCCCGGTCCTCAGGATGCCGCTCTGTTTGCCAATCGACACATCGAACGGCTCCGGACTGCGGTGTTTGATCTGAACTGGCTGCTGGGCCGAGGTTATGCCGACAAATCCGCCCTCAAGCTCGTCGGCGACCGATACCGTCTGACCGCACGCCAGCGCACGGCGGTGATGCGGTGTGCCTGCTCGGAGCAGCAGCGGCAGCGCCGAGAAGACTGCGAAATCTGTACCGAAGACCTGTACGGCAAGCCGGTTGCCATGGACGGGTATAACGTGCTGATTACCGTTGAGGCGGCCTTGAGCGGGGCGGTGTTGCTCAAAGGCGCCGACGGCTGCATCCGCGATCTGGCAAGCATCCACGGAACCTACCGCAAAGTTGAGCAGACCCTGCCGGCGATTCGCTATATTGCCTATGCGCTGGAGCGGCTCGGCGTCGAGGATGTGCTGTGGCTGCTGGACAGCCCCGTCTCCAATTCCGGACGACTCAGACAAGTCATTCTTGATTGGGCCGTCGAAAATAATCTGCACTGGCAGGTGGAATTGGCCCCAGACCCCGACAAGGTGTTGATCGCTTCCGAGCGCATTGTGCTGACAAGCGACAGCGCTGTGCTGGATCGCTGTCGAGAATGGTTTAACTTCATTCCACAGGTTCTTTGGGAAATCCCTTTTTTGAAAAAAGGACCGTGGCTGATTGAGCTGTCGGGCTGACTGTCGGCGGTCTGTAGTTAGACCGCTACAGGCGTCTATTTCTGAAATTCAATCGGCACCAGACAGATAAAGCGGGCCGGGTTCGTATCGGAGCGATTTTTGAACTGATGCTGTTCATTGGACGCTGTCAGCACCACATCGTTCGGTTTGAGCGGTGTTTCGCCGTCATCGGTTACCAGCGCCACATCCCCTTCGAGTACAATGACCTCGTGCTCAAAATCATGGGCATGAAAGGGGGTATGGCCTGCCGCAGCGACCTCAAATAAACGCATGGCAAACGTCGGCGCTTTATCCTGCGGGCCGATCAGCACGCGAACGGTGACATTGCTGGCTCCCTCCATCACGACCGGCTGGGCGGGAACCTCAAACATATTCTTGATAATCATAGCGATTGTGCCTTTCAGAAAAGAGCAATCTGGGCAGAATGTTCAAACTTTCGGCAGTCCGACAAAAACGGTTGTACCCTCATCGGGCCTGCTTTCAAGCCGGAGCGACCCTTCGTTCAGCAGCAGCAATCGGCGGGCGTGCGCCAGTCCCATCCCGCGGCGTCGTCCCGCCGGACAATGTGAAAAGAACGGCTCGGTGGCTTTTTGCAGTGTTTCGGGATCCATTCCGCAGCCTCTGTCGCAGATGATTAACCGCACGGTGTTGTCCGCGGCCTGCGGCTCGGATTCAATTCGAATCGGCCCGTTCTGTCCGGGATAGGCCTGCAGGGCGTTGCTGAAAATCTGCGACAGCGCCTCGGTGACCTGATGCACGTCCACATAAATCGATTCTTCTTCATCGACGACGGCTTCGATTTCAAGACTGTTGAGCTGATGTTGTGTGCAGGTCTTTTCCACGGCTTTTTGAATCAATTCGCCCAGTGCAACCCGCCTTTTTTCAGGCGGCGAGGGCTTGGCAAAACTCATCAAATCGGAAATAATCTGAGCGATTTCCTCGGTGCGCTGCTGAATCTGCCGAAGCATCTGCTTTTTGGTTTCGTCTTCTTCGGCGGCCATCAGCAGTTGCGCCCGCCCTGAAATCACCGCCAGCGGGTTGTTCAGTTCGTGAGCGGCGCCGGCAGCCATCTCGGCCAGCCCCTGCATCGATTGCGTTTTGGCCAGCTCGGTGCGCGTCCGGCGCAGCGTGCCGAGCATCCTCACGAATCGGTCGGATAAGTCGTCGTGCTTTTGAGTATTCAGCGCCATCGCCATCGTAAAAGCCGCAATCCGACAAGCCGTTTCGCATCGACGCCTGTCAAATTCATTCGGTTCCATCAGCTCAAACAGCAGCAGGCCGGCCGTTTTATCCTGAACCGCCAGCGGGGCGATACGCATCTGAGCGGGGTTCAAATCCGCCTGAATCGGTTCCAGCAGCCAATCGGCCGTGCCGCATACCGGCGCGATATCAAACGGTTGTTTCAGCGTTTCGGGGATGACCGACTGCTCCGGCGGCGGCTGAACTGAAACGACAGCGGTTTTTCCGTCGCGTCCGACAACCGCCATCTCAATCGGCATCTCCGGCACGTCCTTCGCCTCGCCGAGTACCGCCACCGCCGTCGTCCCGCAGAGATAGTGTTTCTGCCAGAATGCCGCAAAGTGCTCGGCCACCTCGACCGGGCTGCTGTAAGCCGAAATTTCGTCCAAAAATCCGCCAATCAACGCATTTTGATCGTTCAGAGCTGCGAACTGGTGCGATGCTTCATTGAGCAATTGATTATCGCGTGCCAGTCCCACGGCGGTATGCTGAACAGCGGTGATATATGCATGGGAGCCTTCCTGCGGCGAGCGCTGGAGCATCTGACATTGACGGGTAACGCTCAACGGCAGTTCATCCTGAACGTGCTGCATCTGATCGGATGTCAACTTGAGAAACTCAACCCATTCGTGCAGATCCTCCGGCTCGTTGTAAGAGCCGCTTTGACCGAGCGCTGCTTTTCGTGCGATCCGATCCGCCAGCGCGATCACGGCCGGCAGCAGCGGTTCCGGCTCAAGGGCCGCCAGCGTATGCGCATCGATATGATGCAGCCAGATACTGGAGACAATCGAGGCCGGAAGCTGCCACTTTTCGGCAAGCCGTTTGCCCAGCATCGCATGGTCCAGACCCAACTGATCCTGTTCAATCTCATAGAGTTCACGCCCCGTATCGCGGGCCTGCTGAATCAGCCGTTCAAAACTTTTGGGCATAATCTCGTCCAGCGCCGGCTTGCCCAGATCGTGCAGCAATCCCGCCAGATAGGCCGCGGGACGCTGTTCCGGCGGCAGTACGAATTGCGCCAGCAGCTCGGCACAGCAGGCCGTCGCCAGACTGTGCAGGGCCAATTGACGCCGCGGCAAAAGCCGTCGGCTCTCGCTCTCGGCTGTCCAGTTCAGCGTGGGAAACACCTTGGCCGACAAAATGGCCTCGCGCAGCGCCTCGCGCGGCAAACAAGCCACGGCTTCCGCAATCGTGGCCCGTCCGTCGGTAAAAGCGATTCGCTCCCGCGACGCCAGCGACAAAATCAGCGCGCTTAAGGCCGAGTCCGTCTGAATCACAGCCGCCATACGGCTCGTGTCGCACGGCGCCTCGGCCAGCAGCGTCAGCAGTTCGGCGGCAACTTCCGGCAATGTCGATAATCCGCCGCTGCGCCGAAGAATCCGCTCAATCTGTCGTGCAGCGGCCTGCTGTTGAACATGTTTGCCCATCGAAGCTGTCCTTGTGTATAAGGTTTAGGCCGAAACCGTCTCGGTTGAGACCACGTCCACGATGCGATCCACCAGGCGGGCGATGTCGAACGGTTTTTTCATAAAATCCGACGCTCCGGCCTGCAAAAGCCCTTCAATTTCATCCTGATTGACCACGCCGCTGACAATGATAATCCGGATAGTGGAAAAATGCGGATTGCGCTTGATGGTCTGGCACACAATATTGCCGTTGACGTCCGGCAGCATATAATCAAGGATTATCACATCGGGCATAAACTGCTGCGTGACCAAACCCGCGTCGTAGCCGCTGGTGGCGGTGCGCACCTCAAACCGCCCGTCGCGATTCAGGACATCCACCATCAATTCCACGATTTCCTGGTCGTCATCGACAATCAGTATCTTAATTCTGCCCGGACGCTCGGCCATCAGATTATCCAGCGGAATCCCGTTTTCTTTCATAAATCGAATCAGGCTGTCGCGCGGGATGCGACGGAATCGCGAGCCGGGGACGCGAAACCCGTCCAATTTTCCGGAGTCAAAACATCGGATGATAGTCTGCTGGCTGATATTGCAGATTTCCGCCGCCTCACCGGTCGTAAATAAGTTCTTCATCTTCTCCATATTCTGCCTCTTGCAAATAAGGTTACGCCTGCGTCCTGCCTATATTACGCTATTTGACTAAATTAACTATCGGCACACCATCCTGTCAAGCATGAATATTTGTCGTTTTTAACGCTGAAAATCGCAAAATTATCGTTCAATCGCAAAAATGGTCCTCTGCGACTTTACGCAAAAATGCGTTGACTTGAGGCGGGAATTTGATATATTTTGGTTTTCGCAACCCCTTATCCCTGAATTTCGAGGACTTATGACAGATAAAAAAGAAGAATGCGGGTTGTTCGGTATTTACGGCGATCCGCAGGCGGTACATAAAGCATATTTTGCGTTACACAGCCTTCAGCATCGCGGTCAGGAATCGGCGGGCATTGCCAGCAGCGACGGCGAGTATATCCACTGTTACGCCGGAATGGGACAAGTCAGCCGGGTGTTTCGTTCCGGTCGGGGAATACTGGAGCGGCTGGATAACTCCATTGCCATTGGCCATGTACGCTATTCGACCTCCGGTTCGACAAACCCGACTAATTCCCAGCCTTTTTTAAGTGAATTTTCACGCGGCCAGGTTGCCGTTGCACACAACGGCAATCTGATTAACGCTTCTCTGTTGCGGGATGAATATGAGGCTTACGGCCATATTTTCAAATCCACCAGCGATACGGAAATTATTGTTCACCTGATGGCCAAACCGACGCATGTCAGCAAACCCGATCCGCTGGGCCATGTGCTCAATCATTTGCAGGGGGCCTTTTCGCTGCTGTTTATGTTTCCCGACCGTATAGAAGCGGCGCGCGACCCCTACGGCATTCGCCCGCTTTGCATTGGCAGAACACCGGAGGGGGCGTATTGTGTGGCCAGTGAGACCTGTGCCCTGGACGCCATCGAGGCCGACTATATCCGCGATGTCGAGCCGGGCGAAATCGTCACCTTTGACCATCGGGGGATGACCAGCCGTTATTTTGTAACGCCCGGAACGGTTACCCCGGCGCATTGTATTTTTGAACATGTCTATTTTGCCAAACAGAGCAGCGTCATCTTCAGCGACAACGTGCACGAAGTGCGCAAACGCTGCGGTGCGCAGCTGGCCCGCGAGCATCCGATTGAAGCCGATGTCGTGATTCCCGTGCCGGATTCCGGCACCTCGGCGGCCATCGGCTACTCCACCCAAAGCGGGCTTCCGTTTGATATGGGCTTTGTGCGAAGCCACTATATCGGGCGGACCTTTATTGCCCCTTCACAGATGATGCGAGACCTGGGCGTCAAACTCAAATTAACGGTGGTCAAAAACGCCGTTCGCGGCAAACGGGTGGTCGTCGTTGATGATTCGGTGGTCCGCGGAACGACCACACGCGGCAAGATTCGTTCGCTGCGAATGGCCGGCGCCAAGGAAGTGCATATGCGGGTGGCTTGTCCGCCGGTCAAACATCCGTGTTTTTACGGCGTCGATTTTCCCACCTATGGCGAGCTGCTGGCCAATCAGAAAACGACAATGGAACAGATTCGTGATTTTCTTGAAGTGGACAGCATCGGTTACTTGTCGCTGGACGGATTATTGAAAAGCGCCTCGCTGCCGCCGGATCATTATTGTACCGCCTGCTGGAGCGGACAGTACCGGATTCCGGTCAGCACTGTCGTGACTAAATTCGATATGGAACGTCACCAAATGCAGTTATTTGATGATGTTGAGCTGTAAATGGCTAAAAAAACCGCTCTCAGTTATGAACAGGCCGGCGTCAGTATCAATGCCAATGACGATATGGTTCGGCGTATCAGCCGCAGCCTGAAATCCACGCATGGCCCGCGGGTCATGGCGCTGGAAAATGGTTTTGCCGGGCTGTTTCGGCTGGACTATGACGAAAAGCTGTTCAAAAAAAATTACAAAAACCCCGTGTTGGTTGCCTGCACCGACGGCATCGGCACCAAGGTCTTGATCGCTCAGCAGGCCGGCCGATTCGGCACACTCGGTATGGATCTGGTGGCCATGAGCGTCAACGATATGATCGTTCAGGGCGCCGAGCCGCTGTTTTTTCTGGACTATCTGGCGATCAACAAACTCGAGCCGGCGCTGGCGGCCGAGATGGTTGAAAGCATTGCCGCCGGCTGCCGTATGGCCGACTGCGCCCTGATCGGCGGCGAAACGGCCGAGATGCCGGACATTTACGGCAAAGGCGAATACGACCTGGCCGGCTTTGCCGTGGGGGTTGTGGAGCGCAGCCGCATCATTACCGGTAAAAACGTCCGCCCCGGTGATGTCGTGTTGGGGCTGGCCTCCAGCGGTCTGCACAGCAACGGTTATTCGCTGGTTCGCCATATCTGTTTCAAAAAAGAAAAACTGGATATTCACGCGAATTTTAAGGAGTTCGGCGATGCGACGCTGGGCGAGGTGCTCCTCGAGCCGACGCGCATCTATGTGCGTTCCATCGTGTCTCTACTCCACGGCTACAAGCGCAAAAAGGTCGTGCACGGCATGGCTCACATCACTGGCGGCGGGCTGGTCGGCAATATCCCCCGCGTGCTGCCGAGCGATTGCGATGCGGTGCTAAAGACCTCGGCGTGGAAAAGGCCGCCGATTTTTGACTTTTTGCGTCGCCGCGGTCCGGTACGCAGGGCCGAGATGTATCGCGTGTTCAATATGGGCATCGGATTTGTGCTGATTGCGGCAAAGGATTTCGCGGACGCCATTGAGGACAAGTTATCCCGCAGCGGCCAGACAGTCTATCGCATCGGTCATATTACCGCCGGAACCGGAAAAGTTATTTTGAAATAACGCATGCCCTTAAGGAGTTGTTATGGGTTCTCGTCAGGGATGGACAGCCCGGCCGGTTGCCGGTGCGGTGTGTGCAGCGGCGTTTTACAGCCTGTGGGCTGTGCTTTTGTTTTTACCCCACGCCAAGAGCCTGTCATCGTCCTTTCGGTTGCTGTATGCGGTTAATCCCGCGGTTGCCGCCGCAGGCGTTTTTTTTCTGAGCCGACGGTGGGTGGCCGGCTGGTTGCCTGCCGCGGTGGCGGGGTTGATCTATGGATTTGGCCCTTTCGGGCTGAGTTTTATCGGCTTTCATCCCCTGACCGGGTTTACGTTCGCCGCCGTTCCGTGGCTGCTGCTTCCGGCGGTGTATTGGCATCGGCGATTTCGGCCCACCCCCATGCGTTTTGTGGTGCGTGCGATGTTTTGCCTGCTGCCGTTTGCCTTTATGATTGTGTTCTTCTGGACATTTTCGCAGCATTGGGCCGGTCGGTTGTTTCTCCTGCCCAAAAAAACAATGCTGTCCGGGTACGATTTTTTGGGGTTGTTTTTTCCGCTTTCTTTGACCGGTCGTCCGGTCGTGCTGAGTGTGTCTCATTTTGGGTTGCCGGTACTGCTGATGGGGGTGTTTGTGTATGTATCCGCCCAGCGCGTCGCGGTCTTGATCCTGCCGGCCGTTGGGCTTGTTTTGGCCTTTTTGAATCCTGTTTTCGGCGTCAGTCCGGTGATCTGGGCGGCTCTGCCGATGGTTTTTCTGGCCGTGCTGTCCGGCGTCGGTATCCAAAGCCTGATGTGGGCGGGAAAAAATGATTCAAAGTGGGTCATGTGCTGTGTCCTGACGGCCGGGGTGATGGGGGGTGTTTCGTGGCTGTTGTCTATGTCGAATCAATCTATAGTATATTGTAATTCCGCTTTATTTTATCTTGTATCAGTAATTTCCATTGGTGTGGTGTTCCTTTTGAGCGGGGTTTCACTTCGCTGGTTGACGGTACGCTGGCTTCTGCTGGCCGGCGCAGCACTGATCGATTGCTATATGTCCGGCCGATGGCTTATTGAAAAGCTGCTCTGAGAGCCTGAAAAAGGCTCTTTGCATCCGGTATCCAAAGAATATATCAGCAATACAGCAATGATTGGGCGGTATATATAATTGACCTGGAACTTGGTATAAAGGATGTCGTATATTCTGTGTTTGATTTTCCAAAAAAGTGGCGAGGATCGCGGCACCGTCTGGGGGGGAAAACGGATAACCACTTCGCCTCGCCGAGGATTATCGACAGACCCAAAGGCCTCATTGTCATTTGCTAATATATCGGTACGGAAACGGAATGTCAACACCTTTTTCAAAAAAAATTAAAGAAAATGAGAATCATCAAAATGTCCATCCAGCCGACATCCTTTCGACGATACTCAAACAGGTTTTTATGGGTCGGCTTCAAATCCGCTTGCATTGACCGC
>OMKS01000743.1_pt1 | contig 30016 bp, 32 predicted proteins | sample 1674721 | NCBI WGS metagenome assembly OMKS01 (sample SAMN06264996, study PRJEB25208) | sediment metagenome | isolation source: hot spring sediment | place: USA: California | collected 2014-09-02 | reverse complement strand
TCCATTATGATGTCCCGCGGCACATCGGGATCGGCATTTTCGTTGATGGTTACTGCCGCCGTCGTATGAGGAACAAAGACATAACATATTCCACTGACGACGTTTTCTTCTTTCACCGCGTCAGCGACCGCACGCGTGATGTCGATCATTTCGAACCGCGAATTCGTTCGAATCGATAGCTGTTTCATACTATGCTCCGATTTATATATTTTGACTTATTATTGAGTATTGGCTATAGATTATAAATCAATCGACGTTGTTTTTCAATTTACCTGACATTCAGTATGAGAGAGCGATGCCATGAAACCAGAAGAATTTTTAAGAGGTGTTCACCTTTTTCAGTCCCTGAGCACTGAAGACAGTCAACGACTTGCCGCTTCACTGCGGCGCCGATCACTTAAAAAGGGAGAGGTGCTTTTTCGAAAAGGTGATGAAGGAAGCACTCTCTACATCGTACGATCAGGAAGCGTACGAATCGTGCTCCCTTCCAGCACAGGTGAAGAAGTCACTCCGGCAATCCTGAGCGAAAAGGATTTTTTTGGCGAAATGGCGCTTCTCGATGGAATGCCTCGATCGGCCGATGCAGTGGCGATGGAACCATCGGAATTATATGCTCTCAACAGGGAAGACTTTTTGTCATTCCTGAAAAACAATGAACAGGCGATAAAATCCATTTTTTCATTCCTTTCCATGCGTCTCCGTAAGACCGACGATCTCCTCGAAGACGTCTGCTTTCTAACCATATCAACCAGACTGGCTCGAAGATTGGTAGATCTGGCTGAAAATTACGGACGTACCGATGAAAATGATCACACGTTGCACATTGATCTCCGTCTCACGCAGAAAGACCTTGCAAGCATGGTGGGTGTCACACGGGAAAGCATAAATAAGGAATTGCGCGTCCTTCGTGAAAAAAATCTCGTGAGTACAAAAGGGAATATGATTCAAATACTTAATCTGGAGCGCCTCAAGAAAAGGGCACATTTATAAATCCGCCGTGTTTCACCGATTAAACCACTATTGAACAGGCAAAACCTTATATATCGGCATACAGGCCGCCGATCAGCGGAGGAGTCCGGCCGGCCGAAGAGCGTACATGTGACGCATTTCACACTCGCCATATGAAGCGATTCATTGCTCATGTCGACAATCATGGATATTCTTCCATCGAACGAGCATCAGAACTCACAGACACCGCGTTCTGAAATTCGCCTCATACATGTGCACATATAAGAGGTAAGGAGCAGTCACGGTGACATCTTTGACATATGGTTTTTCGATACTCATTATGGCTGTGTTCGGCAGCATCGTCGGCAGTTTTCTCAATGTTTGCATCTACCGAATCCCGGAGGGGCAATCTATCGCATTTCCGGGATCTCACTGCCCACAATGCGAGCAGCCCATAAAGTTCTATGACAACATACCGATTGTGAGCTATCTCATTTTGAGAGGTCGGTGCAGAACCTGCAAAACCGAGATATCGCCTCAATACCCTATTGTCGAGTTCATAACGGCGTCACTTTCAGTCCTTCTCTTCTGGCGCTACGGTCTGTCGTTGCAATATCTTGCTGCCTTCTCCTTCACATGCGCGCTGATCATCATCACTTTTATCGATCTTAAACATCAAATTATTCCTGATATCATCACCCTCCCCGGAATTCCCGTTTTCTTCCTCTTCGCGATCTTTATTATGAATCTGCGACTGATCGACGCCGTTATGGGCATCATTATCGGAGGAGGCATTCTCTACGTAATCGCCTTTGCATATGAACTGTTGAGAAAAACGGAAGGCATGGGCGGCGGCGATATCAAACTTCTGGCAATGATGGGAGGGTTCCTCGGCTGGCAGTCTCTGTGGTTTATCATCATGGTAAGCTCGATTTTAGGGGCGGTTATCGGAATCACTGCCATGATGATGAAGAAAAAAGACATGCAATATGCCGTTCCGTTCGGGCCCTTTCTATCAGTTGCGGCAGTCGGCTATCTATTTTTCGGAGAATACGTAACGCGGCTTCTTTTTCTCAGATAATGAAACAATGGCTGTCGAGAGCTTAAAAACACTACGATTTCGGTGAAACTGCCGATCGGATGGTGAGATTGACGGGTAATACACAGAGAAAGAGTAAGGGGAATATGACGCTTAGCGTGTTTTATGTCACCATTTTTCATACATGGCTATTATTTCGGTGAGCGGGAAGCGCTTTGTTGTATGGCACATTATTTGCTAAATATAATTCACTATAGAACACTTTAAAAAATGACGATACATACTGAGACCGATTATTAGACAACAGGGAGAGAATCTTTCATGTCCAGACACGGTTTCACCTTGATCGAACTCATCATCGTAATGGCGCTCATAGGCATAATGGCAGGAATTGCCACGCCACTGTTCAACTCATACATGAAAGACGAACGGTTGAGAGAGAGTGTCAGAAATCTCAAATCTGATATGGAATTGGCGAAAATACGAGCCGTAAGAGCAAATGCCCGTGTTGCCGTCACATTCGACACGGCTAATAACAGGTATGCGATCTTTATCGATGACGGAGCCGGCGGAGGAACGGCCGGTGACTGGGTCAGGAACGGGGGAGAAACTGAAATAAAAACGGTTGATCTTCCCGATGATGTGGATATGTATGAAGTAACATTTGGCGGCGCCGCACGAGTCAGATTTCGAGGAGTAGGACTCCCTAATGCGGCAGGACATTGCTATATGAGAAACACGAACGATAAGTACATAGGTATAGTCCAGACCATGCTGGGCCTCACAAGACTGCAGGAAAGCAAGGACAGCGGATCCACATGGGTAGACATGAAATAAAGCGATAATCAAAGGTTGAGGACGCATGATGTTATTTAAAAAGATAGTAATGCAGACAAGGGGATTCACTATCGTCGAAGTCATGATAGCCATAGCCATATTTTCAGTGGGCATCCTGGCGGCCGCCACCATGCAGGTGAGCGCAATCCGGGGCAACCAGACAGGAAACGAAATCACACAGGCAACGTTTCTTGCCCAAGACATGCTCGAACAACTGAAAAACAGCTCTGATATCTCAACGGTTGCTGACGGAAACGACGTTGACGGAATATATAATCGAAGCTGGACACTGACAGCGGCAGGCGGTTTCGCACAAACCGCCACGGTATCGGTATCGTGGACAAACCGGGGGCGTAATCACAACGTTGCATTGACGACGATTACACGAGGAGACGGTTTCTGATGACTAACAAAGGTAATTGCATGCTGTTACGACGTCACGGAGGGTTTACCCTCACCGAGCTTATAATCGTCATGGCCATAATGGCCGTAACCGTCGGAGCAATATATGGTGTTTACATTTCATCAAACCATTCCTATAGAACTCAGGACAGGGTCGTTGCGGTTCAACAGACGGTAAGAGCAAGCGCCGACTTCATGATTCGAGAAATCCGCCTGGCCGGTCTTGATCCGTTGTCACCCGCAATCGATGCGACGGATACCAACGGGGCGGGTATAAAGGAAGCGACCTCTACAAAACTTCGATTCACCGCCGATATGGACATGGATGGAACCATAGAGCAAGCCGACGAGGAACGTATCACCTATGAATATATCGCCGCCGACCGGCGGATTCGTCGGATCCTCTATGAAGGAACGCCTAGCGCCAGTTCTAATAACCTGACGGAAAATATTACGGCCATGACATTCAATTACCTTGATGCCGATGGAAATACGATTGCAGTCCCCGTAGCAGCGGCTGACCTTGATACGATTCGAACGATTGTTATCTCAATAACGGGGCAGGATGTGGATTCGCAGGGACAAACTTTCACGCGGACCCTCACGACTCGCGCCATCTGCAGAAACCTGTATTAGCGAATAATTTGGGGGCATTCATGAAAATACCATCACCGACGATCATCAAAAATGAACGGGGCTACGCACTCCTTGTGGCCATTCTCGTGCTCTCTCTTGTCACCATGATAGGGTACGCCGCAGTCAGAACATCGTCCGTAGAGCTCCAGATATCCGGCAACGAGCGACAGATTGCCGACAATTTCTACGATGCCGAAGGCGGACTCGTCGACACCCTGGAAAATACGGGCACATGGATGACGACGGCCTTTCTCACCGCGGCGGAAACAACGGCAAACTACACGGGAACGGTTGATGTCAACGGAGACAGCACGGATGATGCGTCGGTTGAGGTTCGCTGTATTGAGAGTACCGGCACGGACATCGGGACACTCAGCAGTGCGGCGAATGATCTGCCCGTCATGTCACACACGGGACCACCACCGAGCGGATCGGGGTGCAGCATAAAATATTTCATTGTCCGCCGGTACGGCGTTACGTCAAGCAACACGGCGGGGAATGTGCAACTACAGGTCGGTACCTGGAAATTATTCAATAAAAATTAGCGCTTTGTTTTCGGAAACCTACAACCGTCCGTAAACATGTCATTCCTGCCTTAACGGGAACGACAGATCGGAACGTAAGTGATTTTTTACGAAAATATGTATCCTTATTTCATAAGTATGGTGTTTAGTATGGAGGATCTGCCATGAAAAGGTATTTACAAAAAATCGCTTGTATAGCAGCAGCCCTCTGTATCATCACCCCGGCAACGCTCCGGGCGGATGACACGGAGATTTACGGAACCGTCGGTGTCTCGGTGGAACCGAACGTGCTTATCATATTCGACACATCGGGGAGCATGGGCACCGTCGATGTTGTCAGTGAAGAATACGACCCGGCTACCACCTATACGGGATCGTATCCGACCAATGCGGTCTATCGAAAGACATATTACGGCTGGACGTTGGTTGCCGGCGATGTCAATACGATCTGCCCCGGGGCAAGGGATCTTCTCCTTGTCGACGGTTTCTGTCGCTACGCGGTGACAACAGCGGGCGCCTGCGGCGGCTACAACAGAGACCTCCGTCTCGGCAACTTCAGAAACTATGAAGCATCGGGTGCCGGTGCCAAGGACTCGCGCATCAACGTCGCCAAAACTGTTGTGAAAAATCTTATCGATACCACAAGCGGCGTTCGCTTCGGTCTGATGCGATTCAATAATGATCAGGGGGGGAGAATTGTTAAAGGGTGCGGCAGCGCGACCACGTCCGAATTGACTACCGCAGTTGACGGTTTCACAGCATCGGACTGGACACCCCTGGGGGAAACACTTGCCGAAGCGGGGCTCTATTTCGCCGGCATGAACAGCTGGTACAACAGCGGCGTCAGCTATACAAGCCCCATGACGGATCGATGTCAAAAGAATTACATTATTCTCATGACCGACGGCGAACCGACCCAGGACAATGACTGGAGACTCTCATCGGGAGCCTATATCAACGGCGATACCATCGGCGATTACGACAACGACGGAAACGATCCCGGAACCTATGCTTCATACGGTACCGACTATCTCGACGATGTGGCAAAATACCTCTACGTCAATGACTGCAACCCAAGCCTGGGGACGGGAACGTCCTTCGAACGACAAAACATCATCACCTACACCATCGGGTTCAAATCCGAGCAGCAGCTTCTCCAGGATACGGCGACTAACGGCGGAGGCGCCTACTATACGGCCCAGAACATATCGGGGCTCAATGAAGCGTTCCAGCAAATCATGTCCAACATCTCGGAACAGAACGCCGTGTTCGTCTCGCCGGTCGTCCCTGTCAGCCGCATGAACCGTGCCTATGCGGGGAATTACATCTACGTGGGATTTTTCAAACCGCAGCAGACGGGTCGCTGGCTCGGGAATCTGAAAAAATACGGTCTCGACTCAAACGGCGATCTGATCGATGCTGATGGCGCAGCCGCCACGCTGGCCGACGGAAGGATCATCGATAATGCCCGGTCATACTGGTCGACAACAGCGGACGGATCAAACGTGGCATCCGGCGGGACGGGAGGCGTCCTTATGGACCAGACAACGCGATATCTTTACACATACATGGGCACCCAGTCCGCCCTGACCAACGCCGACAATGCATTTACGGCAGGCAACAGCCTGATCACAAACAGTGTCGTCGGTGTTGCTTCTGATACGGAACGAACCGCTCTCATCAATGATATTTACGGAGGCAGCAGATTCTGGTATCTTGGAGACGTCCTTCATTCCGAGCCGGCGGTCGTCCATTATCCAAGCGAAACATATATATTTACCGGAAGTAATGACGGCATGATGCATTGTTTCGTCGACAGCACGGGGAGCGAGCTCTGGGGATTCATCCCGCCGGAGCAACTCGGCCGGCTGCCGCTGTTGCTGAATAATGATCACGATTACTTTGTCGACGGCTCCCCCGTTGTGTATAGCGGATCGAGTCAAAAGATTCTCTTCTTCGGAGAACGGCGCGGAGGCGACCATTACTATGCGTTGGACATAACGACGCCGACATCTCCGAGCTGGCTGTACAAGGTCAGTCCGGACATCCTCGGCGGAGGCGATGCCCAACTTGGTCAGTCATGGATCAAGGCAACTCAAGGAACTATCAAGACATCAACGACCACATGGGCCGACGTATTTATCCTAGGGGGTGGTTATGACACGAATCAGGATCTCTCAACACCGGCGGCAGGAGACACGCTCGGAAGGGCCGTGTTTGCCGTTCAAGTAACCAACGGGAGTGTCAACACCCTGAATTTCAATAAGGGAAATTTCAGCTCGATGGATCATTCCATTGTTGATGTAACGGGATTCGATACAAGCAGCGACGGTTATATCAATGCCGTTTATGCAGGCGACCTTGGTGGTAATATCTTCGCCTTCGAAGATCACAACGGTGACGGAACCTGGTCAGGGAGGAAGCTTTTCTCGGCATCCGCCGTTGACAGTGTCCAGCGAAAGATGTTTTATGCCCCCGATGCCGTCATCGAATCCTTCGGAGACATGATCTTCATCGGCACGGGCAATCGAGCCGCTCCCAGCAACACCTCTGTCGTCAATCGTGTTTATGCGATCAAAAATACCTGGGAAGATACATCAACATTCACAACACTCGATGAAAGCGATCTAGTCGATGTAACGGACAATCTCATTCAAATGGGAACCGCCGCGCAGAAAGCCCAGGCTCTTGCGGATCTCAAAGCATCGAAAGGCTGGTATATCAGGCTGGAAAACACGGGAGAAAAGGTGCTGGCGTCACCGACGGTATACGGAGGGGTGGTATACTTCACCACATACACGCCCGATACAAGCGGTACCGGACCGAACCCGTTGGACCCCTGTGACGCGGCCGGAGCCCGGGGAACGGCCCGGCTTTATGCCGTGAACTACCTGACAGGCGGCGCAGTTCATGATTACAGTTCTGCAACGGAAACCGATGCGGACGGAAATGTTGTTGAAAGAGGAAAACTGGACCGTAGCAAAGTCATCGGCACAGCGATCCCCTCGGCTCCGGTTATTGCGATTCTCGAAAGCGGCGCAAAGATGTATATCGGCGTCGAAGGTGGTGTCGCCCCGGAAGATCCTGTCTCGACTTTCAATGCGAACGTTTTCTACTGGCGTCAAATTTTCTAACAGGGGGGTCTCATGAAACGCATACTTTTGAAAATACATTATATTCTGTTATCCGCGGTCCTGGCAACATGCTGTGTCTGCCCATCGGCATTTTCCGCCGAACGAACAATTTCGACAGACAGAGATGATCAATGCTTCTACGAACTGCACAGCGCTGTCATGGAAATAAACCAATCAAAGGGTTATCTGATTGTAGGCGAACAGCGAATCGATCTCATTAACATGAAGAGGGGACTCAATCGATTTAAGACGATGATTCGCAATGCCAAGGAGAAAGCAATTTCCCTGCAGTCTCTTCGTAAGGGAAGCATGGTATTCATCAGAGGGTTCGAGCTGCCTGATGGGCGCATCATGGCTCGTGAAATTTACCGTCTGCCACAGAGCGTCCAAACGTCGCGTGCATTGCAGAAGTATCCTTTCTACGGAACGATCCCTGAGTGGGAACCGGCTAAATGAAGATCAGGTTTTTGTTTTATTGAACGATAACATAAAAAACATCCCTTGGGCGATATGAATTGCCGGCGGTTATCGTTAAAAATACTTGACTTAACCATCAGATACATATAAGGAGCTGGGAAGTTGGCCCTCGGGCCAACTTTTTCATTTTCCGTGCTTGATAAAGGAGATCAATGAAACAGAAGCTGATCCATCTGTTGAAGGAATCCCTGGATATTTGTTTTGAAAGAGGGGTACTTGAAACGAGAGACATTCCCTCCATCGAGATAGAAGCGACAAAAGAAGAGGCCCACGGCGATTATGCCACCAATGTGGCCATGGTTCTCGCTTCGCTCATGAAGATGAATCCTCGGAAAATAGCATCGCTGATAGTGGAAAACATTCTGGACAATGATGGGATATTGGAAAAAGTTGAAATTGCCGGTCCCGGATTTATTAATTTTTTTATGAAAGACATCCTCTGGGTAACGCTCCTCGAGGAAGTCAACGATAGAAACGATACATACGGCACATCAGCTCTTGGAGCGAACAAGCGTGTTCAGGTGGAGTTTGTCAGTGCGAATCCCACCGGGCCTCTTCATATCGGCCACGCCCGGGGCGCTGTTATCGGTGATGTCATTGCAAATATCTTGAAGGCCTGTAGCTTTTCCGTATCCAAGGAATATTATATCAACGATGCGGGCAACCAGATGAATAACCTTGGGAAATCAGTGTTGCTTCGCTATCTGGAACTCCTGGGAATACACATAGAATATCCCGAAGAATGTTACCAGGGGCAATACATCGTTGATCTGGCGGGTGAAATTATTGAAAAATACGGGACACGCTATAAAGACAACGGAAGTGACGACAATATTAGATTTTTTACCGAATACGCCGCCGCGTCGATCCTCGACGGCATTAAGAAGGATCTTGAAGATTTCGGTGTGGTTTTTGACTGTTTTTTCAGTGAAAAAACGTTATATCAGAACAACGGGGTTGAAAAACTGTTACATGAGCTCGGTAAGAAGGGATATGTCTATAATGACGGTGCCACTTTGTGGTTCAAAACAACCGACTTCGGCGATGAGAAAGACCGAGTGGTGGTAAGAGAAAACGGAGAGCCCACGTATTTTGCAGCAGACATCGCCTACCACAAAAATAAGTATGAACGGGGATTCGATACGGTAATCGATATATGGGGAGCCGATCATCACGGTTATGTCCCCCGGATGTACGCAGGCATCCAGGCAATCGGAAAAGATAAAGGTGCTCTTCAAGTTGTTCTTGTTCAACTGGTCAGCCTGCTGAGAGACGGGAAACCTGTTGCCATGTCAACCCGTGCAGGCGAATTCGTGACCTTAGGTGAAGTTGTTGCGGAAGTCGGCAAAGACGCTTCACGGTATAATTTCCTGATGAGGAGGTCTCACAGTCATCTCGATTTTGACCTTGAACTTGCGAAAAAGCAGTCGAACGAAAATCCTGTTTACTATGTACAATACGCCCATGCAAGAATTTCCAGTATCTTAAGAACGGCACAGGAACGTGGGTACGCGATCCCTGAATACAAAGATATTAATGTAAATCTTCTGAACCTCCCTGAAGAACTCGCATTGATCAAAACAATCGACAGATTTCCCGAATTGGTCGAAGGAAGCGCGCAGGCACTTGAACCGCATCGAATAACATTTTTCTGCAACGACCTTGCATCACTGTTTCACAGCTATTACAATAAAAACAGGGTCGTTTCCGACGATGCCGAGTTGACTAAAGCCCGGCTTTTTCTCGTGAAGTGTATCGGTATTGTGCTTAGAAACGCCCTCCGTCTCCTGGGAGTCTCAGCCCCTGACCGTATGTAGGCGGAATACATCAAGACATGAGATATCACCCATATGATTTCACGGCATACAAAAAGTACATCGTTGATTGTTCATAACATTTAGTTGAAGTCCGTAAGGTAAAACATGGCATCCCGTAATTCGCGAGACTTTGAATTCAAACTCGGCAAACTGGGATTAGTCCTGTTCACATTCGGGAATGCTCTTTTGCTTCTGTTCTCGTTTATTTTCGGTGTTATGGTCGGCAAAAACATCGAGAGTTATCCTGAAAAGATAGCAAAAGGGATCCCCCAGGCCATTAAAGAAAAGATCACCGATACATCGAACAGGGCTTTTTCATCCGTTACAGGGACTCCCGAGTTGCAGGATACGCAGAAAGATGAGGAACAAAAAAAACAGGAAAGCGTGGAACTCGATTTCTACAAGAAGCTGACAGAAAAAGACCATGACGTCATAAAACCGTCACCGACGGTAAAATCTTCGACCAGGCACACAACGCCACAAAGTGGTGATTACATCATTCAGGTTGCTTCATTTAAAGATAGGAATCGGATGGAAAACCTGAAAGATCGACTGACAGCTATGGGATATACGCCGAAGATCGATGAGACAGACCTCACGGCAAAGGGAACATGGTTTCGCGTAACATTGACAGGGTTCCAGGGCCGGCAGGAAGCCGGCACTGCGGCAACACACCTTGAAACGAAGATCAGGGGACTGAAATGCATGGTTATCCGCAAGAAATAAATTCGAGTTTCGATTTTGTTTCTTGTTTAGAATCAAGGCTTTCGAATTCACAACTGTATTTGTCATAGAGATTTAAGTTCATACAATCCTCAATTACGGATCAATGACAGCCGAACGGTAGTAGTAAGTAAATCAATACCTCGCAACCATAAAGGTTTAGATATGTTCGAACATCTCACTGAAAAGCTCGACAATGTTTTCAAAAAACTGAAAGGGAAAGGTGTCCTTGACGAGGAGTCCGTAGGGTTGGCGCTGAAGGACATCAGGATGGCTCTCCTCGAAGCGGATGTAAACTTCAAGGTAACGAAGAATTTCATAGATGATGTGAAAGGCCGCGCCGTCGGCAGAGAGGTATTAGAAAGCATAACACCGGGCCAGCAGGTCGTAAAAATAGTTCACGACAGGCTCATTGAGCTCATGGGCGGAGACGCCAGCCAATTGAAACTGGCAAATCGTTTTCCTGCCCCGGTAATGCTGGTTGGTCTCCAGGGATGCGGGAAAACCACAACGGCAGCTAAAATTGCTCGATTCCTGATGAACCAGAAGAAACGAGTGTGCCTCGTGTCCGCTGACGTCTACAGGCCGGCGGCTATCGACCAGTTGTCAATTCTGGCACGTACGATCGGTTCCGGGCTTTTTGAATCCGCCCCGGCCAATGATCCCGTCAAAATCTGTGTCGATGCCTTGAATGATGCCAAGACCAGGGGTTATGACACTCTGATCATCGATACGGCCGGACGACTTCATATCGACAGCTCATTAATGGATGAATTGAAGAAAATCAAGGACTCCGTCAATCCGGCGGAAATTCTCTTTGTCGCTGATGCCATGACGGGTCAGGACGCCGTATCCACGGCTGAAACCTTTAATGAACTTCTGGATATTACCGGCGTGATCCTGACAAAAGTGGATGGCGACGCCCGCGGGGGGGCGGCGCTCTCAATCAAGGCTGTAACGGGGAAGCCCATTAAATTCATAGGAATCGGAGAGAAGCTGGATGCCATTGAAGTATTTCATCCCGACCGCATGGCTTCAAGGATACTCGGACACGGTGATGTTCTCACGCTGGTTGAAAAAGCTCAAATGGCATATGATGAGAAGGCCGCCAGGGAACTGGAGAGAAAGATACGGAAAGACTCCTTTACCCTTGAGGATTTCAGGGATCAGCTGATGCAGATACGAAAGATGGGACCATTGGAAGATCTGCTGGCAATGATTCCCGGATTCGGTAAAATAAAAGCAATGAAAAACGTGCAGGTTGACGAGAAAGAATTTGTTAAAATTATCGCCATCATAGACTCGATGACGAAAAAAGAACGCTTTGACTCCCGTATTATTAACGGATCGCGAAGAAAGCGCATCGCCCGGGGAAGCGGAACAACCGTTCAGGATGTCAACAGGTTACTCAAGAATTATCTGGAAATGAGAAAAATGATGAAAAAATTGACCAAAGGGGGAGGCAAACATTTAAAAAGAGGTAATTTCCCCTTTAAATAAAAATTAAGATATGCTAATTATCTAACATCAGAAATATTATTAAGGAGGTGATATCAAAACGAATGGCAATCAAAATCAGACTAACGCGCGCAGGTAGAAAAAAGAAGCCCTTCTACAGAATAGTGGTTGCAGACAGCAGGGCACCGAGAGATGGACGATTTATTGAGATTGTCGGAAATTATGATCCGAAAACAGATCCCGCAGAGGTCACCATTAAGGAAGATCGTGTACTGGAATGGTTATCAAAGGGGGCTGAACCGACGGAAACCGTGTCTCATCTGCTCAAAAAGAAAGGCGTCAGTGTAAATAAAGAAAAGGTGACGGTAGCCTGATAGACGAAAACTTGCTGCCCGGTCTTTATTTGTTTAAGCCAATGTAGATCAAACGTTTTAACATACAACAATCACCGGAGGTTGACGGGATGAAAGACTTGGTTAAGTACATGGCTCAAGCGTTGGTAGACAATCCTGATGATGTTGATGTTTCTGAGGTTATCGGCGAGCAGACATCCGTAATCGAACTGAGAGTGGCAAAAGAAGACCTGGGTAAAGTTATCGGCAAACAAGGAAAAACCGCTAAGGCAATGAGAACCATTTTGAGCGCTGCATCATCTAAGCTCCATAAGCGGGCGGTCCTGGAAATTATCGAATAATTGAAGGACTTGAAAAAGGATCTCCTCAAAATAGGAAAAATCACCAAGCCTATCGGATTCAAAGGCCGTCTAAAGGTCGTTTCATACATCGAATCACCTCAGATACTTGACTCCCTGCAAGAGATATTTATTAAGTGCAGTGACCGGGATCCGGTCAACTATGGGGTCAGGTATGTGAGTTATTCTCGAAAAAGTATCTCTCTCGAACTTGCGGGAGTGAACGATACCGATGCGGCACGATCATTCATCGGCTGCGATGTCTTCGTCCCTGCCGACAGACTTGAAAAACTGCCGGAAGGCGAATATTACTGGCACGACATTATAGGGCTTACGGTCTTCACGAAAGACGGCCGGGAGCTCGGGAAAATCGATCAGGTTTTTGAAACGGGGAGCAACGACGTATATGTCTGCACGGGAGGGGAGCGAGAAATATTACTGCCCGCCATCGAAGATGTCGTTATGGAAATCGATATCGATCAGGGCATTATGATTGTCGACTTACTTGAGGGATTGTAGGGAATAATGATCAGATTTGATATTTTGTCGATCTTTCCCGAGATGTTCGAAAGTCCCTTCAGCAGCAGCCTCATAAAAAAGGCTCTTGACAGGCACATTATCGATGTTCGTCTTCATGATATCCGTGGCTATGCTGTGGACAAGCACAGGATGACCGATGATTATCCATACGGCGGCGGCGGCGGCATGGTGATGAAGGTCGAACCGGTAGCACGGGCGCTCGACGATATCGTATCTGAAGAAAGCGACTGCCGAGTAATACTCATGACGCCCCAGGGCGAACCATTCAGCCAGAAGATTGCTGAAGACCTCGCCCGATGCAACCACATTGTAATTATATGCGGCCACTATGAGGGGATCGACGAGCGCATCAGCGAGAACCTGGTTGATCGGGAGATATCCATCGGCGACTATGTCCTGACGGGGGGAGAATTGCCCGCCATGATTCTTGTCGATGCAATTTCCCGTCTCGTTCCCAACGTTCTTGGAAATAATGAATCGGCTCTCTTCGACACATTCGCAACAGGCCTGCTTGAATACCCCCAGTACACGCGACCGCAGGAGTATCGTACCTGGACAGTACCTGAGGTTCTTTTGTCGGGCGATCACAAAAAGATCAATCAGTGGAGACGGAAAAAATCGCTGGAGCGGACATTGATGAAAAGACCCGATCTACTTGAAAAGGCGCCCCTGAGTGAAGAAGACATGAGACTGCTTGAGGAAATACGGAAAGAAACAGAATAAGTGGAAATGAGGATTTTTTCTCCGTGGTGCGGATGCCCGGTGCACCCGATCTCTTGTCCCTTCACAGAAAATTGAAAAAGTCCCAGGGTGAGGCAGTTCAAAAATGTCTGGATGCAAGACACCCGAAATTATCAGGCGTATGTGATAAATATCGAATGCAGGACTTTTGCCTCGATGGCCATGAATAACATATATATCGCTCTCTTACATCATCCGGTAAAAAACAGAAACGGCGACATTGTTACGACGGCCGTTACGAATCTGGATGTTCATGACATTGCCCGGGCGGCAAGGACTTACGGTGTAAAGGGCTTTTATATAATCACCCCCTTTGAACAGCAGCAGGAATTCGCCGGAAAGATCCTGAATCACTGGAAATGTGGGTACGGAGCGGCATACAATCCGTGGCGGAAAAAAGCTTTTGATATAGCAGACGTGACGGACACCCTCGAACACGCCATAGACAAGATAAAAATGCGGGAAGGGACGGAGAAAGTCATAACCGTTGCCACCGGGGCATCATTGGAAAAACGGTGCATCCGGCATAAAGCGCTTGCGGAAAAGATATCTTGTGATACGGATGCATATCTCTTCCTGTTCGGAACAGGATGGGGCATCGCGGACGATGTTCTCGAATCGGCGGATTTCTTTATCGAACCGATAAAAGGTCCGTCGGATTACAATCATTTATCAGTGAGATCAGCCGTGTCGATTATACTGGACAGATTGTTTGGAAAGAGGTAATATGCACCTCTTTTTCAGCACTCTTCAATAATGCGGCAGGAGGGTTCCATATACAAACTTTTTTTCATTTTTGACTTGATCATTTAATAAATAGGCTCAGGTCAAAGTTTGGAATCTGTGATGTAATGTAATTATGAGATTCTCGTTTGTTTGGTAATGACCATTGAGGCTCTGCATGGTCATTGTAGAAAGAATTCACAGCGTGACGAATCATATCTGTTCACTAGAACGAATAGATAGTAGTTTATAATAATTTATGGTAGCTGGGAGGGTTTCACCAATGAATCTGCTGGACATGATCGAAAAAGAACAAATGAGATCGGACATTCCCGACTTCAAGTCCGGTGACACGGTCAAAGTACACGTAAGAATCATAGAAGGTCAAAAGGAAAGAATCCAGGTATTCGAAGGCGTTGTTATCAGAAAACGTGGCGGGAACAACCGTGCCAGTTTCACCGTCAGAAAAATATCCCGTGGCGTTGGAGTAGAAAGAACGTTCCCCCTGCACTCACCGGTCATCGATAGAATTGACGTGGTAACAAGAGGAAGGGTCAGGCGTTCCCGTCTGTATTACTTACGAGCGCTCAAAGGTAAAAAAGCCAGGATACGAGAACTCGGCAGACGGTAACATGGATGGCTTTGAGCGCGCTGTCCGGCAACTCGGATACAGGTCGATTGCCGGTATCGATGAAGCTGGAAGGGGGCCTCTCGCAGGCCCAGTTGTCGCTGCAGCCATCATTCTCCCCACCGATTACAGAGACAGAGATATCCGAGATTCAAAGAAACTGTCGGCATCTCGACGGGAAACATTATTTAATCGCATATGCACTGACGCCGTTTCGGTGGGCATCGGTATGGTCGAACACTCCGTCATCGACGAAATCAACATTCTCAGGGCGGCTCTCCTCGCTATGGAAAAAGCGGTATCAAACCTCGCTGTTCCCGCTGATTATCTCCTCATCGACGGGAAAGATACGATAAAGCTTCCTATACCTCAGCAGGCCATTATAAAGGGCGATTCACGCAGCATCTCTGTCGCATCGGCTTCAATTATCGCGAAAGTAACACGTGACCGTATCATGGACGAATATCATGAGCTTTATACTGAATACAACTTTCGGCAACACAAGGGATACGGGACCCGCGAACACAGAGCGGCGATAAAAAAGCACGGACTGTGTCATATCCACAGAAAATCGTTCAGCATAAAAATGAGCGATCTGACCGAGAAATGAATACGATCAGTACAAAGAAAACCGGAAAGACGGGAGAAGTGATCGCTCTCTCCCATCTGAAGAACAACGGATACAAAATAATCGATCGAAACTATACGTGTTCCATTGGAGAAATTGACATCGTTGCGGTGAATGAAGGCGATGTCGTATTCATCGAAGTTAAAAGCAGGCGATCGGAACATTTCGGTAACCCCTCAGAAGCTGTCGACATAAACAAGCAGAAGAAAATCTCACGAGTGGCGCTCTTCTATATGAAGGAAAAAAATCTACTGGGTTGCTCCGCCCGCTTTGACGTTGTCGCCGTCATGTTGGTTCCGGGGAAACCGGTGGTCGAAGTCTTTCAGAATGCCTTTGAATTTGCTCAGTGATAACAGGAGATATAAATGTTGAAAGGCTCGGGACCGGGGTGAAGTGGATCGGGGGCAGGAAACGTGATAAGTCTTGACTGCCTGTCGCCCAAACAAAAATTCATTTGAACGGGCCATGATTGAGCTTTTTGCGAATAAATCTGAGGGAATCGAATGATCCGAATTTTGAAGAACGAGTCCGTACATATTGGTATGTCGCAGTGGCGAAAAATGAGGGTAACGCCGCAGATGGGCGTTTTTCAACAGCTTCTCGAGTGTCAAGTAAGAAGAAATTTTATAGTATGACGTAGTGGGTGAAACAAGGAGCCTGGTTTCGGAGACCAGGCTCTCACGTAGGCGAATCTTATATTCGATTTTTGAAATCCTGTTCCCTCACCGCCGTTTCCTGCTTACGCTTTGCCGTCGATGCATTATGAAACAACAAGGGACATTGTATATCGTCGCGACACCTATCGGCAACCTTGAGGATATAACTCTCCGCGCTGTCAGGGTATTAAAGGAAGTCGGGCTTATCGCCGCGGAAGATACACGTCACACGAGAAAGCTCCTCAATGAGTATGGAATTGTTACCCCGCTTACCAGCCTGTATGATCACAACGAACCGAAAAAGACTCCTTTCCTCATCGCGAAGCTGCGGAATGGCACGGACATAGCCTATGTATCCGATGCAGGGACACCCGGCATATCCGATCCCGGATACATTCTCATTAACCGGGCAATTGAAAACGATATAACGGTAACACCCGTTCCCGGACCATCGGCGGTCGTCGCTGCGTTAAGCGCTTCCGGTCTCCCTATGGATGGTTTTTCTTTCTGGGGTTTTCTTCCGGCACGGAAAGGCAAGCGAAGGCATTTTCTGGAAACATTGAGGGAAGAGAAAAAGACAATGGTGTTTTATGAATCTCCTCAACGGACCATTGAAACCCTTCTTGACATTGTGGACACCCTCGGTGACAGACGGGCCGTTGTTGCACGGGAGCTTTCGAAGCTATACGAAGAAATACTGCGCGGCACCGTTTCGGAACTTATCACCATGTTGAAAGACAGGACTGTCAAGGGAGAGGTCACCCTTGTCGTGGCGGGCAAGGAAAAAGGTGATGAAGAATTTTCAATCGAATCAATCATCGCACGGTTTGAAGCCCTCGAGCACAAGTCCAGCTGTTCTACTAAAGATATTATCACTATAATCGCCGACGATGCAGGCATATCACGAAAAGAAGTGTACCGTCATGTCCTCAAGCATCTGAAAACTCGTAAAAAGTAACTTATGAACTGAAAATTTTTACCTGCTCCGTTTTTCACTTGCCGCTAACCACTTTTCACCATTCGCACACCCCACCCCGGCGGCCTTCATATCCCCCTCCCCCACACCACACCCAAATCCTAACGCTGTGAGCCTTGTGCCCGAATCGCCTTCTCCATTTCCACGATAAGCTCGTCATAGGTCTTCTGAAGGAGTGTTTCCATTGTAACATCCCGCTTTCTTACCGGTAGCCACTGAAGAACGAACTCGTTGTCTTCCATAACCTTTTGTTTCCTCTCATCAAACATTTTCTGCATTGCACGGGCACGTTCCGACCCAAACTTTTCTCCGTACTTCTTCAAGGCTTCCATAAATTCCTCTTTCACTCTACATTCTCCTTCCCAATTCAAGAGATCAATGAATCGACCCGCAGCACACTGCGAGGTTTCATGGCATGTCATTGTCACGTTCGACCGGACAATCCATAACTTCCCGTTATTACGAGAATAATACGAAGCAAACTTCGGGAAATCAATTCCGAAGCGATGAAAGATGACCCCTGAGCTGTCATCGCATCCGTCATGGATCACCACATTAGCATACCGCGAGAATTCCTTCCTCTCTTTTGATAGTGTTTCTCAACGCACTTCTTCGTTTGTTTTTTTATAAAATTAAAAACAGCAAATAGGCTGCAACACGCTGATCCTGACAGCTTCGAGAATTGGTCGGATACTGACCCAGTCGAACCCATTTCCGACAGAGTTCGAACTATATTCTCCGGCCGAATACAATTTTTTTACCGCTTCCAATGAGGACAATAAAATTTCATCGTCACGTATTGCCTGATATTTCAAATCATCTTTTATTTTCAGGATAAATATGTTAGTTTACGAATTCTAAATTCCGGCTGATACGGTGGTTCGGAAATGATAACGAAGCGCAGCCTTCTTTTCCATATAAAAAGACAAATCCATCAACGTGATAAGGAGAGGAACCATGACCGTTAAGAGATTTACGATATGTTTTCTTGTATTTCTTGCCGTAGTGCTTGTCGCCTGCGGAAGTGCCGAATCAAAAAAATCCAAATTCTACGAAAAAGGCATGGAGTTCTATACCGGGGGCGACTACGCAAAGGCCACGGTCAACTTCAGTAACGCCGTCAAAGTTGATCCCCAGTTCGCCGAAGCCCACGCCATGCTGGGACAATCACTCATGAAACGGATGCAGTTCAAGCAGGCATTCAGTGCTCTCTCCAAAGCCGTTGAACTTAAGGCGGATCTCTGGGATGCCCAGGTGGCATTGGGCACTATTTACCTCGCCGGTCGCAAAAAAGACATGGCGTGGGAAAAAGTTAATCTGGTATTAACCAAAGATCCGGATCATCACGAGGCCCTTCTTCTAAAAGCAAACTGCCTGACCGCCGACGGCAAATACGACGAGGCCCAGCAGATCATCACCTCACTCATCGCTAAAGAGCCAGATGACAGCAAACTCTACCTTATTCTGGCCACTATTCTTATACGAGAAAAGAACCTCGTCGGGGCGGAAAAGGCACTCACCACTCTCCTCCAGAAAGACGATACCAATAAACGGGGACGCCTGCTCCTGGCACAACTGCTCCAACACGAGAACCGCATCCCTGAAGCTGAGGACCAATTGAAAATACTTGTCGACCAGGAACCGGATAAAGACGAACCGAAATTGATGTTGGCGCAGTTTTACAATCGGACAAACAAAAAAAGTGAAGCTGAAAAGATCCTCAAAGACATGATAGCGGCTCAGACCCAGGAAGTAAGGCCGCGCCTCACCCTCGCCCGGTTGTACTTTGATAACAAGCAACCCGAGCAAATGGTCGTCACGCTGCAATCGGCAATCAAGGATCTTCCTAAACAATATGCTCCATACGACATACTTGCCCGGTATGAACTCAGTCAAAATAACAAAGACACGGCCGTTAATCTTCTTCAACAATACATGGCAAACGTAAAATCGGGGCCCGACATTCTGAAAGCAAAGACCCTGCTGGCAAGAATTCGTTTTTCCGAGAGGAACTTCGATGAATCAATGAAGCTGGTCAACGAAATCCTGGCGGAAAATCCGAATGACATGGCAGGCCATGCACTGAAGGGCGATCTGATGGTTACAAAAAAGGACTATGTCGGGGCAATTGCGGAATATCGGACGGTTCTCAAAGATACACCGGAAAACATTCCGGTACTCCTCGCCTTGGCACGCACTCATCTTTTCAACAATGAACCGCAAATAGCAAAAGACACGTATCGAAACATCCTCACCATAAATCCGAACACAGGCGCCGCAATTCTTGCGCTCGGCAATATGGCCCTTGCCGAAAAAGATCTTGACCTTGCCGATCGGTATTTCTCGCGTCTCCTCTCCGTGGCTCCCGACTCGCCCGTTCCCTACTACAAAAAAGGAATCGTAAAACAGCTTGAAGAAAAGGGAGATGAAGCAACCGACCTATTCGAAAAGGCTCTTGAAGCAAACGTTGATTATGCGCCGGCCCTCGTCCAGACTCTTGACCCCCTGTTAAAGGAAAAGAATCTTGAAGAGGCAATCGAGCGCGTCAATCAGCAAATAGAAAAAAGCCCGAATAATTCCTCATATTATATAGTTCTGGGAAAACTCCACGCCATCAAGAAAGATTACACGGCAGCCGAAAAGAATTTTGAGAAAGCATACGAACTCAATCCGAACAGCCTGCAGGCGTTGCACAACCTCGCCCAGGTCGAACAGTTGAAGGGATCGACCGACGAGGCCCTGGCAACATACGAAAAAATGAGACAAATGAATCCTGACAATGCCCGGATCGCCCTCCTCACCGCCATGGCACTGGAACAAAAAGGCGAGCACAAACGTGCCGTGGCGATCTACGAGGAAGTCCTGGCTAAAGAACCTGATTCCCCTCTGGCAGCAAACAATCTGGCCTATTACTACGCCGAATATGAACCGACAAAAGAAAATCTGGAAAAAGCGGAAAAAATAGTGGCCCCCCTACTCGAAAAATATAAGAACGACCCGGCCATTATGGACACTGTTGCATGGATTTACTGCCGTAAAGGTGACTATAAAAAGGCTCTCGATGCAATGGCAGGTATTGAAGATAAAATCAAAGACGCTCCGACCATCAGCTACCATATGGGAATGATCCATCTTGGGCTTGGCGATACGGACACAGCGAAAAAATATCTGAAAAGCGCCGTTGAAAGCGGAGAACGATTCCCCGGCTATGACGATGCGGAAAAGGCATTGTTGCAGCTGAAGTAGTTACACGAGGATCGGGGAGGAAGGAGAGGAAGCGGGAAACGACAGAGCTTCGGTCTGGTAACAGAATAGGAGAAAGGAATAAGATAAGCGGCGCGAGACATCAGCATGGCTGAATGTACCTGTGATTTCATGGCAGAACATTTGACGGAGCAAGCGTCAGTTTCCCGACATTCGATAGAGGGTTTTTTGTTATTCGAATTTCGACATTCCAATTTTGAATTTACGTAATAGAAGGAGTCCAAAGCAATGAAACAATACATAAAGTGTTTTTGCCTCGTTATTTTGCTCACATGTTTCGGTATCGCATCGAATACGCTCGCACAGGAAAGCAGATATACGATCGGTCCCGGTGATTTTATCGAGATATCCGTATGGAAAGATGAAAGCCTGACAAAGCAGATTGTCGTGCCGCCGGACGGCGTCATAGCGTTCCCCCTGATCGGTGATATCGACGTGAGCGAGTTGACGGTTCCGCAACTGAGAGATACCGTATCGAAAAAATTAAAGGATTTCGTGACCGATGCTACCGCAACGGTAATGATTCTCGGCGCCCGCAGCATGAATGCCTACGTTGTCGGCAAAGTGAACAAACCGGGACAATTTCCCATCACGATGGATACCAACGTCATGCAGATCCTGGCCATGGCGGGAGATCTGAACGCCTTTGCCTCAGCTGGCAATATCATCATCCTCCGCGAAGAGAAAGGAAAGGCAATCAAAATTCCCTTCAATTATGATGACGTGAAAAAAGGTAGAAAGCTGGAACAAAATATAAATTTAAAGCGTGGAGACGTAGTCGTTGTACCATAAAAATACAAGGCTCAAGGTTTTAGGGCATAAGACTCAAGGAAGAGCAATCACGGATGAGGGACAATGTAGAATAAGGTTCCGGTTATCAGGTTCCGTTTTCTGAATTTGTCGTGATTTTCAAAATTCTTGGTTCGGATTTTTTAAACAAGGGGGGGGCCACCGATGCGCATCAGATATTTTCAGCCTTTGTTCATTGTCTTCGCACTGATGATTTTTATCGGAACGTCGAATGCCGCAGAGTTCACCGCAAATCCGTCTCTGAGTCTCAGGGGGGAATATAACGACAATGTCGATTTCTCCAGAATCGACGAGCAGGACGATTACATCGGAACAATCAGTCCCGGGCTGTCGCTCGGCTATGCTACCGACCGTTTCAGCCTGGGAGCTCATGCCCGCGTCGATTTTATCCGCTATAATGATTATAAGGATAAAGATAACGAACGGCAAAATTACGGGCTCAACGCTTCCTATCGTGTGTTTGAGCGATTAACGATCAACGCCGGTGGATCGTATACGAAAGACACCACGTTCGATTCCGAACTTGAAGAAACGGGTGTCGTTACAAGGTGGTCCACCCGGGAACGGTATGGCGGCAGCGGCGGCTTTTCGTTTCAGATTACCGAACTTTCCACCGTATCAGCGAATTACTCCTTTTCGAAAACGGACTATTATCTTGATGACTATACCGATTCCGAAACCCACTCGGCATCGCTGACCTACAGTCATTCATTCAACGACCGCCGGGACAGTTTTTACATCAGACCATATTGGAGCAAAACCGATTCGGATAAAGACACTGTTAACAACTACGGCATGTCATTGGGGCTGAACCATCAATTTACCGAGACCTTCAGCGCAAACATTCATGCCGGGCCGCGTTATATGGAAACCGAAGACAATGTGGGCAAAAAGGATGACGAGTGGGGATGGACAGGTGGAATAAGTTTTGACAAGACGTGGGAAACGGCATCGGCCAGTCTGGGTTATTCCCGTGATCACTATTACACGGCGGAGGGTGAAAACGTCGAAGTTGACAGATTTTTTTTGGCGGTCCATAAAATGATGACACAAAAACTTGGCGCTCGTCTGTCGGGATCACTGTATTTTACAAAGTCGATAGGGAGCAGCGCACGAGATAGAGATGTACGATACTACACTGTCAGTCCTTCGCTCTTCTACAACATCACACAAAATCATTCCCTGGAGCTTGGTTACAGTTATGCCAACGAATTCGATGATGAACTAACGAATAATCGTGAACGAGATCGAAACATGGTATGGCTCGCACTGAACTTCAATTTCCCCCAGAAGTGGTAAAAATCGACGGCAATAGAAAATATAATCTATGAATCAGCTATTCATGGCATCAATATTGCTATGTAATAATTCAGTATATCATGATCACATCGGTCGCAATGACGACGAAAAAACGACATGCCGTCATTGGGGCCGGTTGGTAATTAAAAAAAAGAAAATGGTAAAAGAAAATCGTTAGTGAGAATTAGTAACCGTCAGATCGGAAATGATTATTCCGGACAGTGAATAAACGTTTGCTGCCGGCATACCGCCACTCACATTGGGGGCTGCGTCCGACACATTCTCCCTTTATGTGGCATTTGAGCTTTATCTTTTTTACATTACGAGATAATACCTTGACATACACACTACGAAATCTTGGAAGGAGAGCCATTAGGTAATCATGATCGACATTCAAAATATTAAAGGCATAATCAGACGACGTCTTTTTATTTTCTTAGTTGCCGCAATACCGGTTTTTATGATTGCCGCAGCCGTTGCTTTTCTGCTGCCGCCGATTTTTGTTTCTAAGTCAACCATTCTCATCGAATCACAGCAGATTCCCGAAGAGTATGTGAAAGCAACCGTGTCGGGATACGTGGAAGAACGGCTTCAGACCATAACCCAGGGCATTCTCAGCCGATCGAATCTGATGAAAATCATTAACGATTTCAATCTCTATAAAGAAATGCGAGAAAAATACGCCATCGAAATCGTCCTCGCTAAAATGCGAAAAGACATTAATCTTGAAATTATCCGAGCAGGCGGATCGAGACAGAGAGGCGCGGCAATTGCCTTTACGCTTGCATACGAAGGTAAAGAACCGGCAACCATACAAAAAGTATGCAATGTTCTTACATCCTTATATCTTGAGGAGAATCTCAAGAAACGGGAGGCTCAGGCAACGCGAACCACACAGTTTCTTGAGCAGGAATTGAATGCGATCAAACAACAGATTGACGATTACGGGTCAAAAATCAGTTCGTTTAAACAGGCCAACATCGGCGTACTGCCTGAATACAGCCAGATAAATCGTCAGGCGCTGGACCAACTCAGCCGTGATCTCGATCAAAATATCACACGTATCAGAACCCTCAGGGAAAGGAAAACGTACCTTGAAGGACAACTCGCCACAGTAAAAGCATCCCCCGTGGCCTCAGCAGCGGATGGAGACGCGACCGCGGCATCTAATCCGGAAGAACGCCTTTCCGCGCTTCGACTGAGGCTCATCAGTCTCCGATCAAACTTATCGGACAAGCATCCCGATGTGATCAAGCTGACCCGGGAAATTGCCGAACTTGAAACACAGCTTTCCGGCGGAGCAGCAACACAAGAGAGCCGATTGACAGAACTCAGGCAGAAACTCATCAGCATGAAGTCTCAATTAGGTACAAACCACCCGGAAGTTGTCCGACTCTCAAAGGAAATCGATGACCTTTCCAAAGAGATGGAACGATCCAGGGCAGGATCATCAATATCTTCTTCGGTGTTGACCAGCCCACAAAACCCAGCCGTGCGGACACTGGAGCGAAGCATCGATGTGATCGATCTTGAAATCGGAAATCTTCTGACTGAACAAAAAAGAATAAAAGACAGAATGGCGTCATATCAACAGAAAGTCGAAAACGCGCCCCTCATTGAAAAAGAGTACAGCAGCCTGCTGACCGATTACACGAACGCAAAGCAAAAGTACAATGAACTTATGAGTAAATTGCTGCAGGCACGGGTCGCGAAGGGAATGGAAGAAACCCAGCACGGCGAGCGGTTTACGATCATCGAACCGGCGAACATGCCGGGTGCTCCCGAAAAGCCTGACCGGAAGAAGCTCCTGCTTATGGGTCTGTTCCTCGCGTGTGGTATCGGCGCGGGACTCGGGTTTGTCATGGAAACAATGGACCATTCCATAAAAGAGACCAATGATCTGGACGAAATGGGGCATATACCGGTCTTGTCATCGATCCCGCTGATGGAAACTGATGACGAAATGAAGCGCAGGCGGAGAAAAATAATCCTTGCCACGGCAGCCTGTATCGGGACGCTGTGCATTGCACTGATCGCTATTCATCTTTTGTACATGCCACTGGATATCCTATGGATGAAAATCCAGCGAGGACTGATGATAAGCTATTAAGGGTTTGCAATTTATACAATAAGCAATCGATTTCCCGATACATTTCAGTCCTTTCGATGGAAATGACCAGGTTGAGAATGAAAAAGCTGCGGAGAGAAGAAACGGGAATAAGAGGGACCACGTTAAGGACATACAATAGAGATTGGTTTATGAAATTTAAAACGGGAATAAAATGATTTTGTAGATTGGGAACCCGGCACCCGGGGCCTCATGTCTTCTGCCCTTTGCCCGTCATCTTGAGATACTGGAGAGGAATCGAACAATGAGTAAATTGAGAAAAGCACTGGAAAAAGCCAAAGAATCCCGACAGCATGATGATGCGTCGTATAAAGAAGCCCCGCGTCAAACGGCATCCGAATCCGAAGGAATGGTAATCATGCCGGAAAGGGCGTCACATGACACGGCCGTTGAAAAAATTAATCCTTCATACCTTCAAACAAAAGTTTGTCCGATCGATTTTGAAAATCTTGAAAAAAAAAGAATCATCTCGATCTGCCATGGCAATATGGTTGCCGATCGAATCAAGATCCTTCGTACGCAGATCCTCAACCACCTGAGAGAGGCAGGTGGCAACACGCTGCTCATCGCCAGCGCCAATTCCGGAGAAGGGAGAACGGTTACCGCAATTAATCTGGCAATTGCACTCTCGCAACAGATCGACGGTACGGTCCTGCTCGTCGATTCAGATCTCAGGAATCCATCCATTCACACCCTTCTGGGAATCGACGTCACTAAAGGACTTTCCGATTATCTCCGCGGCAAAGCCGAAATCCCGGAGCTTCTCATAAATCCCGGTATTCCCAGGCTTGTTATTCTGCCCGGCGGGAAACCATTAGTAAACTCATCCGAACTCCTGGGTGCCCCGAAGATGAAATTATTAGTGAAAGAAATGAAAGAGCGCTATGCCGATCGAATCATCATCTTCGACAGTTCACCTCTTCTGGACAGCGCGGACTCCATGGTCCTTTCACGCTTCATTGACGGCATTCTTATAGTTGTTGAGGCAGAAAAGACAACCAAGGAAGATCTGAAGCGAACATTGGAACTCTTGAAGGAACGACCTGTCATCGGCACCGTTTTTAACAAAGCGCGAGGGTAAATATAAGAGGTCCTTCCCAATGTATGAATCTTTTTATGGCTTTAAAGAAAAACCGTTCAACCTGACCCCCGATCCCGATTACCTTTTCATGAGTCGGGGGCATGAAGAAACATATACCCATCTCGAATACGCAATCAGTGAAAACAAGGGATTTGTCGTCATAACGGGTGAGATCGGCTCGGGAAAAACAACACTTATTAATTTCCTCTTGCGCAAACTCACGCCGAATATAGACTTTGCAGTCATCAGCCACACGCTCATCCACCCCAAGCAATTCATAAAACTGATCTGCCAGGAATTCGAACTCCCCGTTACGGGCATGGACAAGGCGGAAATGCTCGATCTCTTTTACGATTACTTGTTGAAACAGTTTGCCAAAAAAAGAAGGGTCGCGCTGATTATCGACGAATCACAAAATCTTCCCGATAAAACCCTGGAAGAAATCAGAATGCTTTCCAATCTTGAATCCGACAAGAATCACTTGCTTCAAATATTGCTCATCGGTCAGCCTGAATTGAAGAATAAACTTCAGGAGAAGAATCTGGAACAATTTATTCAGCGGGTAACCGTCTACTGGCACCTCAAGGCATTGGACAAGAACGAAGTCTATCAATACATACGGCATCGCCTCTGGGTCGCCGGATCCGAAAACGTTGAATTATTCGATGAAAAGGCGATTGAGGCCGTCCACCACTATTCGCGGGGAATCCCGCGAATGATCAATATTATCTGTGATGCCGCGCTTGTCCATGGGTATGCCGATGAATTGAAAACAATCACAGAAGACGTAATTTCCGACATTGTCAATATGAATAACATCGGTGGGCTTCTTAGCGAAAGTGATGACGGTAACAAAAAACGCAAATCAAGTTTTGCGCCCGGCGATAACAATAACCTAAAAAATCTCAATCACCGGCTTCAGGAAATCGAAAACAGAATCTCAACGATCGAGCATGACCTGATCCGCGTTGACTCAGAGATAAACCTTTATTCTTCAAAAAGAAATAAATCAGATGAACTCATCCTTGACCTGACCAAGATGTTGAAACAAAGTATACGGAGCCAGGCGCGATTATTACTGGAAATAATCGAATTGAGGAGCAAAGATAAACAGAGTGATGCAATAGAGCCTGTTCAATGATTCAGATTGACCGGTGTTTTCAAAGAACGCAAAACGCTGTAATATTTTGAGTCACTTTCTATTACATATAACGGTTTCTGTGAAATTATCCGCCGTAAACGCTGTAAATCGAAGTTACATTTGATTTTAAGCAATCATAACTGTATGTTATTTGCAAATATTGTAAGTATTTACAGACTTTAATAGTGGTGTAAGAGCGGCGCACCGGAAATCTGCCGCCTGATTCCTCCGACAGGTCTTTATTTCAATGCTGATCGCCGAACTGTCCACTATTTCAGTACTGAACCCATACTCATCAGCCTGAAGCATTTGTGTAGATTTTGTTTACATTCTTTCACCATTTTTGATGTTCTTTACCGTATAAAGGAACGGATGCGACAAATTATGTAGCAAAAAATACGGAGTCGGAGCGGCCTTATACAGCAAATGTCGCCCATCACTCTTTCGCCAATGCCCTTGCCGACCATTCATGTTGCGTAGCTGAACTGCAACCGACATGCCCTCTCTTCTGAACATCATTCCGTATGCTCCAAAATATATTAAATCATTTTTTTAACCAAACATTGTTTTTACGCCTGGAATAAAGGGAGGGATGCCTTTTAACTTCATGATAATACAATGCATACAGGAGTTGTCCTTCTTACTCTTGGTGTTTTTCATCTACCGAACAGAGCATCAGACATCTTTTCAATATGCAAATGCATGCTACATATTATGTAGCTTCACTTTTTGTCACTTCAAAAAGAATAGCACTTACCCCCTACACATTGTGATGAACACCCATCCGTGCAACAAAATCGGTAAAACCAACCTTCAAATGTGTAACAAAACCGCGGCAGTTCATTTTCTGATACTGATCATATCGCTGATGAAACCATATTTGATTGATTTTACTAAAGAATACAAGAATCAGCCGTTGAACGATCACAATGTATTAAAATGGCATGTGTCATGCAGTGAATAAAATCAACATATGACCTGTTATTACTTCGGCAACAATATATGTCAAAGCCGTGATTCTCGTGACAACGGGAATCCGGAATTGACCTGGATGCCGGATCAAGCCCGGCATGACAGTTGATATGTTTAATTGCCGCAGTAATAATGTAATAGTCGACAAAACCGATAAAGACATAACGCAACCACGGCATAATACCGATGCGTTATTAAAGATGATGTTCTTACTACTTATAACAAGATTCATTCGCTACAGGGAGCACATAATATGGAATCACATTCTCTTCGATCAAATGACAACATCATTAGATTCAGCAAATGGCCTGATACAGGGAGTCATTTTTACACTGAAAAGATTTTTCAGGACACCCTGTGCCGGGAACGGAAGCGGGCGGAACGCTCTGGCCGTCCCTTCCTTCTTATGCTTCTCGATGTTGAAAATATATTGCGGAAAAGCAATGGAACGGCCATATGCAGAAAAATCATATCACAGCTCGACCTCCATACGCGGGAAATCGATATTAAGGGGTGGTTCTCCGAAGAAGCCGTCATTGGGATAATCTTCACGGAAACGGGCGATCACGACCGTGACTTTATTGTTGACCGTATTACCCGGAGAGTTCGAAACGGCTTATTCTATGTCATCGAATCGCACTATTTCAACACCATGAAAATATCCTTTACGTGGTTTCCCGAGGAAAACGGCAAGGCGGAAAAAGCATACGAACCGAGCCCCCTCTTCTACCCGGATCTCCTTGAAAAGGCGGTACACAAGGTTTTCGCCCACTATGTAAAACGAACCATTGATGTTCTGGGAAGCATAACCGGTCTCATCATCTTTTCGCCGCTGTTTCTCATAATGCCGATTCTTATTAAACTGACGTCTCCCGGACCGGTGTTCTACCGGCAGGAGCGGATGGGTTTGTTCGGAAAAACCTTTACGTTCCTCAAGTTCCGATCAATGTATGTCGATAATGACGACAGTATTCATCGTCACTACGTCAAGCAGCTCATTGAGCATGAAGACGGCACGAACGGTGACGATACGACGTCGACAAAGGACGAGGTATTCAAAATCAAAGACGATCCACGGGTGACCTGGATCGGGAGGTTTCTCAGAAAAACGAGTCTTGACGAACTGCCTCAGTTTATCAACGTATTACGGGGAGACATGTCGCTTGTGGGACCGCGGCCTCCGATACCGTATGAATACGATGAGTACAAGCTGTGGCACATGCGCCGGGTTATCGAAGTAAAACCGGGCATTACAGGACTCTGGCAGGTGGAAGGGAGAAGCTCCACATCTTTTGATGAAATGGTTCGCCTTGATCTCAAATACATCAGAGAATGGTCACTCTGGCTTGATATAAAGATACTGGTCAAGACACCCTGGGTGGTCTTAACAGGTAAAGGCGCATATTAGGTCTTTGATGCTTAACACGTGTGCGTCAGTTTTAACTCGGCTCTTTGATCTTTTAATAATATGAACAAATATTTCAGTCGGTTATGGTGTACTTTTTCACCTTCGACCAGTGATACACTTTACAACGCTCTGTCATTGTAATGTGTATAATAACGTAAATATTTCATGTATGAACACATTTGATGAAGTCGTAAAAAAGGTAAATAACATTTTGGAACATTTATGAGTGCCGGGGAACTTATAGAAGAGTTCGTCATGAAAGCATCAATTTTGAAAAATCAACCGCTCAACACGTTAGCCCAACAATAGGAGGAGTAAGATGATACGCATAGGTG
>OMKS01000742.1_pt1 | contig 30056 bp, 33 predicted proteins | sample 1674721 | NCBI WGS metagenome assembly OMKS01 (sample SAMN06264996, study PRJEB25208) | sediment metagenome | isolation source: hot spring sediment | place: USA: California | collected 2014-09-02 | reverse complement strand
GTATAAACCTATATATAGGTCAAAGAATCGGTACGGCTAGGTATTCGGATGGAGAGAGAGGAAGTAGAGATCGTCTGCTCGAGCTGCGGAGCGAGAGGTGTCAGAGTGGGACCGTTGGGCACCTGCCAGACCTGCGGGGGCATACTCACCGCGGAGTACGATAACCCGGAGGCTCGTGACCACAAGGGCGTATTCGAGGGGGAGGGGATATGGAGATATTCGAGCCTCCTGCCGATCAGACCCAAGAGCGTCCCGATATCCCTTGGAGAGGGCGGTACGACCCTTCTGCGCTCCCAGCGCCTCGGCGAGATCCTGGGGATGTCGAAGCTGCTTCTGAAGAACGAGACCACGAACCCGACCGGATGCTTCGTGGACAGGGGCACCGCGCTGGAGATGATCTATGCGAGGGATTCCGATTACACCTCCGTCGCGTGCGCCCTCTCAGGTAACCTCGCGGCATCTGTCGCCGCCTACGGAGCAAGGGCGGGCATGGTGTGCAGGGCGTTCTTGAAATCCAATGTCGACCTGGGGAAGCTGTACCAGATCGTCGCATACGGAGCGAAGATCACGCATGTCACGGACGAGGAGGAGGCGCATCGGGCCATGGCGCGGCTGGGCGATGAATGCCATCCGATAACAAACCATAGCCCGTTCTTCCTCGAGGGGATAAAGACGACCGGCCTGGAGATCGCCGAGCAGCTGAAATGGCAGCCGCCAGACAGGATAGTCATCTCCATCGGCACGGGCGCGCACCTGGCGATGATATGGAGAGGTCTGAAGGAGCTGGAGAAGCTGGGCCTGATAGACGCGTCCAAGACCAGCATGACCGGCGTGCAGATCGAGGGATGCGCCCCGATCGTCGAGGCGCTGGAGAACAGAGAGGTCCGGTACAACGACTCGAAGATCAGCCTGGCGAGGGAGATAGCCATCCAGCATCCTCAGATGACCGACCGGGCCATCGCCGCGATCAGGGAAAGCGACGGCACGGCCACAGCGGTCGGAGAGAAGGACATGGTGGAGGCCGTACAGCTGCTGGCAAGGGCAGAGGGGATCTTCGCCGAGCCCGCGGCGGCCGCATCGGTGGCCGGGCTGAGGAAGCTGATCGAGAACGGCTTTATCGAGAGGGACGAGCGCGTGGTATGCGTAATAACCGGCACGGGTCTGAAGGAGCCGATTGCGTCCCAGAAAGCGCTCAGGAAGTTCGCGGGGGCGCAGAGGATCGCACGCAGGATGGAGAGACGAATCAGAATGCTGGATATCGGTTCTACGAAGGAGGCGATCCTGCGGCTGATCGGCTCCGGGAGCGACTACGGGTACGGCATCTGGAGAAAGCTCAAGGACGACAGCGGGATCTCGATCTCGGTCGTGAGCGTATACCAGCACCTGTCAGAGCTCGAGACCGCCGAGCTGATAAGAAAGGAGAGGGTGGAGAGCTCGACCGCACGGAGGAAGCGCGTGATCTACGGCCTGACGTCGAAGGGTCAGAAATTCCTGGAGCAGAACGAGGAGGCTCCCCCTCCCAGGTGAGATTCGCTATTCGAACCATTCCGAGATTGTTCTCTCGAACTCTTCATCGATCACCGGCATGAACTCATCGTCGATGAATAGGTCAATCGGGAGCGAGTAGGTCATTCTCTTTCCGCCCGAGTCGAGGGTGATGATCATGTTCCCGCCCTCCCTTCTGCAGCTCACCGCGAGCTCCTCGCCGAACCCGAGGTCGTATAACATCACGTAATCGCCGCCCCGGAATCCGATATGCGGGTCCTTCCTCAGCCTGATCGAAAGCGGCTGAAGGTCGAAGTTCGCCACGAGGATCTCGTGCAGCTTGGAGACGAAGATGATGTCCTTGTCAAGAGAGATCTCATCCTCCCGTCCTTCGCCCGTCATCTTGTGCTCCCTCGAACACCAAGACGGTCCGATGCAAAAAAGATTGCGATGAAATCGGGAATCCAGTCAGACGAGTCCGATCCCCATGTATTTGACCAGGGTCCAGATGAGCGTCGCCCTTGTGGCCCCGGCGAAGAAGTTCGCGATCGCGAAGCCCTTCTTGCTGAACACCTCGCCCTCCTTGTTCAGCAGCGAGAAGACGTAGAGCGGGATCGTGTCCGGCATGAACGGGATGGACATCAGGGCGTAGAGCGCATAGTATCCGTATCTCTTCACGAATGCGTGGCTCTTCTCGATCAGCCAGTTGAACCACCTCCATTTGATCCAGGAGCGGATCTTCTCCTCCAGCCTGACGCCGATTATGAACACGACAATGCTGCCCACCGCCTTGCCGGAACCGAGGACGACGGCCGTGACCGGGAACGGCACGGCCTGGCTCCAGATGGCTATCTCCACAGGTATCGGCAGGAAGACGGAGGCCGCGATAGTGTAGATGAAGAGAACGACCAGAAATGTCGCCGGATCATTCTGATAGCTGTCCAAGAAATCCATGAGGTTCATTTCTGTTCGCTCCACCATCTAATCCGTGTGATGTACTTCAATTTTATCCGGCGATTATTAATTGGCGGCCGCTGTTCGGATTTCAGGTGCTTTCCAGAAAATTTTATTCCTGGCTAAATAATATCAGAAGCTTTTTATTCTGGGAACTTCATCACCAAAATGGGATGCCCAATGGCCAAGAGTGATAGCAAGAGCGGAGACTGGTTCGCCGACCTCGACGCCGAGCTGGAAAAGAAGACGAATGATATCATGAAAGAGGTCACCAATCAGACATCGCACAAGCGCGAAATCAACAGGTCGCTCATCGAGGATTTCTGGAAGATTTGGGTCAGGTTCAACAAGATCAATGTGCATCTCACGATCGAGCCCCAGTACTCTTCGTTCGCCCAGTTCGAGGAGTTCCCCAACATATGGAAGATCAAGGAGGATTTCGACTTCTCATCCCTGAACAACCTCTCCCTCACGGACAGGACCCAGGACCAGGGCAGGGTCGGAGACTCCCTCAAGGTCTGGTACTACGCCGTCGACCACGACGTGCACCTCAGGATGGTCTTCGAGTACTGCGAGGGGGAGCATTACTACAAGTACGCCGGATGGAAGCGGATCTTCAGCCAGTATGTGCTGTACGACGCCAAGACGGACAAGGTCGACATCAAGAAACTGCACGATATCCTGACCGATGTGATCAAGACCTGGTACGAGTCCCACCTTCGGAGGGAGAGGGACATCATGCTGAAGCACGTGAAGGAGAAGTACACGAAGGGAGAGACCTTCACTCAGTAGGCCGGGCAATTTTATCAGCCCGCACAATTCTACCCGTTCCGGACATGCGGCCGGACTTCGACCGATTGGCGGACATTTACGACGAGACGCGGTGCTGCTCTCCAGAGCTGACGGGCAGAGTGGTCGATCACCTGAAAGAGCTGCTAGGGACAGATTCGTCACTGCTGGAAATCGGCGCGGGCACCGGCAGGTTCCTCGCCCCCATCGGGAGAGCGGGGATTGCCGCATTCGGCGCCGACATATCGGTGGAAATGATAAGAAGGGCGCGCTCGAAGGGGCTGAAAGACCTCCTCCTCGCGGACGGATGTCATCTGCCGTTCAACGACGAATCGTTCGACGGCACCATGATCGTGAATGTGCTGCATCTGGTCGGGGAATGGGGTCGGCTGCTGACTGAGGCCGCAAGAGTCTCAAGGAAGGCGGTCATAGCGGTCGACATCCGGACTGACGACTCCGACCCGTACAATATCATGAGGAAAATATTCGAGAGAAATGGCATGCTGCCGATCAACTGCGGTCCGACTGAGAAAGAGCTCGCGGATTCTTGCGCGCCCGACAGTAAAATCGATCTCGGCTCCTTCACAGAACATCAGCGGAGGGAGGACCTGATATCGGCCTTCGACAGGAGGAGCTATGCGTTCCAGACTTCGATAGACGACTCCGCACACGAGGAGCTAATGAAGGAGTTCTCGGAAACATTGACGGCCGACGATATCGCGGTTGTCCGGTCCGTAGAGATGTTCCTTTGGAGGCCGCGCAGAATCGCGCTTTTCGCCCTCGAACGCACTTTCGGTTAACCGCAGGGAACAGACTTTTAGACCCGTACGCTATCTCATCTCATAGCAAAAAGGTCGCGTATGATGTGAAAGGGCGACCCGAAGGAGGTATTTCGATGGACAAAGAGGATCTGTCGCCTCATGTCGACGAGATAATGGAGGCGATCGGGGACAAGGTCCCCAGAGAAAAGATTTCGGAGGAGCTGGAGAGATACATCGATGTTTTTCGGCTGAATATTCAGACTGCAAAGCGCACAATACTGAAAAAGTTCGGCGACTTGACGGAGGAGCCCGTGATATCGGCGAACCTGAAGAAGCTTTCCGAGATCCAGCCGGGCGAGATGAGCGTGAATTTCGTAGGCAAGATAATAACGGTCAACGACAAGGAGATCGAGGCCAGGGGGGAGAAGAAGAGGATCTTGTACGGCCTCATCGGAGACGATACCGGGACCCTGTCGTATACCGTATGGGACATCCCGGAGAAGAGGTTCGACCGTGGGGACGTCATATCCGTCAGGAACGCGTACTCCAAGGAATACAACGGGAGGGTGCAGCTCAACTTCGGCTCGAGAACTGGAATTAAGGAGATCGACGAGGAGATCGAACTCGCCGACATACCGATATCAACGCCCAAGCCGGCGAAGATAGGAGAGATAGATGACGATGCGAGATCGGTAGAGGTCACCGGGAGGATCGTCTCGATCGAGAAGAAAATCATAAGCGGCGACAGCGGCCCGCGCGAAATATTCACGGGGTTGATCGCAGACGAGACCGGGAGAATCAGGTTCACCTCCTGGGGAGATACACGGCTAAAGGAGGACGACGTGGTTTGCATCAGCGGTGCCTCGGTACGGTTCTGGAGGGGGATGCCCCAGCTCAACTTCGATGAGAGGGCGGAGATAACGAGGGTCAAGGGGGACTTCCCGGACGCGAAATCACTGATGGAATCCCAGATCGCCGAGATATTCAGCCTGAACGAGGGTGCGGGCGCGATCGATGTGACCATTAACGGCGTTATTATGCAGATACGCGAGGGTAGCGGGCTGATCTTCAGATGCCCCGAGTGCAAGCGGGTCCTGCAGAAGGGCAGCTGCAGGATACACGGAAAGGTCGACGGGGTCGCGGACCTCAGGGTGAAGGGCGTGATAGATGACGGAACCGGAGCGCTCACGGCGATAATCAACCGAGACCTCACCGAGGAGCTCATAGACATGACCATCGACGAATGCATCGAGAAGGCCAGGGAGGTCATGGACTACGACAGCATCAAGGACATACTGGAGGACAGGCTCTTGGCGCAGCCCCTGCAGCTGCGGGGGAATGTGACCGTCGACGAATACGGCCCTATGATGATCGCGCAGAGCGCCGACAGGCTCGACCCGGACATCAAGTCCGAGGCGGAGAAGCTCGTCATAAGGCTGGAGGAGTCGGAATGAACGCCAGGGAGCTCGCATGGCGCGTGTTCTCGAAGGAGTTCAACTCCTCAACGCTGGACATCATCTCGACCGAGGAAAAGGCACCGAGCTATGTGGTCACACCGCTCGGAGCAAAGGTGAACCGGGTGTTCGCAGTGGGTGTCGTAACCGACACAGAGAACATCGGCAGCGAGGAGTCGCCGATGATAAGGGCGCGAATGGCCGATCCCTCCGGCAGCTACTACATATCCGCCGGCCAATTTCAGCCGGAGGCGACCATGGTGCTCAGGGACATCCAGCCTCCCGAGTTCGTCGCCATTGTCGGAAAGGCGAGAGTCTATTCTCCGGACGAATCCGTCAGACTTCTGAGCATAAGACCGGAGGTGATCAGGAAGTGCGACTCGAAGCTCAGAGATTACTGGGTATACGAGACATGCCGTATGACGCTTCAGCGGATCGACATAATGAAGGAGGCGATGGAGATGTCGGACCCGTCCGTCGAAGAGCTCAAGAAGCTCGGCTATCCCGATTACCTCGCCGAAGGGGCTGCCGCTGCCGCGAAGCACTACGAGAACGTAGACCTGAGGGCGTTCGAGGAGCTGGTCAGGGATTCTCTCAGGGAGGTGGCCTCTGGATCAACAGGAGAGATCAAGGAGGTCGACCTGGAGGAGATGATAGTCTCTCCCGAGGCCGACGAGGTCGAGGTCGCTGAGATAAAAGCATCCTCCGAGGATCAGGAGGAGACGGTGCTTCAAACGATAGACTCCCTGGACAAGGATGGCAAGGGATCCGACTGGAACGAAGTGGTGGTGGATGCGAAGAGGCGGGGGATCGACCGCGAGAGGCTCGAGGAGATATGCACCGACCTGATGGACAGGGGCGAGATATACGAGCCCGAGCTCGGCAGATTGAAGCGAATATGATTACTTCTCCAGAGATATGGAGGCGTAGCCGACGACCTCCCTCATGGGCTGGATGTCCCCGGATGTGGCGTACTTGAGCAGTTTCGCTTTAGACACGCCCGAGGATTTCGTCGCCTCCATCATGCTGATGGTGGGACCCACCCCGCACATCGTGATGTTCTTCGAAATAACCGTCTCGTAGAGCGCCTTGGAATCGAGGTTCAGGATTCGGTCGATGGCCAGACGGTCGTGCTCTTTGGCCGTTTTCTCAGGGACGTAGTGGGACATGTCGCTCGAGGAGATGACGAGCACGTCGTCCCTGTCCGAGATGGCTTCGCCGATCTCGGTGCCGACCCTGATCGCCGTATCCAGGTCCTGAGTGGCCATGCAAATCGGCACCATCTTTACGTCCCAGCCGAGGTATTGCATGAAAGGTATCTGCACCTCGATCGAGTGCTCGAACATATGCGCTGCCTGGTCCAGCATTATCGTGTCTCCCGATATCTCCGAGATAAGCTCCCTGTCCGCCTTTACGACCCCAAACGGTGTCTCGAAATCGTCGTCGGAGACCGATACGCCCGCGCCCATTCCCGTGTGGTTCGGTCCGATAATGATCACCGTAGCCGGCGGTTTCTGGTTCCAAAGTTCTCGATACAAGTGGGCGGCGACCGGGCCAGAGTAAGCATATCCTGCATGCGGGGACAGCGCTCCTAAAATGGTTCGCTTCTTGACCGTTTTTGGAGGGGTGTGGTCTCCCGGTCCGAGCGTGCTCTTGAAGCATCTCATTATTTCGGCCCTAAGCGCCTCCTTCTCGCCGGAATAGAAGTGGCCCGCAACGGCTGGTCTTCTTATCAGAATATCATTCCCTCATAAATGAAGCATCGGATAGCAAAAGAAACTTTGCATTGTGAAATTAAAGCAGAGCGTAATAAATATCTTAATTAAGCCAAAATGTAATTGTAAAGCGGAAAATCGGCGATTTTCCATAAATAAGGGTGATCGAACTGGACTTTCAAAATCCCCCGAATTCGCAACCTCCGGTGACTCCTGGACCTCGGTCTGGAGGGCAGCAAATGCCGTTCTATCCATCGCCAGGGCCGTTTCCGACCGGCATGTCGGCAGAAAATGCGAGGCAGCAGATATTCGGTGCTATCAACGGACGTTCGAAGACTGATGAGATCGTGTCATCCCTCTGGGTGATAATACCGATACTAATCGTCATTTCCTCAATAGTAGCCGGTGTTGCACTAATAGTCTCCTGGGCAATCAACTTGGACCCGGACGTTGTGGATCCCATGGATGTAATCGAACCGGAGTTCTATTTCGGTTACGCGATAATCGTCATGGGATCCACTTTAGCATATATCATTTACGGCATATTGGCCTACAAGCTGGTCAACAGACAGAACGAGCACTATATGCGGGAATCGCACCTGCGCACGGGGATCATCTACTACCTCAGGGCGGCCGCGGGCTCCCCAGAGAAGGAGGCGACAATCGCAAGCGAGCTCGCAACGATGAACTCCATTCAGAGCCAGGCCAATATGGGTGAGAAGCAGCGGACGCCCATCGCCTGGGCCCTGATAATATTGCTCCCATCGCTGATAACCGTGTTAATCGCCGCGTCGTTCATCATTGGGATGAGCATCGACCCGGTTGAGAGTTCGGATGAGCTGGAGCAACTGATTCCGTTCATTCTTCTGATGTCGGCATCATGGATATTCATGCTGATAGTCTTCGTTCTGAACATGTACTTGTTCTACTTCCTCATGAAGACCATATACGAGCATGACAACCGATGGAACATGTTCGCGCAGCAGACTCAGTACGCGATGTACAAGCTCGGATATCAGATCGGCCCGCCCTACTGGGCCCCGCTTCCGAACCGCTCGTTCGTGCTGTACCTCATCCTTACGATAATCATTAGCCCCTTCATCCTCTACTGGTGGTATGTCCTGATCAAGGACCCGAACCAGCACTTCAAGAACCAGTGGCACTTCGAGGACCAGATCGCCGCATCCCTGGGCAGATAGACGGGTGGTCAATTGTGGCCTAACCGGCGAGCACAGTGGTTATTACCTCCGGTCAGACGAGGGCTGAGCATGGAGATGATCGTGCTCTCGTTCTCATTGGGGGCGCTCGCCGCGATCCCCGCCTCGGTTTTCGAATCGTTCGGCGCTCTCGGTGTATACGCGGCGGGTGTGAGGGAGATCAGCATGCTGACCGTCATACTGGCGGTCATAGTCGCACCCGTCGCCGAGGAGGCTCTGAAACCGCTCGGGATGTACATCATCCATCGCGAGGAGAGGAGGCCCCTGAGGCTCAAGGACTGGGCGATCCTTGGGCTTATCGCCGGCCTGGGATTCAAGCTCCTGGAGGATGCGCTGTATGTCTTCCTCTACTTCAATATGACCTATGGAGCTGACGGAATGCTCGCCGGGGCACTCATAAGGGTGCACTTCCCGGTGCATCTGTTGGCGTCACTTGTAGCGGGGTTCGGCATCGGTCTTTGGCACCAGACCCATAGGATCAGGTATTTCGCCCTAATGCTCTCAATCGCGATCGCAATACATGCGGCTTTCAACCTGTCTGTCTCGATAATATGAGGTCAATCGTATGATGAACGAGGATAGAGGAATTCCGTGGCGCACTCTTGCCAGATTCACCGGGCCCCTTGTAATCTGGCTCTCCCTGAGCTATCTGGCAGCCTACGTTGTGATAGGCGACGCCTGGGTGGAGAGGGCGCTTGACGGGGAGGCCTCAGATAACTCCGATATCTTGCTCGTGTGCTCTCCGGCATGCATGCTGATCGGCCTATGTCTCACAATCTGGGGCTTCATGGAAAAGCGCGTGGATTACGTTCCCGCGATCACGCCGAAAGACAGGATCACATGCCCCAACTGCAATGCCTTGCTCTATTCGACAACCATAATCTGCCCGTTCTGCGGCACTCAGCAGCGCCCTTATTTGAACAACGCACAGAGTGATGAGAAGAGAGATATCTGAAGAACTACAAGGTGGCCTCAAAGTCCTCGATCGTCAGCTTGAAATCGTCATTGCTCTGAATGACGCCTCGTTCCTTTAGAACCTCGCGTGCCATGAGCCAATAGATCATCGCCAGCGCCCTTCTGCCCTTGTTGTTCGTCGGGATGACGAGGTCGACGTTTCTGGTCTCGTTGTTTGCGTCACATAGCGCGACGATGGGTATACCTATGCTGAGAGCCTCCCGCACCGCCTGCTCGTCCGCGGCCGGATCGGTCGCGAGAAGAACTTCTGGTTCCACGAACTGGGGCAGATTGGGGTTCGTCATCGTCCCCGGTACGAACCTCCCCGCGAAGACTTTCGTTCCGACCGCCCTCGAAAAGGTCCTCGAGGGTTTCTGGCCGTACTGCCTCGCCGAGACCACGAGTATCCTATTCGGGTCGAACCTGGCGAGGAACTTTGCCGCGAGCCACACGCGCTCGTTCGTCTTCTTGACATCCAGGACGTAAAGGCCGTCGTTCCGGACCTTGAATATGAACTTCTTCATGTCCGCGCTCTTCTGTTGCGTGCCGATGTGAACACCTGAAGTGAGGTAGTTCTCCTCCGGGACCAGCAGATCCGCGATTGGCCGGGCTTCTTTTTCAACGATCATACGACATCCTCTCAGGTTTCGCGTCGAACGGTAATGGGAATGACATTCTTGCTGAACTCGAGCATCGCGATATCGACGGAATCTATCATATGCTCGGGTATCTCTATCAGAATCGGTGCCCCAAGGCTTATCTGAAGCGCCCTCGCACCAATTATTCTTGCCCTTTCAAATCTGGTATACTTCAGCAAATCACCCGAATCGGAATTGACCCTAAAATGAAATCCGTTTATAAACCTTTTGTACACGATTGAGTCGTTTCAGGGCTTGTTTGGCCGATATCTCTCTGACCACCGATAAATACGACCTCATACTTCTCATTACCGTCAGGGGGTTCACCATGAAGTTGGACAGCGTGCCTGTATCTATACCTGAGGGGGCCAATGTCGTGATAGGCCAGAGCCATTTCATCAAGACGGTCGAGGATGTCTACGAAGCGCTGGTGACGACGGTGCCGGGCATAAAATTCGGCGTGGCGTTCTGCGAAGCCTCGCAGGACAGGCTGGTCCGATCGGACGGCACCGATGATTCATTGGTCAGGGCTGCCGAGGAGAACGCACTTAGGATAGGCGCTGGACACTCGTTCGTGCTCATTCTCGGAAACGCGTTTCCTATCAATATACTGGACCGGCTGAAACAGGTGCAGGAGGTCTGTACGATTTTCTGCGCGACTGCAAACCCCATCGATATCATAATCGCGGAAAACGAGCGTGGAAGGGGTATACTCGGCGTCGTCGACGGCGAGAGCCCGGTCGGCATAGAGGAGGACAGCCATAAGCAGGACAGGAAGAGCTTCCTCAGGAAGATAGGGTACAAGATGGGTTGATGGATCCGCTCCCGCTGCGAACCCGGCTGCTCACCGGCGGCTTACTTGATCCCTTCCTCTCGCTCGACCTCGGTTATCGCCTTGGCGAATATTTCGATGCCGTCGGACATCTGCTGGGAGGAGATCACCAGCGGAGGGGCGATCCTGAAGACGTTGAAGTTCATTCCTGCGGCGATCATCATCAGGCCCTTGCGCCAGCAAATCTGCTGGAGGGTTCTGACCAGATAGGGCTCCTTCGTCTTCGGGTTCTTCACGATTTCGACCCCGATCATCAGACCCTTGCCCCGGACGTCCCCTATCATCGGATGCTTCTCCGCGACCTCCTTGAGCTGCTTTATTGCTTCCTCACCGATATCCGCCGCCCTCTTGGGCATGTCGTTTTCGACGATCTCATTTAGCTGGGCATAACCTGCTGCGCAGGCCAGGGCGTTCCCTCCGAACGTGCTCGAGTGAGAGCCTGGCTTCCAGTCCTCGATGACCTCTTTCTTCGACATTATCCCTCCGAATGGGACGCCGCCGCCTCCCGCCTTCCCTATCGTGATGATGTCGGGGACGACATCCCAGTTCTCGCAGCCCCATAATGTGCCCGACCTGCCGAAGCCTGCCTGTATCTCGTCGGACACGAGCAGAATATCGCGTTCGTCGCAGATGCGCCTGAGCCTGGGAAGGAACTCCTTCGGAGGTACGATGTACCCGCCCTCACCCTGGATCGGCTCGACGAATACCGATGCAACATCGCCCGATGGGCCTCCGTATTCCAGGAAAGCCTTCTCGAAATAGTCCAAGCAGAGCATGCCGCAGGAGGGGTATTCCTGGCCGAACCAGCACCGGTAGCAATACGGATACGGTGCGAAGTAGATCCCCGGAGACATCGGTCCGTGACGGTGCTTGTATGTCTTCTTGCTCGTCAGTGCCAGGGAGTTGCCTATTCTTCCATGGTAGGCACCCATGAACGCGATGTGCTCCGATCTGCCCGTATGGTATCTTGAGAGCTTCACTGCTGTCTCGACAGCCTCCGCCCCCGAGTTACCGAAAAAGCACTTCGTGAGGACACCCCCGGGCGACTTCTTCGCGAGATATTCCGCGTACTTCGCCTGATATTCGAAGTACGAGTCGTTCGCCAGAGAGTGGACGAGGCGTTCGGCCTGATCCTTGATGATGTTCACGACCTTGGGATTGCTCCAGCCTGAGTTCATCACGCCGACACCAGATGAGAAATCGATGTAGATGTTCTCGTCCGCATCCATTATACTAGCGCCAGATGCTTTGTGCATCACGAATTTGAAAAGACGGTCGTTCGCTTCCGATACATACTCCGAATCCAGCTCTATTATGCTCATGCTCTTGGGACCAGGAGGGGTGACCTTGAGCGATGGGGCTTTCCGGGCCCATTCGGCAACCCATTCTGGCAGTTCGTATTTCATATTACAACCTCTCGATTTTTCCGCATCTGGCTAATGATTTCTATGTTAATTCCTTTCGGGTAAGTGCCACTGGTGATGAAAAACGGGCTGGATAATACTTCGCATCGACCTTTCGATGCATCCCGAATAATCTGGATAAGACGATTTATTTATTCGGAAAAATGTATATTTAATCTCAGCAGTTATGTATTCAGTGAGCGTTTAAGATAGTCATGGAGGAGTGCCAATGACTGAGGAGATCCCGAGGATCAGGGGAGATATACCGGGTCCGGAGGCAAGGAGGATAATCGAGCGAGACTCCAAGGCCCTAGTGACTTCGACAAAGAGCGGAGACCTCGTGGTCCGGAGGGCGAAAGGAGCCCTGATCGAAGATGTGGACGGCAATGTCATCATAGACCTCTATGCGGGCATTGGCGTACACAATGTCGGCCATTGCCATCCCGACGTCGTGGCGGCGATAAGAGAGCAGGCGGAGATGTTCACCCATATAGCCGGCACTGATTTCTATTACGACATACAGGTCGCGCTCGCAGAGAAGCTTATTGAGCTATACCCGGGAAAGAAGGAGAAGAAGGTCTTCTTCACCAACAGCGGCGCAGAAACGATAGAGGCCGCTATTAAGGTCGCGAAGGCCGGTAAGAAAAGGCATAACTTCATCGGATTCATCAACGCCTTCCACGGCAGGACAATGGGGGCTCTCTCGATCACCGCGAGCAAGCCGGTTCATAGGGAGGGGTTCTTCCCGTTCATGCCCGGAGTCTATCATATACCTTATGCGAACTGCTACAGATGCAGGTACCACCTGACATACCCCAGCTGCGACCTCTGGTGCGCCAAGATATTGGACGAGATTTACTTCCAATCGTTAGTTCCGCCCGAGGATGTCGCGGCCATTTTTACAGAGCCAGTTCAAGGAGAGGGAGGATACATAGTCCCTCCGAAAGAATTCCTTCCTGAGATCAAGAAGATAGCCGAGAAGTACGGCATCCTGTTCATCGATGACGAGATCCAGGCGGGCATGGGCCGGACTGGGAAGTTCTGGGCGATAGAGCATTTCGGGGTCGTGCCCGACATGATATCTTCCGCAAAAGCGCTCGGCTCTGGAGTTCCAATCGGAGCGCTCATTATCGATTCAGATCTCGATTTCCCGAAGAAGGGGATGCATTCTAATACGTACGGGGGAAACCCGATCGCCGTTGCCGCCGCGATTGCGACCTTAAAGGTAATCGAGGATGAGAAGCTCGTTCAGAGAGCGGCGAGGCTCGGTGAGCGATCGCTGAAAAGGCTCAGGGAGATACAGGAAAGCTACGACATCGTCGGGGATACCCGCGGGCTGGGGTTGATGCTGGCGCACGAGTTCGTGAAAGATGGGAAAAGCAAGGCTTTCTATCCAGAGGCGAGGAACAGGGTGGAGGAGGTGGCCCTCAAGAAAGGCCTCGCGCTCCTTGGTGCCGGCCGATCATCGATAAGATACATACCTCCCCTGAACATCGAGGAGGAGCTCCTGGACAAGGCCTGGGAAATACTCGATGAGAGCATCAAGCAGGTGAACCTGGAAAGACCTTGAAAAATAGAAAATGAAATGATCGCATCGCGATCATTTCTTAATAGCTTTCTTGACCTTGTTCATGACATCTTGTGGAATCGGTGCCATGTTGTGCTTTTCCTTTGCGTGACTGGCTATCTTGACCAAAAGGTCGTTTTCGTTCGGAGCTTTAGTCTCGAAATTACAGTCCATACCTATATCCCTACATTTGAAAGAAGGCATTTTTTTCCCCCCAAAGAGCAATCATTCAATTCCCGTGCATATATAACTTGCTTATATCCAATGTTACGATTATTATTGAAGAAGCGGGGTATCGATTTTCCTCTTAACAGAGGATTCTAGGTCGTTGCAGGCAGGTTATTTCTGCTTTTTCTCGAACTGCAATAGATTTCAGCCACTTTTCAGGATACCCACAAATCTTCTTTCAGCCGATTGACTTTCAGAATGGAAAACAGCAAAATCAGAGGAGCATGTGTGCATGAGAAAGTTGGTCGCCGTAATATCCGCATTCATCTTGGGTCTGTTCATAACAGCATCGGCTCTGACATCGGCCATCAATGTCGACGAGGAGGATGTGATATCCCAGAATGATCCGGTGCAGGCCGGCTTGGACCTGAACTCTACCGCCTACGAATGGATGCACCAGTGGATGGGCGATGCGAATACTACGGCCCCGATGGATTACAACTACTCGTACGGGAACAGCTGGAACCAGGGTGGATCATGTGACACGGTAAGCACCAACTGCAACAGTACGCCCCTTGCCCCATGATAATTAGAAGAAAATGACGATGACAGATGACGTCGAGAGCCGCGATATCGAACGGTTATTTCTCCTCCCGTTCCCTCGCGTCTCTCACGTCCTCCCTCCTTTTTATATGGCATTTTCGATCAAATCGTTATCCCTTATGAAACACGGTGAATAGAACTGCCGCCTCTGCAGAGCCGATAATCGGACATACTAAAATTCGAGCCGACGGTTGTCTTTAAAAAAAGCATTAATAACAATCAAATCGGTTCAATGTTGAGGAGTCAATATGAACGGATTTTCCGAAGAACCGAATTGGATGCGCAAAATGGTTTCCGATGCGGTTAAAAAGGATATCATCCCGCTCCCGGACAAGATCGGGCAGGTCGTCGGAATGGTGTTTATCGTGATATTCGTGGCATTCTTCGTGAAGCATCAGACCGATTCGACGGGATTTTTCACATCGGAGTTCGGGACGGCGGAGGCGATTGTTTTCTATGCGGCTGCACTGTTCGGCCTGGTTACCGGTAGCGCGAAGATCGTGTTCGGGCGCAAGAACAGGGTGCGGCCGATCGAGCTGATCGGCAACATCCTATGGATCGTGGTCTCGGTTTGGATGCTGGTAGTGTTTCCTTTCGATTTCGCGCACCTGGCGGATGTCCTGCCAGAGTACCTGCAGCCCCTGCTAGACTGGGTATCGAACGACATAGGGAGGATCTTGGTAGTCCTGGGCACGATAGGGGGATTCATCGCGCTATTCATAACATCGATGCTGTACATATTCGTAGGAAAGAGGCTGGCCGAGCCCGTGGAAAAAACCGAGGAGGAAACGCAACCTCCCGAGAATCTCTGAGCAGCCTTCCATAGCTCAACAATATGCGGGGTTAGCCTATTCCATCATTCGCAGCCGCTTGATGCCGAGGAACAGGATGAAAAGCCCGAGTATCCAGCTAATCGCGGCCATGGAGACCATGCCCCAGTAGATATCGAAGAGTATCAGCGATCCGATGAATGAGAAGATGGAGATCATCATGACGATCATGCCGTTGGACATGATATCCCTGGGATCCTCCGTGAAGATAGGGTTCAGCAGGAACAGCCCCAAAGTCAATATGATATAGGCAGTCATCACGACGACAACGAAGCCGAATATGAGCAGGAGATCGGTGATCGGAGCTCGAAGGGAGAAGAGCAGGGGAATGGCCATCGTCGCCAACGACATCGGTATGACCGAGATGATCCCCTGAGTTAGCTTCGCCTTGATAAGCCTAGATTCGCCCCGCGGTGCCTTCCGATATATGAAGAGGTTCTCCTTGCCCCTGATCGTCACCTCACCCATTATGAAGACCGCGAAGAATGCGAGCATGAAGATCGACGGCAAAATCGAGAAGATTGCGGCATCGGATTCCTCCTCCGCCATCCCCGCGTAGAAGAAAACGTTAAGGAGAACAAGAAGACCGAGTATGTAGATGACCTTCGAGATGTTCTCCAATCTTCTCCCATAGTCTTTGAAGATAGATACCAGAAGCGTGCCGAACGACCGCCCGCCCACGATGTATCTTATCCCCCGGTAGAAAAAACCCTCCGGCTTCGCCCTCACACTCGCAATCGTGCTGGGCTCGAGATTGAAGGCCTTATTCGCAGCTTTTCCCCCCAGCCAGAATGCCGCAAGAAGGAAAAGGACCAGGCCTCCCACCTGGGCCAGGGTCGGACCAATGACCGCGCTTATGTCTCCCGGATGTGTCGCGAAGCCGACGATGACATTGGCCCCCCACGAGGTTGGCATGATATCTAGGAGTATCTTCAAAGCGCCGTTCGCCCCGGGATCATCGAGCGCCTCGAACACCTGCCCGCTCATTATGGCATACATTAAAGCCACCATTGGAAGCGCGATGACCAGCGCGAGCGCTTTTCCGATATCCTTGCCCGCGGCGGTCTTCTCCAGGCGGGAACGGAGGACGGCGGCGATCACTGTCCCGATCCAGTGTGCCGAGAGGAATATGAGGATGAAAACCACCATTGTGATAACCATCTGAATCGCATCAAGTCCGATCAGCTCTAGAATCGCGGCGAAGGATCCGGCGACCAGCGCGATGAATATGCTGTAGAGAGGTATCTCCCCCAGGAAACGCCCTAGCAGCATCTCCTTGGGGCGGACCGGAGCGGCCAGAACGATCTCCTGCTGCACTATCTGTGGCTGTTGGAGCGTCAGGGAAATCGGGAATGTGAGGAACAGTATGAAGAACATGAAAAGGAGTGCCTGGACCTTCTCGACCGCAGTATGCGACAGGAAGAACAGCAACAACTCGATTCTCAGCAACTCGAATATGGCCGGAGCGACATAGAACACATAGAGAGCGAGAATAGCAACAACTATGAACGGAAAGAAAGGCCTTATTTTTCTTATCCCGCTGGTTCGGATCCTGTACTCGTTCCTGGCTATCGCGAGCCACTTACGCACCTGAGGCACCTCTTTGCTCTCTCCAGGAGAGGAGCTCCATGCTTTCGGTCCCGCCGGTAAGTGTGATGAACGCCTCCTCTATGGTATTGGTCCCTGCCTTCGCCAGAATCTCATCGAGGGTCCCGACGGCGATCAGCTTCCCCCTGTTGATTATGCCTATCCTGTCGCACAGCTCCTCGACAATCGGCAGGATATGGCTGCATACGAAGACCGTCTTGCTCGCCCTTTCGGAAAGGTCTTTTATGAGATCTTTGACCATCAGGGCGGCCCGTGGATCCAGAGTAGACGTGGGCTCGTCAAGGAATATTACCGGCGGGTCGTGGATTAGGGCGGCCGCGATCAGAACCTTCTGCTTCATCCCGCGGCTGTACCCCTCCAGAAGATGGCTCGCCCTGCTCTGCAGCCCGAACAGGCGCAGGAGGTCATCTATCCTATTCTTGAGGAGATCGTCCGGCATCTCGTAAAGTGCGCCCATGAACTCGAGGAACTCGTATGCGCTCAGCTTCTCGTACAGGCCCGGGGATTCTGCGAGAAGGCCGGTCATCCTCTTCACTTCGTCCTTCTGTTTCAGTATATCGTTTCCGCCCACCGTGGCGGTTCCGGAGGTCGGCTCGATTATACAGTTGAGCAGCCGGACAATGGTCGTCTTTCCAGCCCCGTTCGGACCGAGGAGTCCGAAGGTCTCCCCCTCGTAGACCCTGAGGTTCAGCCTGTCCACGGCCTTAATCTGTCTCTTGCTTCCGAAGCTCTTGGACAGATCATTAGTCTCGATCATGATGCGCATATCTGGTCACAGCTGCTCTTAACACCGATTTTTTATTTATATGAATTGTCAAGAAGAGGTCTAAGAGACGAGTTCGCTATTATTTGGCTACCCGGCATTCTTCAGCAAAAGCAATAAAACTCGCCCGTTTTTTTCAAAACGGGTCTCTACGATGAATAGAGGTTTGAGGGATCTGAAGATCCCTCGTCATTGTGGATTCGAATCACTATTCGAACTCATTGTGCGAAATTGCCACCAGTACAAGTCCGACGACAGCAAGGACGACTCCTGCATAGTAGAAGAACGGTGTGAACGCCCCTACTATCAATGCGAACACGGATCCGACAACTGCCATCGCGAAGCGCCTTCTCTTGAGGGCGAATATTCCGCCAACCATCGCGATAATGGCAAATATCAGACCTATGACACCCGCCACTATCAGCACAATTTTCACAATGTCAGATGCCCATCCAATAGCGTCCGCTTCGACCTCTCCGAACATCGACGCAAAATCGGAGAAGAACGAGTTCGTGATGAAAGCCGCGCCAAAGATGATTATCGCGGTGATCAGTCCCATAACTCCCGTTATGAGGATTAGGATTCCTCCGATTACCGGTTTAATCGTCTGTGGCTTAGCCGTCGGTGTGGGGCCCGCTGCTGTCTCGGGAACTGGTTGGGGTGGCATTACTGGTTGTTCTACTTGTTGTGGTATTTCCGTCATCCCTATCCCTCCTATGTACTTGAATTAATTTCACAATATATTAATGTATGGATTATTGATTTTGATGCATTATTGTGGTGGACCAGTCAATTATTGAACGAATCTCATATTAATGTTGGATAAAGCCGGAAGGATATCGCACTTATAAAGAAAAGGGGATTCGATTTCGGAGAGAACTCGCTCCTCTGACTGTCGGTCATCAATGAATAGGGGATTTACAGATTGCGTCATAACGAAACTCAAGACGGCATCTATGCTAGGGCCTAGTTACCGATATTATTCATTAAAGTGAAAAACGATAACGCAGTGCTGAGTGCTCTTGAGCTTGACGTCGTATTTTTCTCATGCGTGGATCTGCAAGATATTCTTACCATCTGGTCTTCCCCCATATCAATAAATGCGCTTTAATAATTAATTTAATATTTTCGTATCTCTTGTGTGTTATGATAATACTGAAATCGAAAATATAGGAGGAAGGTTGCACTGGATAAAGACCTAATTAGATTCATCAGGAATCGGTATTCCCTGATGGCCAAGAACAACGAGGAGAGGTTCGCGACCATGTTCATGGACCTCGTTAAATCCTGCACTGATGCCAGAAAGGATTTGAAATCGGTATTGAACGAGGTGATGGTCGCTCTGCACAGGTTCCTGGGGTTTAGGCAGATCGCGATCGCCCTTAGGGATAACAGTACCAACCTCTACAGGTACGGCTACTTCATGGGGTTCACGCAGACCGCGATTGCGGAGTACAAGAAGATCGAATACTGTTATGAAGACCTTTTCGACATCAAGAATTACCCGAGGATCAAGATCAGCGATTCGGTACATATTTTTCCATCGGAATTCACTGCGTATAAGCCGGGTGAGGAGGGCACCTTCAACCACCCGTCGAAGCTGGGTAAGCCCAGGAACGAATTGGAGGATTTGCTGGAGGACGATTATTTCAATGTGTTCATGTACGACCATGACAAGAGATGCATCGGCTGGCTCGAAATCTCTGGAACGCCGGACGGCAAGCTCCCCACGAGAGAGTCTGTGAGATGGCTGGAGTTGATCGCGTCTATGTTGGGAAAGACCCTTGGGAACAGAATTCCTTGAGATTTTGGATTAATAACGATGGCCTGGAAGAATTATCTAGAACATATTTGCCTGAATAAAAATCCGTAACGATGATTGGGTAAGATCTAACAACATAATTCGATAACAACGACGGGATAATGAATATCCTTGGTGAGTCGGGGAGGGAAGTCGCGTCCCAAAAGATAAGGCAAGGATACCATGGCGCTTTCCCTCGAAATCCCGGTCGTCGTCCTCTTCGCTGTTCTGTTGCTGATCGCGATCAGACAGGTCGGCGGCCTGCGCCTTAGGATATGGCAGATAATGCTCTTCGGTGCATTTTTTTCTTAGGCGGGCTCGGTGGGATTCGAACCCACGTCGTCGGCTCCGAAGGCCAAAAGGATATCCAAACTACCCCACGAGCCCAAATCGTATGTCACGATGAAAGTATATTCTCTCTTAAATGCTTTCCAAGATATTCCCTAACCAGTAACCGTATTATTTATATTAAGTCCCAACCTCTGGCAAAAGGATGCAATTGCACTTGAGCCAAGATCGTTGACTAAAGATTAGCGCTACTTATTGCAAATCGGAATTGGATTCCCCTATTGCAGTTTAAATATCGAATCCATCTCTTTCAGAATATCGGAAGAGGATTCTATGGTCGACAGATACTTTCTCAGCAACTGCAGATCGTGTTCGAAGTTCCTCCTGTCGATCTGCGCGGCCAAGTCTGCGACCAAATGGCTGAAAACCTCCCTCTTCCCGAAATCGATGCAGCTAACAAAAAGATAGGCGCGCGAGAGGAAGTCCTTTTGATTCAGTGTAAGCAAGCCGTTATTCACGGCGATCGAGAGGTAGGTGAACATCCGGTTCACGGACTTGGAATAGTAGATATCATCCTGCATGCGATAGCCTTCTGTATACGGAAAGAGTTCCAAAGGAAACAAACATCCAGACATTATCTTTTGTAAAATCAATATTTGAACTCTTCGGGAGCATGCTTACGTTCTTTTTTTTATGCCGACACCCGATGCTAATAATGTGAGTCCCGGACAGAATACCGGGATAAGGAGGACTTGAAATGAAATTATTGAGCAAGAAGAAAATTACGGCGGGGATTCTGGTAATAACTGGCGGGTGCATTACACTCGCATCATTTGGCGTGCTTGAGGTCCTGGGAGTAGTTGCTCTGAGACTTGTCGGCGTATCTCCCTAAACTGATCTGAAAGATCAAACAGATTCAAGCCAGTTGTAATTAAAGTGGGTCAAATAGCTTTAGGTCTTCTCGACCTTTTTTATCATTTTTATAACATCATCCCTGAGAGCTGTTAGTGAATATTCTTCACAGATCTCAAGGGCATGCTCAAGATTCGAACTGGCTTCCGTCTTCCTGCCATGTAAGAGATACCTTTCCGCTATTTCAGTTAGCCAATAACCTAGATAATATTTAATGTCCAATACCTCAGCGATTGTCTTGCATTCTTGGAAGTTGGTATCTGCCGCCAGCCAATCCTCCTTTTCAATGTGCGCATTGCATTCCAGGAACGACATCATCGCGAGCATCGTCCTGTCGCCGGTCTTCTCGAATATATCCCTGGCAGCGTGGATGTTCTCCACCGCCTCGTCGAGGTTATTCATCGATATGAGAGTTACAGCCCCGTTGGCTAGAGCGTACGCCTGGGTTACCACATCCCCTGCTCTGGCGGCCAGCGAGAGCGCCTCCTCCTGGCACTCCATGGCCTTTTCGTACTCGTCGATCGCGTCGTAATACGTCCCCATGCTCGTCAATACCTTCGCCTGATCTGAAAACGCTCCCGTCTGTGCAAGCCGCCTAAGCGCATCTTGCTGGATCTCTATTGCCATCAGGAAGTCTTCTTCAGCCGCGACGACCTTCGATCTGCCGTAAAGCGCCCTTCCCATCAGAAGATCGTCGTCGATCGCCTGCGAGGCTTTGATTGCCTCCTCCAGGTAAATCCTCGCCTCCTCTATCGACCCCTTTCTGTGCAGCAAATTCCCGAGGTCGAGGCAGACCTCGGTTCTGAGTCGGTCATCACGCATTACGATCGCCTTGGCCCGCACGACCATGAGCACCTTTTCCGCCTTCGGCAGGTCCCCTCTCCGCATCATCAGACCGGCCTGGAAGCGCCTTATCCCCGCCCATGTATCGGCATTCATCTCCTCCAGATTCCGATCGGATAGCGCCGCGTCAATGGCTGCGAGGGCCGAATCCCACTCCCCCTCGAGCTCGTCGATCTTGGCCTTTGTCAACAGCAGTTCGGCTGGCAGGCTCTCCAGACCCTTCAGCTTGGTGGCTGCGGATATCAGACCTTTCAGCGTCTGGTGTCCTATGCGCGACAGGATTTCATCGGCATTGGTAACGGCGATGTCGACCGACTTCTCCAGCTCTCCGGCCGATACGAAATGATATATGCTCTCGTTCGCGGAGAACGGGCTGTCGTCGTTAAGGTAGAATTCCGCCAGACCGGCGTGTATATCAGCCCGCATGCTTGGCGTGGCCCTGAGTGATATGAACTCCTTCAGAAGGTCGTGTGAGCTGAGGGCGCCGTAAGGCGCGTCGACAAGGAGGTTCCGTTCCCGGAGAGATGTGATCCCGTCCTGAGTTCTCTCATCCAGCTCCAACGGGGTCAGCTCCGCGAACCTAGATGAGGATGCGGCGCAGATCAGAAGGGCGTCTGGGAGCACTGGATATCTCGCCAGTGAAACCGCTGTCATAATCCATTTTTCTGAAGGGTCGAGGGAGGACAGTATCTCGTTCTGGAGAAAATCGAAGAACTCGGTGGATTGGAACCCGAGCTCTGGCTCCATCAGCTCGAGGAATAGGGGGTAGCCCTTGCCGACATCGAGCGCCCTGTCGTGTTGCGCGGACGGTATTTCCCTCGAGACGAGAATGCGCCTGCAGCTCTCTCTGTCAAGCTTTCCCAATACTATCCGGTTCACCGTTTTGCTGATGACACGGTCCCTGACATCGAAACTGGGAGCGTTTCTTCCGATGATTATCAGCTTGAATGCCGAATCGCTCTCCTGGAGCAGATCGAACATCATTACTATGGCTTTCTGGATTTTCTCGTCTGCATTGTGAAAATCGTCGAACAGGGCGATGCCCCTTGCGGCTCTGAGGTCATTAGCCAGTACCAGGCTCAGCCTCTGCAGATTGATTGCCTCCCCCGACCCCAGAAACCTGAGGAGCGAAGAGCTGCCCTGGGCGGCCAGGAACTCCCCCAGGGAGGTCAACAGCCCCTCGAGTCCGGTCCAGTCGAAAATCCTGTACCAGAATATGTCCTGCTCCCTCCTTATCTCGGAGACGAATTTCGAGGCGAGCGCGGTCTTTCCGATGCCGGGCAGGCCAGTTATGACGATCGCCTTCGTGGCCCTGTTGCTCAATGACTCACGGAGGATTTTCAGCTCCGTCTCTCTGCCGAAGAAGTTCTTAGCAACTGGCATCCTCTCGGTCATGTCGACGAGCTTTCTATCTAGCCTTGCCTTCTTCTCCAGAAACTCCCCGCAGTGAAATCGATCGTCGTCTATCCCGAGAACGACGTCGAGCATGTCCATTTTCATGGGAAGAAAAGTCGGGATGTCTTTCAGCTTGGCCTCCCTCGTCGTCCCCTCCAAGTCCACTATCGTGACTTGATTGTTACCGATCAAGTCGATTATGAGCTTCGTCTCATTGAGCCCGGTCTCAGTAACCGCATAGACCTTCCTGACAGTCTTGGAACCCTTCACATGCCTTTTATGGACTTTTATGCACCCTTTGCCGTCCAGGTCCTTGAGGGGCATCACGACATTCTTCCTATCGACTCCGATGCCGGATGCGATGCCCTCCTGTGTAAGGGCCCAAGGGGCGACGATATCGATATCCCGCCCCTTGTATCGGCTCAGATAGAGCAGTACCCGGTCCACTATTCTCAGGGAGTGCGGCTGGCGCTCGTTCACGGAGCCAATAACCGCTTGTTGAGATAATGTTTTTTTCGATAAATTGGCGACCTGTCCTGATTATTAAGCATGCTTATGGATATTATAAAAACCAAAAAGACGAGAGAGTACTGTCATGTCAGAAACAATCACATCGGGAAACCGGTACCAAGGGACCATTGAATATGAACCCGGGCTGAGGGTGGTCAAACAGCAGAACGGGGCTGACCTGGACAAGGAATTCGATCTTACGATAGCCAGTTTCGGAGGCGCTTTTGCCCGTAGATCGAGATGCAACGGGCGCTTCATCAGGGTCACTATTTCAGAAGTCCCGGATGCGGTAGATCCGCGCGACCTGGAGCAGATAAAAAACAGAATATCCCGCCTGATCGAGGAGTCGCACTGCTCCGAAATCGGCCTGAGCTGTATCGAGACATTACTCGCATGGAACAATGTCGACGCGGTCGTCGCAATGTTGTATAAGATAGACGAGATGCTGAGATCGAACGGGTCTAGAGGACGCATAGTGCTAAATGAAGCTTTGATTGCTCCTGACGAATACTCGTTGATCCTTGGTCGATTCGCCAGATGATGAAAATCACATTATTTGCTGCAGCCTGTCCGCAGTATCCGTCTGATCAAATCCGTCCTGCAGGCGCTCTCCAATTCCTCTAGAATCATCAGGGATTCTCCTGCGTCCGATGCAAGGATGACGACGCCGTGACTCTCGAGAAGAACAGCGTTTGCGCCCCTTTTCACTTCCATTGCGACTTTTTCTGCCAATTCCTGGGAACCGGGGGCATCGGCTTCCACAATAGCCATTTTCAGCCTCATTGACTCTACCATGGTTCCCATTGGAAGCATCTTTTCGGAAGAATACGCGGTTGCCAACGGCGGGTGAGCGTGAATTATGAATTTGACTTCGTCCTCGACAGAATAGATAGCCAGATGCATGGGCAGCTCGTTCGAAGGCCTGCTTCCTCTCAACACATTCCCGGCCGTATCAACCACCGATAGATCCGATTCGCGCAGATCTGCAAGGGACCTATTTCCTTTCAACGGCGTTATACAGATATTGCCGTCTGCAAGGCGCGCGCTTATGTTTCCGCCGGAGGAGACGGTGAGATTTCTATCTACCACCCTCTTGCAGATTAGTATGATTTCCTGCGATCTGTCCGGATACAAATCATTCATTTTCATCACTCAGCTTTAGCAAGCCGACCAGCCCTCCGGCATCGTAGATCTGCCGGACAATCGACGGGATCTCGAAGAACCTGGCTTCTCTGCCGGAATCGTCACTGCTGAATATCCGTCCGTTATCAAGGTCCACGCATATCTCCTCGCCGTTCTTGAACACGGTTGTACAATTTGGAGAGATTATCGGCAAGAGCCCGTAATTTACCGCGTTTCGGTAGAATATCCTCGCGAAGGACTCGGCGATTATTACGCGTATCCCGGCATGCTTGAGAGCGATTGCGGCCTGCTCGCGGCTCGAACCGATGCCGAAATTCTTCCCGGCCACAATTATGTCGCCTTCTCTGACCTTGCTTGCGAACTCATGGTCCTCTCCCTCCATTGCATGAAAGGCCAGGAATTCGAACGAGTAGTTATCGAGATATCTTCCAGGGATTATCTTGTCGGTATCGATATCGCTTCCGAACATCCATCCCCTGCCGCATATCATCTCAGATAACTCCTCGGATCGGCTATCTTGCCTTCGATCGCGCTCGCCGCGACTGTCGCCGGGCTTGCGAGATATATTCTCGCCTCGCTGGAGCCCATTCTGCCCCTGAAATTCCTGTTGCCGGAGGAGATGCACACCTCGCCATCGGCTAGAAGGCCCTGATGTGCGCCCATGCAGGGCCCGCATCCAGGGTTTGTAACGACCGCCCCCGCGTCGATCAGGGTTTCAATGATTCCGTTCTTCATCGCGGAGAGATATATCTCCCTTGATGCGGGGGTGACGATCAGCCTTACCCCTCCAGATATTCTCCTCCCTTTCAAGATAGAGGATGCGATCATGAGGTCGTCCAACCTGCCGTTCGTACATGTGCCCAGGAATGCCTGGTCAATGGGCTCTCCCTCGACCGATGAAACCGGCGCGCAGTTGCTAACGAGGCTCGGAAGGGCGACAAGCGGTTCCAGCGCTCCCGCGTCGATAGAGAGCTCCCTGCCGTATTCGGCCTTGTCGTCGGGGAGTTCGCATGCCCTGACAGACTTCGAATCGCTGTGCGTTACCTCATTTTTGAAAAATCTGCTCGGCACGGTGGCGCACTTCGCGCCCGCCTCCGCAGCCATGTTGCACAGAGTCATCCTCTCGGAGAGATTGGGAGTAGAGAAATACGAGCCGTGGAACTCGATGCAACAGTAGTCCGCACCCATCGGCCCCAATTCACTCACCATCTTAAGCGCGATGTCCTTCGCATACACTCCGAGGCGGGGAGCACCTGCTATCTCCAGCCTGATCGATTCCGGAACCTTGAGCCATAGAGAGCCCTTGGCCCAGATCGATGCCATATCCATCGCGCCGATCCCTATCCCGATCGCTCCGACAGCGCCGTAGGTTGTCGAGTGAGAGTCAGAACCGATCACGAGCATACCGGGCTGGACAATACCGTCCTCAACGAGCAGCTGATGACAGATACCGGACCCGACATCGAAGAATCTGCCGATGCCGAACTCCTTGACGATCCTCCGTATCTCTTTCTGGCTGTCCGCTGCGTTGACCGTGCTGGCGGGCGCTCTGTGGTCGAGCACGACGGCGATCGATCCCGGATCCGAGATCTCGGTCGCCCCGGTATCGACGAAGGAGCGGTAAACCAGATAGGTGTTGTCGTGAGACATCGCAACATCTGGCTTGGCCTCGATGATCTCGCCTGGTGTGACTGAATCCTTTCCAGATGCACGGGCCAAAACCTTCTCGCAGAGGGTCATTTCGGACATGATCCCTGGGACAACTGTGGTGGATTATTTTTAATTGTCCTCTTATTGAATGACTCCGGACGAAAATCGGGTGCTAGTTTATATCTAGATTTCAAACCCTATGCTTCCGACGATATGCGATCGATTTTGGAGGGCGGTCCCGGCGATGTCATCCTCTTGCTGGGCAACGAGGCGGCGGCAAGGGGGGCGATCGAGGCCGGAATAGCCATCGCCACGACATACCCCGGTACACCGGCCTCGGAGATAACCGACTCCCTCATAGAGCCGGCCAGAGAGCTCGATGTCGCGATAGAGTACTCGGTGAACGAGAAGATCGCCCTCGAGACCGCCTTGGGCGCTTCTCTCTCCGGCCTAAGAGCGCTTGTGAGCATGAAGCATGTCGGGGCGAACGTCGCATCGGACGCCCTGCTAACGCTCACATATACAGGCATTAAGGGCGGGCTAGTCATCGTCGTCGCGGACGATCCCGGCTGCTACTCGAGTCAGAACGAGCAGGACAGCCGCTTCTACGCCAGATTCGCGGGTGCACCCATGCTGGAACCGTCTAGCCCGCAGGAATGCCTAGATATGGTCAGATATGCCTTCGAGATGTCAGAGCAGCTCGGGCTTCCTGTGCTCGTTCGGACCACCACGAACATATCTCATACCACGGGCGCGGTCAGGACCGGTGATATCCAGGAACCGGAAAGGAACGGCGAGTTCGACAAATCCGACAGAAGACTCTCTCTGCCCTCCATTGCCCGGAAATCGCATGCGGATCTATTGGCGAGGCTGAGGAAGGCCGAGGAGATATCCGAGAAATCCCCCTTTAACAGGCGCATAGTTGTCGGGGACAGAATCGGGCTGGGGATCATATCCTCGTCTGCGGGGTTCAACTACGCCATGGATTCGGCAATCGACCTGCCCGTCCGCGTCGAGGTGATGAAGCTCGGCCAAAGCTTCCCGCTCCCGAAGAAGAGATTGGAGCGGTTCATGAGAAGCAAGGAGAGAATCCTGGTCGTCGAGGAGCTTGAACCGATCCTGGAGACGGAGGTCAAGGCGCTGGCGTACGACAGGGATCTCGATGCCGAGATATTCGGGAAAGGCACCGGCAGACTGTCAAGGGTGCTGGACTACAACCATGAGATAGTATCGGAAGCCATTGAGCTGGCGTTTTTCGGAAGGGCTCAATCGAAATCCCGAAGAGACGGAGCGATCGAGCAGCTGCCTCCGCGATCCCCGGTTCTCTGCCCGGGATGTCCGCACAGCGCGCTGTACTACGCGGTCAAAATGGCGACAAAGGGAAATGCGGTATTCGCAAACGACATCGGCTGCTACTCCCTCGGCGCTCTCTCCCCGATCGATATGGGGGACACGATGCTCTGCATGGGCGCATCAGTGGGTATAGCCAGCGGCTTATCATTAAGCCAGAAGGAGAAAGTGATAGCATTCATTGGGGACTCCACGCTCTTCCACAGCGGAATCCCAAGCATTGTCAATGCGGTGCATCACGGGCACGACTTAATGCTCATCGTTCTAGACAACATGACGACGGCGATGACCGGGCATCAGCCGCATCCCGGGGTCGGACGGGACGCCTTCGGCGAGGAGGCACAGGCGGTCTCCATCGAGAAAATAATAGAGGGCTGCGGGATAGACGATATCAGAGTCGTCGACCCATATGACATAGACGGCACTGTTGGCACCGTCAGGGAAATGCTAGAAAAAAAGGGGATCTCCGTAATCATTTCGAGGAGGCGATGTACGCTCCTCGAGGTGGCGAGTCGCCGGAGCTCGTTGGGGGAAAAGAGGCATATAGACCAGGAAAAGTGCAGGAAGTGCGGCACCTGCATAGACGCGTTCACATGCCCCGCGATCTTCCGCGACAATGAGAATTACGGAATAAACGACATATTATGCATCGGATGCGGCGTCTGCGATAAGGTCTGCCCATCCAAAGCCATTGGTGTTGGAAAATGAGGCTGAACATATTCATAGCCGGAGTCGGAGGACAGGGGATCATCTCCCTATCGAAGATAATCGGGGAGACGGCTCTATGCAAGGGAATGAACGTCCTCATCGCGGAGACACATGGAATGGCACAGAGGGGCGGTTCGGTCGCGGTATCAATCAGGATCGGAAATGTGTACAGCTCGAGGATCGGCAGAGGGAGCGCGGACATTCTGGTCGGGCTGGAACCACTCGAGGCTGCTAGGTACGCGGACATGCTTTCGGACGACGCCATCGCCGTTGTCAACACGCATCCGATCATACCGTACTCCGTATCCGCAAGGAAAACTGGCTATCCCCCGGTCAAGTCCCTTCTATCCCAGATAAGGCGGAATTGCAGCACCGTCGTTGCGCTTAACGCGTTTGAAATATCCGAAAGAGTGGGGTTTCCGCTGGCGGCCAACTCGGCGATATTGGGCGCGATAGCGGCCTCAGGGAAAATCGATGCGAAACCCAAGGATTTCAAGAAGGCGATCAAGGGAGTGATCAGACGGAGGATCAATGAGAACCTGGAGTCGTTCGACCTCGGTTACAGGATGGCGCTGGGAAAGATCGGTGATGCATAACCATTGTTATCATTAAAATGGCGTGACATATTTCTGCAATCCAGTCAAATATATAGCCGAATTCAGTGTTAGGGTAGGTCACGGGCCCATGGTCTAGCGGTTATGACGATGCCCTTACAAGGCATAGATCTCCGGTTCGAATCCGGATGGGCCCATTATCCAAATATTAGTAAAAATGTGATAAGAGATTTGGATTTTTCCGCGGGCCGATTCGTGGCTAGAATCCTGCTCGCGAGTCGCAAAGAACAACCCTTATTACCATAGAATTAATTGTCATGATAAGGTCTGGTGATGCTCATGGAGGAAAAAGATGAGTCACGACCCTATATCTGCAAGTGCAGAGATAAGGGGAAGAATAATGGTATAAAGAGAATAGGTTTAATTGTTTTAATAGGCGCGATTGTCCTGATATTATGCCTGTCAGCTATATCAATCGTCAACCCCAATTCGAAAACGAGTCCTAGTAAGTACACATACATATCTAGAGGGCCTATTCTAATCGATGGTGACGCTGCATTTACCCCCGCGAACGGAGTCACCGGAGGCAGTGGGGCCCCCGGAGACCCATATATAATAAACAATTGGGATATCCAGGCCTCGACGGCGCACGCAATCGAGATACTAAATACGAGTGCTTATTTTGTTATTAGAAATTGCTATCTTCACGATGGCGGGGTGAATTATAATGGCATTAGTTTCTATAATGTGCAAAATGGGATAATAGAGTACAATGTAATTCCTAACGGCTCTGACGCTAAACTAATATTCCATTTGAAATGACATCAATGCCAGCATTCTTATGTTGTGCGAACTCACCTTCGCATGAACCTCGTTTTTTCGTCCCGCCTCAGTTCGGCATCTGATACGGTATCCGAAGCTGCTCTGAATCATCCCGAAGGCGGTCTCGGCATGATTTCTCATGCCACACATCTTCTTGTAGCGGTTCGGCCAATGAGTCGCGAAGTTCACCATCCGCTGATACTCAGTCTCGGGACGGTGACGATAGACCGCATTCATCTTGATGCCGTGTATGGAAGTCGCCCCGTGCTCCTTCGCCACTTGAAGACACTTCTTTCCATTGTATGCGGAGTCGGCGAGGCTCCGCAACGGAACGACATT
>OMKS01000741.1_pt1 | contig 30059 bp, 27 predicted proteins | sample 1674721 | NCBI WGS metagenome assembly OMKS01 (sample SAMN06264996, study PRJEB25208) | sediment metagenome | isolation source: hot spring sediment | place: USA: California | collected 2014-09-02 | reverse complement strand
TCAAAGAGCCACCGTACCTTTGATCTTGCGGTCGATTTTTAATTCCGGCTTAAAATAGCATTTCTACAGAGCCGAAAATTTAGCGATTCATCATACGAATGACAATAAAAATAAAAGATACTCTCAGTTAAAGAAAATCACAGAGGAAATCTTATTTGAACAAAGAGAAAAATATCCACAAAAAAAGAAAATATACATTCTTTCTTGTCCTTATTGCGGTTTTGAAAATCAATCTCAAAAAGCAATTCTAAAGAAATGCGATAATTGTGGAAAAAATATCTATTTTAGCATACATCCCTCCAAACCATATACGAAATTGCGCAGAGAAATGGAGATAGAGACTCCATACGAACTGGGAGACAAATTATCCAAAGAAGATTGGGCATCATTCTGGGAACAAAATAAGGAAGAAGCAAATCGCCGCTTGGATGCTGAAATACCAAAACTCGATTATATGGATTTTTCAGAAGGTGTCATGATATTATGTAAAAAATGCCATTTCGCAATTCACAGGGGTTTTGTCCTATGTAATATATGCAAACAGCATTACAAATCTCCGAATAATGATATGTGTTCCACGTGTCGTGAACGATTACTTCGAGTATATGAAAATGACCTCCTATTGACGAAATTGAACCAGAAACTGAGTAAATATCCTGATTATTTTGATGACGATGAATGGTACTATAATTTTGAAAAATCAACCCCAGAAGAAAAAGAAAAAATTCTCAAAGAAGAGGATGAAAAAAACCGAATTTCAGATCTGATATATGAAAGGGAAGCAGAATTGTATTCTTTATTCATCAATTTGTGATAGTAATAATCCAGAATATTCATTCTTTGTTTCATAAATACTTCTCATAAACAAAAGATAGAATAATAAAATGGTTTATGCCCCGGCCGGGACTCGAACCCGGGTCGAAAGCTCCGGAGGCTTCCAGGATATCCACTACCCTACCGGGGCATTTGCTTTACTCTATTCGATTCACAGGCATAAAAAGGAGTGCCCCGCACCGGCTGTGGGGCACCGTCCCGGTGACCATGGTCGTGCCGGTGATATGAACGGGAATCATTTCTTCTGGTTATACAGCGCCCATATTTTGCAGGCGCCTTCGTGGCTGACCATGCAGGGGCCGACGGGCTTTCGCGGGGTGCAGGCCGTGCCGAAGAGCTTACAGTCCGTCGGGTCGGCGATGCCGCGAAGGACGCGGTCGCAGATGCAGGCGCCGTGCTTTTCGACGTGGCGGATTTCAATGGCGAACTTCTTCTGTGCGTCGTATTGCTCGAACTCCTTTCGAAGCCTGAGTCCCGAGCCGGGGATGACGGGGAACCCGCGCCACTCAACGTCGCACGGCTCGAAGACCCGGTGCATCATTGCCATCGCCTTCGGGTTGCCGTCGCGGCAGACCGCCCGCGGGTAGGCGTTCTCCACCTCCGCCCGTCCTTCCTTTACCTGGCGGACGAGCATCAGAAGGCCCAGCAGGATGTCGTCCGGCTCGAAGCCTGCGACCACCTGCGGTACGGGGAAGTGTTCGTACTCCTTATACCCGGCGACGACGCAGACATGGCCGGGGAGCATGAACCCGTCGAGCTTCGCCTCGCCCTGGCTGAGGAGAAATTCCATCGCCGGCGGGACGAAGCGGTGACAGCAGAGGATGGAGAAGTTCTCCGGCGGCTGTGTAAGGAGCGTCGCCGCGACCGTCGGGGCCGTCGTCTCGAACCCGACCGATATGAAGACCACCTCGCGGTCGGTCTTTTTGGCAATCTCGACCGCCTTGTGAACTCCCTGGACGATCTTGACGTCCTTTCCCACTGACTCAAGCGCGCCCTTCGTCCCCGGCACCCGGACGAGATCGCCGTAGGTGGCGATGATGCAGTCCTTCTCCGCAAGCTCCAGTGCGGCATCGATCTCCCCCTGCGGGGTGATGCAGACCGGGCAGCCCGGCCCCATTACGATCTTCAGCTGCTCCGGCAAGACGCTTCTCAGCCCCGACCGTGCAATGGACGCCTCATGGGTTCCGCAGATGTGCATGAAGGTGTAGTCCCTGTCAACCTCTTTTTTCAGGGCCTGTGCGATCTCCTTTCCGCCAGTCATTCAAGCATAATTTATAACCCCAGCACAAAAAGACTATTCTTCATGTCGAATATCTGGATGGCCGCGGTGATCATTGCTTTTGGGATCATGGCGGCATGGGGTGTGGCCCGGCTCTTCCGCTGGCTGGGGAATAAAGCGGACCTGACTGAGTCGGAATTTGACGATATCCTGATATTGTCATTCGGAAAACCGATTATCGTCGGAATACTTATCCTGACATTCTTCCTGGCAATGGGGTATATTGATCTCCCGCCGGATTATGCATGGATTCTCGAGAGCAAATATCTGAATGCCGTCTATATCCTGCTCGGGGCCTGGGTCGTCTCGATATTCGTCCAGAACTTCATCCGGCTGTACGGCCGGTGGATGGCTGATCAGACCGAGAATGAGATCGACGATAAGATCATCGATATCCTCGAGGTCGCCGCGCGCTACATCATCTGGTTCATCGCGATACTCATCATCCTGTCGTACCTGGATATCGATATCACGCCCCTCATCGCCGCCGGAGGCATCTTCGGTCTTGCGATTGCGCTTGCCGCCCAGGACCTCATCTCCAACTTCTTTGGTGGTGCGGTGATTCTCGTGGATAAGCCCTTTGCGGTCGGGGACCGGATCCTGATTGAGGGCAATCTGGGCGACGTCATCTCGATAGGCCCGCGGAGTACGAGGATCATGACGCTGGACTACCAGCTGCTGACGATCCCGAATTCGAAGGTCGCAAACACCATCATCACCAACTACGCGATGCCGGATATCAAGCTGAAGATCAAGCTCCCCGTCTCGGTTGCATACGGGTCGGATGTCGCTCTGGTCAAGAAGATCCTCCTCGAGATCTGCGATCATGCGGTGGCGAAATCCCCCTACATTATTGATGAACCCGCTCCGAATGTGTTTTTCCTCGAGTTCGGGGCCTCAAGCCTGGATTTCATGGTGGTTATCTGGGCAAGGAAGTTCAATATGTCCTGGGAGATCAAGGACTGGATCAATACCGAGATCAACCGCCGGTTTACTGAAGCCGGCATCGAGATCCCCTTCCCGCAGATGGATGTGCACCTGCGGGAGTGACCCCCGCACCCCGTCCATTTTCCGTTTCATCGCATTCGCCCGACTCGTGCTGCGGTATGGGCTTTTGTTCTTCTCACGTATCGTCTTCTCCCGTTTGGTACCTCGCAAACCTTTTTGCATCCTTCATCGACATTGAGGTATATGCTGGGTGTCTCGACGAACTGCCTCCACCATGTGCCGCTGGAGGAGGCCCTGGAACAGCTTGCGCCGATCACCGGTGTGGTGGAGGTGATGGACGACGGGCTCCACTACCTCGAATCCGCCAGCCTTCTCGAGCAGTTTTCGTTCGACTACTCCCTCCACGCCCCGGCGAAGGGTGTCAACATCGCAAGTCAGCTCCCGCCCATCCGCCGGGCGAGCGTGGAGGTGATCGCGGCCTCCTTTGCGATAGCGGCCGAGGTCGATGCCCCGGTTGTCATCCACCCCGGCTACGCCTCTTGGGAGGGGGGCAAGGACGGGGCGGCGGCGTGGATGCGGACCTCGCTTGCGGAGCTTGGCGAGTTGACGGAGGAGATGGGGGTGACGTTCGTGGTGGAGAACATGCCCCGGTGGCCCTATTTCTTCCTGACGACACCCGAAGATCTCCCCCTCATCGACGGGTATGGCCTCTGCCTCGACGTGGGCCACGCCCATATGAACGATTGCCTGGAGGAGTTTCTGTCGGTGCCGTTTCGTCACCTGCATCTCCACGACAACCACGGGCACCTCGACGAACACCTCGCGGTCGGTGAGGGGACGATCGACTTTTCGCCGGTCTTCGATCGGCTCCGTGAGAACCGTGTCCGCTGCATCATTGAGGTACGGGACTTTGCCGGGGCGCTTGCAAGCCTTGAGGCCATAAAAAACCAGTTGAAATGACGCGTGCAATGATGGTATTCGGCGCAATCGGGCATGAACCGGTCAGGAAAAGGGCATATTTTCCTATCCGTTTCAATACCCTTTTATACGTAGCAATGCCACTCTGTAGTGCACTTTTTGCAGTGCCTCAGTGGCTCAGCCGGTAGAGCGCGTCCTTGGTAAGGACGAGGTCGCGAGTTCAAATCTCGCCTGAGGCTTAAGGCATGGTGGTTTCAACCACATTTTGTTTTTCCTGATTTTCTGAAGTATTTTCGTCATTTTGAATTGCCATTTCAGTGTGCTGTCTTTTCCTTTCAGTGTGCAATCATTTGATGCCAATGCACCTGTTCCTGCTGATCATCTCCTGCGACGCGAACTCCTAAAACAGTTCCTTGATGTAAGGAGCGATGATGCCCCATGGCACTGGAACAAAACAAAACCATCATCCGCCGCTTCATCGACGCCTACAACGCCCGCGACCTCGACGTCTTCGATGACATCGTCGCCCCCGACTATATCGACCACACCCATCAGCAGCAGGGCCGGGAACCCTTCCGGCAGCTCTTCACCCTCGCCTTTGGAGGCTTCCCCGACTGGCACGAGGAGATCGAGGACATCATCGCCTAGGGAGACCGGGTCTGGGTGCGGGTGACGGCGACGGGGACGCATACCGGCGAGTGGAATCTCTTCGGGGTCACCCTCCCTCCGACCGGCCGGGCGGTAATACTGCCGATGGTCTTTATCTGGCGCATTGCGGACGGCCGGCTCGCCGAGGGGTGGGAGGTCGACAGCGAGGTGGATTTCCTGCGAAACATCGGTGTTCTCGCATACACGGAGAACGGAAGGGACATCTTTTCGGATGATGCCGGGGGGTGATAGGGATGTCCCGTTAGTGCATGTTGCGGCTGGACATTACCCAATACTTTGGATGCATCTCTCTACTAGCAGATGCCTTTCATTTCTCTCAACGTGTCGACACGGCGGATCATGATCTTCATGGTGCGAGGTCTATTCCTCGGGATGGATTGTAACTCATGCTTCTCACCGCCACCGGCACAAATAATACAAATCACGATTAGTACTAATCATGATTAGTCCTTTCATCGACCGGGAGGAGGAGCGTTCCATCCTCGAGGAGGAATGGAGAGCGGACGGCCGGCGGCTCATCGTCCTTTACGGGAGAAGGAGGATAGGAAAGACCCGACTTCTCTTTGAGTTTGCACAGGGTAAGGAAGGGGTCATGTATTTTGCGGAGGAGACTCCTGCCCATCTCCAGATCAAAGGACTTCAGGAGGCGTGTGCCCGCTACCTGCATGACAGCCTCCTCGGTGAACTGACGATAGAGTCGTGGTCGCAGCTCTTCACCTATCTCGTGCAGCACCCGCCACACCATCGCTCGTACCTGATCATCGATGAATTTACGTACCTGATCAAAAGCGACAAAAGCGTCCTCTCGGCACTGCAGAAGGCCTGGGACAACGGCCTGTCCGCATCGCCGTGGTGCATCGTCCTGTCCGGCTCGCACCTCGGCATGATGAGCGACCTCGCCCTCTCGCACACCTCACCGATATACGGCAGACGGACCCGCGACATGCTCCTGACCCGTCTCCCTTTCCGGTACGCAAAGGAGTTTCTCCGCCAGAATTTCGAGGATGCCCTGAGAACCTACTTCGCAACAGGAGGGGTTCCTGAATACCTCCAGAAGGCATCGGAGTACGAAACCTTCGATGCATTCGCGAAAAAAGAGCTCTTCGGCAAGTACGGCTACTTTTATCGCGAACCGTATTTTCTCCTTTCTCAGGAATTCAGGGAGCTGAAGGTTTACCAGGGCATACTCCGGGCAATTGCACAGGGAAACACAAAACCCTCCGCCATCGCCGCCAATTGCGGTATTGAGACCCGTGGCCTGTACCCGTACCTCGAAGGGATGATCCGGCTCGGATTTATCGAAAGGGAATCCCCGTTCCTCGGCAGCAGCAGAAACTCCGTGTATAAAATTCAGGACAATCTGCTTGGGTTCTGGTACAGATATGTCTCCCCGGAAAAGGGGAGGATCGAAACGGATACCTTCCGGTACGAAGAGTGTGATATGACGCAATACTTCGGAGAACGCTTCGAGACGTTCATAAGGGATGAGGTGGCGCCCCTGCTCTATCCGGGGTACGAGAGCGGCAGATGGTGGCACAAGGAAGAAGAGATCGACATCGTTGCCATCGACCGCAGGGAAAAGATCATCGTGTTCGGCGAATGCAAATATGGGACAAAATCGGCTCGTGATGCCGAACGTATCCTGAGGAGGCTCCGGGCAAAATCGGAATGCGTCCCGGTTGAAGAGGGGTACTCGAAAAAATATGCCCTGTTTGCCGGCATGGTAGGTGGAAAGGAGACCTTGAAGAAAAAGGACTATCAAGTCTTTGATCTTGAGGATATCAGGGAGATCATTGGATGACCGTCCCGTGGATGGTGCCTTTATTCATGGCATGAAAGTGCGTTTAAAGATATGGGAAACGAAACCCGCTCTCGATAAACGGTTATTTTCGTATTCAAAAAGACCCTCTGGATTATTTGGAGCGCAATGCCACCAGCAGTCTGTTTGGCGAAGACCATTTTGCTATAAATAGCAGGCGGGGACATATTCACTCTTATCAATGGAACAGCGCCGTTCCTTCAGGTGGGGAGTCCTCCTCATCGTCAGCCTGGCAGCATTCGTCCTGGTCATTGACACGACCACCATGGAAGTATCCATGAGTGCTGTTGCAAATGACCTGAACACGGATCTCTTCACCATCCAGTCCGTCATCACCATCTACACCCTGATGAAGGCAGCCTTCATGCTGATCGGGCGAAGCTGCAGAATACATCTGAAGGAAGAGGACATTTCTCATCGGTGCTGCGATATATGGTGTCGGGACGTCCATGGCCGCCGTCAGCCAGAACGCAACCATGCTCCTTGTTGGCTGGTCGATGTTTGAAGGGATTGGGACGGTGCTGATTCTCCCGGCGACAGTGACGTTCATTACCGGGACATATGAAGGGAAAGAACGGGCATTTGCTTTTGGCGTCTGGGGGGGATCGCGGCCGCGGCCAGCATTGTTGGCTTTATCTTCGGCGGATACCTGACCACATTTTATACCTGGCGGTGGGTATTTGCTCTCGAGCTTTTCAGCATTCTCATCATCTTTGCTCTCCATCGGATGCTTTCGGAAACCCGCCCGACAGCATCATGGAAGAGCTTTGATATTGTGGGTTCGCCCCTCTCGGTTTTCGGTCTGTTCACGCTTGTTTTTGGTATCCTCCTGTTAAAAAAGTCGGCAAAGCTGGTGATGGTACCCGTTCTTATCGCCGGATGAATCATCTTTCTTGGCGGGTTTTACTTCTGCGAACGGCAGCAGATCAGGAAGAGCAAAGATATTCTGGTGGATGTGACCATCCTTCCTGAACGTTCCTACGTTGCCGGGAATGTTGTTTCCATCGGCCAGAAATTCATTACTGCCGGTTTCATCTTCATCTTCCCCTTGTTCTACGAGGTAGTAACGGGTGCAAGTGCGTATGAGACCTGCATCGCTCTTGTGCCCATGTCTCTTGCGATCGTCGTGTTCTCCATCCTCGGTGCCCGGTTCGCATCATGGTTCGAACCAAAATATGTTATCCTCGGTGGAATCGCCCTCGCCGGAGCAGGACTCGCGGCTCTCAGGAATGTATTTTCGCTCACGACCGGCATTAGTGACATCCTCGCCGGAAGTCTTATTTTTGGGATTGGGCTTGGCATCGTGCTCTCACAGGTGACCAACCTCACCCTCTCCTCTATCCGGAGCGAGCGCCAGACCGATGCATCTGGTATCTATAACACCACCCGGCAGGTGGGAAGCTCCCTTGGAACGGCAATTATCGGGATCGTCCTTGCCCTTGGTTTCGTCCATGGGTTGTCGTCCGGTATGCCATCCCCCTACATTCCCGGCCAGCCGCTGGTCTCCATCGGGTTCAGCGAGGCTGCGGTCAGTCAGGGGATGGAATGGGCGTTCATCGCGATGATCCTGGTGGTCATCGGCATGTTCATTGCAGCTCTGTTCATCCGGAAGACGGGGAAGATCGTGTGAGGCCGTGAAGAGAACGGAGAGAAAAACCGGCGCCGGGTGAACCGACAGCGTCCGCAGCAACCGACGTGGCCGTGCCGATAGCCAATCAGTCTCCGTCATCCATGCCGGTTTTGGGCGCTACGGCGTTGGCTATCATCGGTGCAGGAGCAATTCTCAGGAACAGAAAAGAGGGATAATTCCCTGGCGGGCGGCAGGAAGCAATCACTGCCGTCACCCTCTACAAAAATATTTTCCCCTTCTTAAAGTCCCTGCACCGCCCTCCTCCTTACCCATCGACAGAGGGTCCGGCCTGTCCCCCCGTTCCGTCACACCCCGCGGCCCGTGTCTTCTTCATGCCCCTTCCCCCGCTGCGCCTCCATATCAGCAATCGTAAGCCCCGGGTGCCGGTAGCGCCCCCGCCCCTCTGTCCCGAAGAGGATGTCCAGCTGGATCGCCTCGGTCGGGCAGAAGTGGAGGCAGGCGCAGCAGAGCTCGCAGCGGTGGTGCCAGACGGGCCGCCCCGCGTCGTCGAGCGTGATGTTTCCCACCGGGCAGACCTGTTCGCAGGTGCCGCATGCGGTGCAGGCATCCGAGACCGTAAATGCCGCATCCCGTCCGTGCACATCGCGTAAGAACGGCCCGTAGGTGATCGCCTTCATCACCGCGGAGAGCGGGGCGAACCCCGGCGGGGCCTTTGCGCCGCGGGCGACTGCCCCCGCGACCTCGCCGAGCCGGATGTCCGCCTTTTTGAGGATCTCGTCTTTCTTCGTATCCGATGCCATCGGGTACAGGGGCGGAAAGTTCCCCGGCATGGGAACGGCGAACGCGGCGTTGAGCCCCCGTCCCTCCCGCCGTTTGAAGATCCCGTCGAGCTGGTGCAGCGCGGAGACCCCTATCCCGCCCATCGTCACCACCGCGAAGAGGTACCGGGCTTTTGCAACGCTCAGTCGCCCGGCAAATGCCGCGACGATGGACGGCACCCCGCAGTCATAGACCGGGCAGACGATGCCTACCCGCCCGGCGTCGGGGACAATTTTTCCGGGGGTGTTCATCTGCGGTGCGATGGGAATGAGTTCGCAGTCGCCGAGGAGGGTTGCGATCTGCCGGGCGGCGGCAAGGGAGTTTCCGGTGCCGGTGAAGTAGTAGATGACGGTCTTCATGTGGTCTCACATCTCCGGGTGGGATGGTCGTTGGGATGATATCTCCTCCTCATGGGGGATAGCATTTGCTGCCGGAGAAGCGGGGACCGGCATAGCTGAGGACGAAGCCCGCCGGGTAAAACCATCCCTGTCAGGACTGTGGATACCGCGGACGTGGGTCGTTTTGCCCCCAGTGTGCAAGGATGAGCTTGGAGTACTTTTGGGATCGGACTGTGGGATCGGACTGTGGGATTGGACTGTGGGATTGGATTGCGGGATGGATGGTGGAATTGGACCGTCTCCACTTCACCGGGCAGGAAGAAGGGCAGGGAAGTCCTCCCCGCTCCGCACAGCGGCTCATTGCCTCCATCGGTGTGGACGTTCCCGGTGAGTCATCGGAGGGTGAGAGAGATGAGGCGGCGGCACTTCAGATGGCGGTATGCGAACAAATGATCCATTGTGCATTCTCTCTGTTATCCGGGGCAATTGTGGCGATTTTTAAGGAAAATATCTAATATTACAAATTTAATGTATCAGTATGGTTGGATTTTGCATCTCCCGTACGGGCGCAGCCGGCGGCGTACCTGCGGGGACAGGGGAAAGAGACGGCCGATTCCTGTACACGGGATCGTCCACGAGTCGGTCGGCGGACCGTAGTTCAGGGAGGACGTGATCATGGCATGGGACGACTGGGTCTTTGGGATTGCTACCGGAGGACTGTACAATCTGGGAAAGACCGCCTATAAAGCCGGAAAAGCGGCCGATCAGGCGGGAGATGCACTCGAAGATGTTGCTGAAAGTGTGGGTGAAGCCGTCAGCATCATTGGGATGACCTTTACCGAACTGGCGGACGAGCTGAACTCATTCGTAAACGAACTGGAGGATCTCCTCACCACCGAGCGGGTGACTCCCCGTTCAGACGACGAGCTCTGGGATGAGGAGCTGGCCCGCCTGAATGCCCTCAGGGAGCGGCAGGCAGAACTTGCCGCAGAACTGGCGGCACTGGGCGATATCAATCCGCCCACCAGCTGGTATGAGTTCCTGTCGTTCGACTGGTCCGAATTCACGCAATACCGGAAGGTGTCGGCAAAGCTCGGGCTGGTGAATGAAGCCATAAGGGAGATTCTCTACGAGGAACCGGGGGTCATCCCGGCTGCCATCTATAATTTCAAGGAAGTTCTGGAGCGATTCAACACTCTTGAGCAGCCCCGGATAGAAGCCATCATGGATGTCACGGAGGAGTCCATTGAAGGGACACGCGACATCCTCACCGAGGTGCACAAGCTCTTCGTGGTCACCCGGTGGAAACAGGTTGGAGAGCTCTCGCCTGCGATGCAGGACAAACTGGAGCGCCTTGAGGCCGCACTGTCCGCGTATGATGCGCTGATCGAGAGGAATCAGCACATCGCAGAGCAGCTGCGTGGTCCCCTCCTCCGGTTCCATCCGGAGGATGTGTTTCTCCCTTCGGCGGTACTCGGGGCCGGGGGGATCGACAAGACACCCGGGACGGCGATACCGGATGTAGGGGGTGTCAAAGAACCGGTGGTACAACCGGATTTTGCAAAAACCCCTGTCAATGGAGCAGGAGTAAACCCTGCCGGAATCGTGTACCGGGACGCCGTAATGAAGGCCGGGATACCGGTGGAGAGGGCTGATGCCGTAATGAAAGCGGAGTTCCTCGGTCGGGGCGTAAACGAGAAAGCTCTCGCATCGCGGCCGCCGGGGGAGGCCCTCGGCTCCGTCATCAACACCCCGGAGGTCAATGCATACCTCGGCTGCCATAACACCATCACCGGACGGGTCCGGTATCTTGAACGGGAGCGCCTGAAGACAGAAAAGGCAATCTACCGGATCAAATGGGTTAAGGTAGAAGAGCCCGGCGTGATCCCGAAGACCCTCGACGAGGTGCACCAGACCATTGCCCGGTTCCGGACCGAGGAGCAGCCACGCGTGGAGATGATTCTGGACAGCGTGAATGCGACGATCCTTGAGTCGAAGGCGCTGCTCGAAAATGTCAATGAATCACTGGACAGGTCCCAGCGGTGGATGACCTTCCTCTCCACCTACCGCACGCCTATTCTCATGATCTGCGGCGTTGGCGGGGCGCTCGTCTTTGCCATACTGGTTGCACTCCTCGTGGTGCTGGTGAAACTGGCGATCACGCTCTGATGACCGTTCTTTTCACCGTCCCCCCCCCATAATTTTCGCTTATTTTACCATGGTGCCGGCCTTACGCGGGGCGCCCTGATTGCGGGGGAGAGGTGAAGGCACAGGCATGGATGGGGGTGAGGGCACAGGCGGGGATGCCGGTGCGAACCTCTCCCCCACCACCATCCACTCTCCATTCTCCTGCTGCGTCTGGGGGATGCTTCACCGCACCTGTCCGGCATCGACACTGGCCGCCCCGCTCCATGCCGGTGCGACGGATGGGGCAAAAAAAGGGATGGCAGATGATTAAAAAGAGGGTTTCTGCCTTACGCAATGTGGAGATACTGCGCTACGAGTTCAGCGATCTCGTCGTTCTTCCCGTAGAGTTTCTCACTCAGGCCTTCATCTTCAAATGCCTTGAGCATTGCAATTCTGTTGTCGATCATACCGGCGGGGAAGACATCGTTCTGTTCAAAGAGTGCCCGCTTCTGCGAAAGCACCTCGGCTGACTCCCAACAGGATGCCGGCAACTGTTTGAGCTGGGTCAGGCGCTCTTTGTTTTCAGGCCTGAAGATGTTGGATTCAACATAAAGTGCATCGGCGATGTCAAGGGCATCAGGCTTGTTGAGACCGTGAAGGGAGGCCACGATGAGGCTTGCGAGGGTCAGGTAGATATCTGCCGACCCGTCGGCGACACGGTATTCGAAGGTCTGCTTGGAAGGGCGATCTTCTTCCCCACTCCGGTCGTTGGGGTTGGCATTCCGGGTCATGTGCCGGGCACCGGTCCACCCGAGCGGCACCCGGACCACGACGGAGCGGTTCCGGTCTCCCCAGCAGATGTAGGTGGGGGCTTCCTGGTGGGGGACCAGGCGGAGGTAGGAGGTCGGAATACCGTTGCCAAACGCGGTGATCGCATCGCCGGCGTCAAGGACCCCTGCAATCATCCTGCGTGCCATGGGGCTGAGCGCATCATCTTCAACCATCAGGTTGTTGCCGTCCTTCTCCGCAAGCATGTGGAAGTGCAGGCCGCTTCCTGCCTTGCCGACGGTGATCTTCGGGGCAAAGCTGATGTCCACGCCGTACCTGAACCCGAGCATCCGCACAATCCACTTGGCGACGATCAGCTGTTCTGCGGCTTCCTCGGCCGGTGCCGGGAGGAACTCGATCTCGTGCTGTTCATAGTAGGTGTCGCCCTGGGTAAAGCACCCGACTTCTGAGTGCCCGTATTTGATCTTTCCACCGGCCTCGGCGATGAGTTTCATCGCCTCAACGCGGAGGTCCTCATACTTGGCAAACGGTTCCGAGGCGTGGTACCCCTTCTGGTCACGGCCGGGGTAGAGGTCATCTTTGTCCCCGATCACGTAGTATTCCAGTTCTCCCAGGGCCTTGAAGGTCGATCCGGTCTGCCGGGTGAACTCTGCATCGGCCTTGGAGAGGATGTAGCCGGGGGCACTGTTGAGGGGTTTTCCTTCGTTGTCGTAGAACGAACAGAGAATCTCAAGGGTGGGGACATCGACGAAGGGGTTTACAAAGGCGGTGCGGTAGCGTGGGATTGCATAGAGGTCGCTGCTTCCTGCATCGATGAACGAGAAGAGGTTGCTTCCGTCCACCCGTTCACCATCGGAGAGGATGGTATTCAGGTGGTCCATGGAGGAGATGATGAAGTTCAGGGTCTGTAATCTGCCGTCTTCCGAGACATACCGGAAGTTGACGATTTCAATGTGGTGCTCTTCGCAAAAATGGATGATATCCTCCCGGGTGAATTCAGAGGGGGGCTTCTTGAGGAATCGTACGAGACTATTAGGATTCATCAGGAGTTCGTTATTTCTCATGTGTTTATGTTGGTAAAAGGGCCTATAAATTTCTGATCAGATATTTTATGAATTTTATTCAGAGATAACAAAACATTTATCTGCTATTGTTGAGGAAAAGTGCTTCCAGCATCATGTGCCTTATTATTGACCATTTGAGCAGATCGCCCGATGGGAAGGATGTTTCTCCCGGTCTCAACAAGGTGAAATTTAGCTTGTAACGGTATTTTATTGCCGGATTTAATTAGAATTTAGTGGGAGTTCGTAGCGGCATGCGGGGATTTTCCGGGGGATTCGAGGGAGGGAGTTCCCGAATGCCGTGTTTTATACAAATGTAATTATTCCATGTATGTGATGCGATGGTTGTGGTGTCTATGCGGCACCCATACCAGGTTGCAGGTTGCGGTGAGGTGCATTGCACCGCCATTCAGACCACCTGGGGGGCAGGTCGCGCAAATGGCCGGATCATCCGGCCCGGTGATCCCGTCCGCTGCCTCCCTTCAGAACCGGAGGAGTTTTGCATTCACGGCAACGATCACCGTCGAGATGGACATGAGGAATGCTCCCACAGCAGGGGTGAGCAGAATTCCCGCGCCATAGAGGACACCCGCCGCGAGCGGGATCGCCGCTGCGTTGTAGCCTGCCGCCCAGATCAGGTTTTCCACCATCTTCCGGTAGGTTGCCTTCCCGAGTTCGATGACCGACACCACATCGTTCGGATTGTTCTTCACGAGGATGATGTCGGCCGTCTCCAGCGCCACGTCGGTTCCCGCCCCGATGGCGATCCCCACGTCGGCCTGCGCGAGCGCCGGGGCATCGTTCACCCCGTCGCCCACCATCGCCACCACCAGTCCCCGCGCCTGGATCTCTTTGATCTTCGTCGCCTTTGCCTGCGGGAGCACCTCGGCAAAGTATTCGTCGAGGCCGAGCTCATCAGACACCCGTGCCGCCACCTCGTCCTTATCGCCCGTGAGCATCATGCAGCGGATCCCGTTCTTCTTCAGGGTCGCGATCGCCTGACGCGACTCCGGGCGGACCACGTCGGCGAGCGCAATCGCTCCGCAGACCACGCCGTCGATGAGAACAAAGACGACCGTCTTCCCCTGCGACGAGAGGCGGTCGATTCGTTCGTCGTTAACCCCTGCCCCTTCCTCCCGGAGGTATCCCGGACTGACCACCCTGATCGTCCGGCCTTCGATGATGCCGCTCACCCCTCTGCCGGGGATCCCCCGGAATTCATCGACCGGGAGATGTTCGGGGGCCTCTTCGGCGATCGCCCGGGCCAGGGGATGCTCGGAGAACCGCTCCAGCGATCCCGCATACACGAGGAGCTGTTTCTCATCAGCGTCCCCTGCAAGCATCACCGTTTCGGTCACCCCGAACCGCCCTTCGGTGAGTGTCCCGGTCTTATCGAAGATCACTGCCCGGATATTCCGGGCGTTTTCAAATGCCGTGCGGTTGCGGATGAGAAGACCGCTTCCTGCTGCAAGCCCGGTCGAGAAGGTGACCACGAGGGGGATGGCGAGCCCGAGCGCATGGGGGCAGGCGATCACCATCACGGTAACACTGCGTTCAAGGGCGAAGGCGAAGTCCTGTGCCGCCACCATATACCATACGATCAGGGTCGCCAGCCCCCCGCCGAGCGCGATGATGGTGAGCCAGAAGGCCGCCCGGTCCGCAAGGTTCTGGGTACGTGACTTCGCCGTCTGGGCCTCCCTGACGAGTGCGATCACCTGCGAGATGAAGGATTCATTTCCGGTCTTCTGCACTTCCACCGTGAGCGAGCCGTCCCCGTTCACCGACCCGCCGATCACCGTGTCCTCCGGCTTTTTCCCGACCGGACGCGACTCCCCGGTCACCATCGACTCGTCCACCGAGGAAGCCCCGTCCGTGACCACGCCGTCGGCGGGGATACGCTCGCCGGGTTTTACCACGAGGAGGTCGCCGGCGGCGATCTCCTCCAGCGGGACATCGGTGATCTCCCCGTCCGGCATTAGCCGGTGGGCGTCTGCGGGCACCAGCCGTGCCAGCTTTTCGAGGGCCATGGAGGTTCCCATCACCGACCGCATCTCCAGCCAGTGCCCGAAGAGCATCACGTCGATAAGCGTCGCGAGCTCCCAGTAAAAGATCTTGCCCGTGATCCCGAAGAGGCCGAAGACCACGATCGTCGAGTAGAGGTAGGCATTGATAATCGCAACACCGATCAGCGTCATCATCCCCGGCCGGCGTGCCTTCAGTTCGTCATAGAGTCCACGGTAGAACGGGTACCCGCCGTAGAAAAAGATCACCGAGGAGAGAATGAAGAGCAGGATGAGATCCCCGGGGAAGCGAAGCAAATCCCCGAGTCCCGCCCACTCCTGGAGCATGGGAGAGAGAATCAGGACCGGGATCGTAAGCACGAGGGAGACCAGCAGGCGGCGCCTGAAGTCCGCCATCATCATTGCATGGTGGGATGGTGGTGATTCGTCCTTCTTGTGTGCGGCATGGCCTTGGGTGCCATGACGGTCCATCGCTGTGCTATGACTGTCCGCCGCTTTGTCCTGACTCTCCGAGGTCTTGCCGTGCCCCTCCATGTCATCGTCTCCCGATGCACTCCTGCTTCGTCGTGGTGAGATGGGAATACGTGGCAATAAGTATTTCCCGCAGATCTGCGGGGATGTGGTCGTTGGATGATGGTGATGTTGTCCGTTTCCTCTCCCCATACCCTGGACTGCGTTTGTTCTCCCGTCTCCCTGCTCTGCGTTTGTTCTCCCCATTTACGGGCCTGCGTTCCCTCAACTGGTGTCTTTCCCCAGTGATGCCCCGTTTCTTCCCGAACCGGCGACCGCGGGCCGGGGATATTGCGATGATGGCAGAGGAGGAGGGAGAAAGCAGGGAGAAATCAGGGGGAAGGGTATATGAAATGATCCCGCGGGACCAAGGGCCGGGCGGGCCGTGAACGTGGCGTTTCGTGGCGTCACCTCCCCTACCGGGGAGATCTCTTCATTTGCCGCCGGGACCGTGGGCTTCGAAAGAATCAGGTGCGTGGCCGCAGCGTGGCGGTGCGGATGGACGGCTCGAAAAAAATAGTAATGGTCAGAGGAATCCCCGCAGTTCCTTTTCGGAGCCCTGCATGCAGTAGGAGGTATTGATGAGTCCCATCATGGAGGTCACGGGACACTCCGGGCAGATACACTCTTTCATCTGCACGAGGCATTCGCTTTTACCGGTCGCACAAAACGCCAGTTCATTCTTCTCCTTCGTGCATTCGTTGTAGGACGCACACTGTGCACAGGTGCACATGCCCCGGATCTTCATCACCATCTCCTTTCTCTCTTCGGGAGACATCTCCTCCATCTTCTTTGCCATTTCCATGAATTTTTCCATGCTCGTTCACTCCGGCCGTTGCGGCAACCGGGAATAATCGTTCTTCTTATAAAATACCTTGCGAGGCATGCGGGAGAGAGGGGGAAGGGCTGCTGTGCCCTCCTCTCCCGCCGCCCCGTGGTGCCCGGCCGGGCTTCTGGCGGTGCCGCCGCATGGTCCTTTTGGTCTCCATCACTGGCATTCGCGGGCATTTCCTTACGGGACCGGCCGTGTGCACACTGGCCCGGCGGGGCGGGTGCGGGGTGACCTCCTCCGGCGGCACAGCCATCCGGCTCCCCAAGGGTTTTTCTGATACAAGAGAATAGTTGCCTGATGATGGAGCAGCAGGGGGGTGACGAGTTATCATGACCCGGACACCGGTCACCAACGCCGAGATCGCCGCGATCCTCTTCGAGATAGCAGAGCTCCTCGCCTTTCAGGGCGTCGCCTTCAAGCCCCGTGCCTACCAGCGGGCGGCACAGAGCATCGAGTCCCTTGGCGAGGACATCCGTGACGTCTACGCCCGCGGGGAGCTGGAGGATATCCCCGGCGTCGGGGAGAACATCGCCGCAAAGATTGCGACGCTGATCGAGGAGGGGGGGCTCCCGTATCTCAACGAGCTGCGAAAGGAACTGCCTGCGGGGATGGTGAAGCTTTTAGAAGTCGAGGGGATCGGGCCGAAGAAGGCGCTTCTCCTGCACAAAAAGCTCAGCGTGGATGACATCGACGACCTCGAGAAGGCGGCGAAAGCGGGAAAAATAAGGGGGCTTCCCGGCTTCGGGGAGACCTCGGAGAAGAATATGCTCGCGGCAATACAGGTCTACCGGGAGCGGGGGTCGCGGTTCCTCCTCGGGTGCATCCTTCCCGACGCAGAGGCGATCGAGGCGGCGCTTGCCGGGCACCCGGCGGTTATCCGGGCCTGTCTTGCAGGCTCCATACGCCGCCGCAGGGAGACGATCGGCGACGTGGACGTCCTCGTTGCAACGGAGAAACAGGCGGCCGTTACAACGTTCTTCTGCTCGCTTCCGCAGGTCACACGGGTCGTGATGACGGGGCCTGCCAAGAGCACGATCGTGGTGGGGGACAACCTGCACGTGGACATGCGGGTGGTAAGAGGTGAGCAGTTCGGGGCGGCGCTCCAGTACTTCACGGGCTCGAAGGTGCACAATATCGCGCTTCGCCAGATCGCCATCGGCCGGGGGTGGAAGTTGAGCGAGTACGGCCTCTTCACCCGCGAAGGGGGGGAGGTGATCGCCCGGGAGACAGAGGAGGAGATCTACGCTGCGCTCGGTCTTGCCGATATTCCGCCCGAACTGCGGGAGGGCCGCGGTGAGATTGCGGCGGCCCGCGAGGGGACGCTCCCGAAGCTCATCGGGTACGACGAGGTGAAGGGCGACCTGCACGTGCATTCCCGGTGGAGCGACGGGGGAAACACCATCCGGGAGATGGCGCAGGCCGCAAAGGCCCGAGGGTGGGAGTATATCGCCATCTGCGACCATTCGGCAGGCCTCCCGGTCGCCCACGGCCTCACGCCGGAGGAGATTGGGGAGCAGGGAAAGGAGATCGAGCAGGTGAACCGCGACCTTGCGGGGGAGGGGATCGCGGTCCTCCACGGCATCGAAGCGAACATCGACCGGGAGGGACGGCCCGACGTGCCGAAGAAGGTGCTCCGCGACCTCGACGTCGTCATTGCAAGCGTGCATTCGGGCTTCCGGCAGTCAGAGGAGGAGATGACGACGCGCCTCCTTGCCGCCATCCATCACGATGGCGTGGACATCATCGGCCATCCCACCTGCCGCCTGATCCAGAGGCGCCCCCCCTACGGCTTCGACATCGACAGGGTCTTTGCGGCGGCGGCAGCGGCCCACGTCATGATGGAGATCAACGCCTTTCCCATCCGGCTCGACCTTTCCGACCTCAACTGCCGGAGAGCCCGCGATGTGGGGGTGATGATGGGCATCGGGACCGATGCGCACGATACCGGCCACCTCGGGTACATGGGTTTGGGCGTTGCGGTCGCCCGGCGGGGCTGGCTGGAACGGGGGGACGTGATCAACACCCGTTCACTTCCGGGGCTGCTGTCGTGGCTGGAACGGTGACGGGGAACGGGGAACGCCATGCACGGAGTGGCGCCGCCCCGCCGCAGGGGGGTGGCCTGCCCGGCAGGAGGCCTCTCTGACGCAACAATGATAAGGTACCGGGACCATTGCAGGCATACGGAGCTGAAGAAGAATGATGACACCACTTCCGGTCGAGCAGTACCGGCACCGGTTCGACGCCTCGCTCGTCGACTGCACCAGCACCCGCGACCTCAAACCCCTTGAGGAGATCGTCGGGCAGAAGCGTGCCCTTGCGGCGCTGACCCTGGGCCTGAACATCGAAGAGAAGGGATTCAATCTCTACGTATCCGGCGTCTACGGGACGGGGAGAAAATCTGCGGTCAAAAAGTTCCTCGCCGAACTTGCAAAGACCAAACCACGGGGGAGCGACTGGATCTATGTCAACAATTTCACCAATCCCTATGAGCCCAACGCCATCCTGCTCCCGCCGGGGATGGGAAAGGAGTTCAAAGAGGATATGGGGACGTTCCTGGAAGAGGCGAAACGGTTCATCCCCAAGGTCTTCGAGAGCGAGGACTATGTCGACCGCCGCGACGCCGCTCTTCGCGGGATAGAGGAGGAGAAGGTCCGCCTGCTCTCCCATATCGACGAGGTGGCAAAAGAAAAGGGGTTTGTCATCCAGTCGGGCCCCCAGGGCCTCCTTACCACCCCGCTGAAAGAGACCGGCGAGCCGTTCCTGCAGGAGGAGTTCGTCGTGCTGCCGCCGGAGGTGCAGGCGGAGTACGAGAAACGCAAGGACGAGCTTTTGGTCGAACTCAGGAACACCTTCCGGCAGCTGCGGGACCTTGACCAGAAAGGCCGCGAAGCGGTCGAGGAGCTGAACCGGGAGGTCGCCCTCAACGCGATCGGCCACCGGGTCGCCGCGCTCAAGGACAAGTACCAGACGATCGACGAGATCAGTGCGTATATTGACGCCGTCCAGAAGGACATCGTGGAGAACCTCCCCCAGTTCATGCCCGAGCCGCCCCAGCAGCAGCTGCCGCCGCAGTTCCAGAACCCGCTCTTCCGGGAGCTTGCGCTTCGGAAGTACGAGGTGAACGTCGTCGTGGACAACTCGGAGGACGGCGGCGCACCGGTGATCTACGAGCAGAACCCTACCTACCAGAACCTCTTCGGCAAGATAGAAAAGGAGGTCCAGTTCGGCGTGGTGGCGACCGACTTCACCATGATCCGGCCCGGCTCCATCCACATGGCAAACAGCGGGTTTTTGGTGCTGCTGGTCGAGGACCTCTTCAGGAACCAGTTCTCCTGGGACGGCCTCAAGACGGCGCTCAAGACCGGCGAGGTCGTCGTCGAGGAACCGGGCGAGCGGATGGGGTTCATCTCCACCAAGGGGATCAAGCCCGAGCCGATCCCGCTCTCTCTCAAGGTGATCCTCATCGGCACTCCGGAGATCCACCAGATCCTCTATGCCAATGACCCGGACTTCTCCGAGCTTTTCAAGGTCAGGGCAGATTTCGATACCGTGATGGACCGGACGGAGGAGAACGTCCGCAACTACGCCTCCTTCATCTGCGGCCTCTGCGAGGAGTATGGCCTGAAACACCTGGACAGCTCGGCGGTGGCCCGGGTGATCGAGTACGGCTCCCGCATCGCAGCTGACCAGAACAAGCTGACCACCCGCTTCTCCGCCGTCTCCGATGTCATCCGGGAGGCGAGCTATTACGCCGCCCGCGAGGGGTCGGAGTTCACCACGGACCGGCACATCATGAAGGCGATAGAGGAGAAGATCTACCGCTCGAACCTTGTGCAGGAGAAGATACAGGAGTACATCACGAAGGGCATCTTCCTGATCGAGACCGAGGGCGAGAAGGTCGGCCAGGTGAACGGGCTCTCGGTGATGGGGCTGGGGGACATCGCGTTCGGGCGCCCTTCCCGGGTGACGTCCAGCATCGGGATCGGCCGGGGCGGGATCATCGACATCGAACGCGAGGCGGCGATGGGCGGGCCGATTCACACGAAGGGCGTGCTCATCCTCTCCGGCTACCTGAACGCCACGTATGCACAGGACAAACCGCTCTCCCTCTCCGCGCGGCTGGTCTTCGAGCAGAGCTACGGCGGGATTGACGGGGACAGCGCCTCGAGCACGGAGCTGTACTCCCTCCTCTCATCGCTCGCGCGGCTCCCGATCAACCAGGCGATCGCGGTCACGGGCTCGGTGAACCAGAAGGGCGAGGTGCAGGCGATCGGCGGCGTGAACGAGAAGCTCGAGGGGTTCTTCGAGGTCTGCAAGGCGAAGGGGCTTACGGGAATGCAGGGGGCGATGATCCCGGCAAGCAATGTGCAGAACCTGATGCTCAAAGACGAGATCATCGAGGCGGCGAAGGAAGGGAAGTTTACGATCTACCCGGTCACGACGATCAACGAGGGCATCGAGGTCCTGACCGGTGTTCCGGCCGGGGAGCGGCGGCCGGATGGGACCTTCGAGGAGGGGACGGTCAACTACCGGGTGGACAAACGCCTCCGGGAGATGGCGGAGACGATGAAGGAGTACCGGTCGGTGGTGTGAGCCGGGCGTCTCATCGCCTTTTTTTTTCGCGGGAACGGGTATCAGTGCAGGGATGTTCGGGTGGTGCAGGGATGTTCGGGTGGTGCAGGAGTGGCGGTTCCTGTTACCCGGAGCATCTCGCATGCGGTGAGCGCCTGATCAGCTGAACATCCGTCACCTGCACTCCCTGAACAATCGCAAAGATATCCCTGGTTTCTCCGTAATGGGACTGACATCATTCAACAGGCGCTAAGAAGTGGTTCTGGTAAGTATGGTGCGTTTTCGCTGTTCAGATGGCAATCCACATCGCCCCGCTGCTGTCGACACGGTTGACGGCGTTGCAGCCGGGGCAGCGGACGGCGGTGACGTTCTGGTAGCGGAGGCCGTCGGTCCAGACGTATTTGCACTTGCCGCATTCGATCTCGCCCACAAAATTGTCATGCGAACCGCGGGCCGCCTGCTCGAGGCCGGAAGCGCTCCATGAGAGGAGGGTTCCTTCGCAGTCGGCATCGCTAACAAAGGAGATGTGCCAGGTGTCCAGGTGGTCGAGGAACAATCCCCCGCGGTCCCTGCCCCAGGTGCCGTCCGGTGTTTCAACGATGAGGTAGTGGTTCGGCAGATCCCCGTTCTTCGTCCTGAGAAATGCCCGGGCTTTTTCCGGGCTCGATGCCCGGAAGAGCTCGTACTCATTCCCCTGGGCATCCACCACCTTCTCCCGGAAGGTCGGGGTTGTGCCGGAGAGGGGTGCGGCATCTTCTATCTTACCGCGTATGGCATCGTTTCGCAGTTCATCATACAGGGCGCCGATAAGCGGGTCTTCGGCACGGTCCGGGCTCGCCGCATCGAGCATTTGCAGGACGCCGTTTCGCACACCCGGCCGGTCCAGCCTGAGCACCCGGAGAAGCGGGCCCTTTGCCCGGATATCGCCAATCCTTACGAGCGCTTCGATCGCCGTCATGCGCAGGTGCTCGTCCGCATCGTCGAGGGCGGCCGCGAGCGGCTCAACGGCACAGGGGTCGCCGATCCGTCCCAGCAGTCCGGCGACGCTGTCCCGCACACCGCCCTTCTCCTCTCCAAGGGCGAGGATCAGCGGTTCGACGGCGGAGGGGCCGAGCTGCTCCAGCATGCCTTCCGCCTGCTCCCGCCCGCCCGCGTTGCCGTTCTCCAGGGCAGCGATCAGGCAGGGCGCTGCCGGGCTTCCTATCTTTCGAATCGCTTCTGCGGCTTTCAGGTGCACGTCCGGGTGCATGTCATCGAGGGCGGTCATCAGCGAAGGCACCGCTCCGGGGTCCCCGATGATCCCCAGCGCTTCGGCGGCGCCATGGCGCTGCCGCAGTTCCCCGCTGATGAGAGCGGCACTCAGCTGTTCGACGGCAGGGCGGCCGATATCTCTGAGGACGACGGAGATTCTCTCCCGCAGGGCGGGCTCATTGGGCATGAGGGCAGTTACCAGCGGCTTTACGGCCGGGGCCCCGATCGTCGAGAGCACCTCTCCGGCACTCTTCTGCATCCTGATGTTTTCACCCCGGAGTTCGTCGATGAGCGGGGGTACCGCCGGAAGGCCGATCTCCGCGAGCACCCCGGCTGCCGTTGTCCGCACCCGTTCGTTCCGGTCACCAAGTGCGGCAACCAGCGGTTCGACGGCGCCCTTCTCCCCGATGATCTGGAGCGCCCGTGCGATGGTCTCGTGGATCTGGCAGTCCTCGTCCCTGAGTTCGGCCATCAGGGGTTCCACGGCGGGGGTCCCTATCTGCCAGAGCGCCCTGAAGGCGGAGACGCAGACCTTTTCGTATTCATCGTTCAGGGCAAGGATCAGTGGCGAAACGGCACGCGGGTCTCCCATCTCTCCCAATGCTTCGGCGGCCTCGCGGCGTATGGCGGGGTCGTTCTGGTACCCCAGCGCCTTGATCAACCCGACCGTATTGCGGTCTCTCTTGAGTTTTTTCATATTGGGGGTGCCGAAGAAGCCGGGAAGTGCCATAAGTAATCACCGGAGTTGAGAATATATATAGGATTCCACTGGGTGGATGTACGGCGGGGAGGAACTGATCCCCCCCAAAATCTGCAAAAAAAGGTTATTTTTCGGGTTTGACCGGGTGGTCCTTCTTGTAATTTTTGTCCTTTGTATCATCGTCGTTTGTGGACTGGTCATCCGGCAGATCGACAGAAACCGTATCGTCAGGGGGGTTTTCGGTCTCCTGAACCGCAGCGGCACCCGTCACCTGCCGAGTTCCCTGGGTACCGAGGAGTGTTGCAAGGCAGTCGCTTTCGCCTGCGATCGACTCCATGATCTCGTTGATCCGTTCGAGGAGATCGTCCGGCGCCTCGCCCTCCAGTTCGGCGGACGCGGCGGCGAGTTTGTCATTGGCATGGGCGAGGTAGCGGAGCACCTCATCGAGTTTGGTCACCACCTTTCGTTCCGTTCCCGTCGGGAGATCGAGCGCCTCGACGTCGGCGATGAGCTCCTCCGTAGCCTGCATCGGGTTTTCGATCGCTTCGGGGATCACGGTAATCTGAATCATATCCTCATCAAAGAGGCCTGTGGCGTCCGTGACGGTCAGCGTGGCAACGTAGGTCCCCGGCGCCTCATACACCCTCGTGGTGATCGGCCCTGTCGCTGTTGCGCCTTCGCTGAACCACCACTCGTACGAGGCGATATTTGCATTGGGGTCGGAGGAGTTGCTGCCGTCGAACGTGAGGGCCCATCCTGCCGTCAGGGTCTGATCGCCGCCTGCGTCTGCGACGGGCGGCAGATGGATGGCGAATTTCTGGATGCGGGAATTCCCGGTATCAGCCACATAGACATTGCCCGCAGAATCGACTGCAACGTCATAAGGATTAATGAACTGCCCGTTGCCTGATCCTTCCGATCCCCATGCTGTGATGAACGCCCCAGCTGCATCGAATTTCTGGATGCGGGAATTCTCGCTATCAGCCACATAGACATTGCCTGCCGAATCAACTGCAATGCCACGGAGGTAATCAAACTGTCCGTTGCCTGATCCTTCCGATCCCCATGTTGTGATGAACGCCCCCCCTGCATCGAATTTTTGGATGCGGGAATTTCCGGTATCAGTCACATAGACATTGCCCTCCGAATCGACCGCAACGCCATTAGGAAAAATGAACTGTCCGTTGCCTCGTCCCAACAACCCCCATGTCGTGATGAACGCCCTCCCTGCATCAAATTTTTTCACGCGGTTGTTATGGGTATCAGCCACATAGATATTGCCTGGCGAATCGACTGCAACGTCATAAGGATAATTGAACTGTCCGTTGCCTGGTCCCAACGACCCCCATGTCGCGATGAACGCCCCCTCGGCATCAAATTTCTGGATGCGGGAATTCCCGGTATCAGCCACATAGACATTGCCTGCCGAATCAACTGCAACGTCATAAGGAAAAATGAACTGTCCGTTGCCTGATCCTTTCGACCCCCATGTCGTTATGAAATCCCCCTCTGCATCGAATTTCTGGATGCGGTGATTCCCGGTATCTGCCACATAGACATTGCCTGCCGCATCGACTGCAATGCCAGATGGCATTTCGAACTGTCCGTTGCCTGTCCCCTGCGATCCCCACGCTGTGACGAATACATATTCCGGGTCTTCGGCATAGACGCCCTGAACAAGGATACCTGCGAGCAGAGCGAGAATCAGGATTTTTGGTAGTAATTTCATGGTTCACCTCCCTTGAAAAGACGTGAGTGATGTATCTCACCGTAGAAAAATCGGGGTATTTTTTTGAGAAAGATCCTCTTCAGGATTGAGGATGTTGATTTCCCCCCAAAAATCAACGATCTCCTACAATAGACGAATAGATGGCCGGATGATATATAACGGTTGTGGGGGGGGTTGAGACAGTACATGGTCGGAAAGAGTGCCGGGGGTATTATGGGGCCGGGTAAAAAAGGGCCTTACGGCCGCCGAAACCGCACCGTGTAGTTGAAAAGGCCGCCCGCCGTCTCCTCCGCGACGAATCCCGCTTCCTTGCCCTGCCGCCGCCCCGGACGATCGCGAACGGCGGGACGTCCGGGTTCTCCGGGCGGGGGAGTTTGTCCGCCAGCTGGTGGAGCATGTCCGCCTGGATGTCGTAGGCGACGACACGGCCCTCCGGCCCGACCGCCCGTGCGACGTCCGTCGTAAAGGCATCGCTGCCGGAGCCGACCTCGAGGACGTGCATGCCGGGTGCGATGCCGCTTCGCTCGATCACAAGGGCGGGCGGCTGGATACGGCGGCGGTAGGTGACTCCATGATAATGAACCCCCTTTTGCCGGAGATGAATTCTTAATGGAAAGGAACGAAGCATATATCATTGCCCTGGTGGCGAGTGCTGTCGCCGTCATCATCGCTGTGGCATTGATGGTGCCGTATATCACCGGAACCGACACGGGAAGTGAACTGACGGTGAGTGCAAAAATGCCCTCCTCCGGTAAGGCCCCCCTGGGGGACGAAGGGATGCCCTCCGCCAAGGATGGTGACGTTGCCCCGCCCGACGGCGGCGGAGGAAGGATGCCCGGCGACCTCCCGGAGATGGACAGCGAACAGGCGGCGGTGATGCCCGGGATGATCGCTCCCGAAAGGTGTCGACACCACCGATGCCGGGGCGGCACCCGGGGAGGGCGATATGGACACGGTCATCGCCTTCATCGGGGAGTATGTGCCGGCGAGGCAGGAAGGCCCCGGCAGGTTCCCGGGGGGTGAAGCCCCCGGAGGAGTGAGAACAGGAATGAAATTTCATCTTATGAACCTGCGTCGTTGTTTGACCATGGTATGCGTACTGTTGCTGCTGGTCTCTGCCGTGCAGGCAACGATACTGGATATCACGGTTGAGGACGAGGACGGCGATGCGATAGAGAACGCCTACATTTACATCGATGGTGACTACGAGGGAGCGACGGACGAGTACGGTGAATACGAATTCGAGCATTCCCTGGACGACACCTTTGAACTCAAGGTGGTAAAATCGGGCTACGACACCTGGAAAGACGATATCGATGAGGATGAGGACTCGGTGACCGTCGAGCTCGAATCGAGCATCGAGGAGTACGACCTGGTCGTCTATGTCTATGATGCCGATACCCTGCTGCCGATCAGCGGCGCCGAGGTGGCAATCGAGAGCGAATACGGCGATACGGATGCGGATGACACCGCCAGCAGCGGGGCTGTCACCTTCGTCGTGACCGAAGAGACGGACTATTCCATCGAGGTGCGGGACGACGACTACGCGGCCTCGTCAACGGACGTGGCGATAGAAGACGGTGATGAAACCGTCTTAATCTGGCTGGTGAATGAGGACCGGGTTGCATTCAGGGTCCGCGATGCCGATACGCATGTCGCCATCGATGGCGCCGAGGTCTTCGTCGATGGCGACACGCAGGGCCGTACCGGGAGCGGCGGGCTCCTCTTTGCACGGTTCAGCGGCACCCACCAGGTCTCGGTCGTCTGTGACGGGTACAGGACGTACTCGAAGAGCATGACGTTCACCGGTTCGGCAGTGTATCAGCTCATCGAACTTACGCAATCGATCTCGTCGCTTACGATCAAAGTGACCGACAGCCACGGCAACCCCCTGTCCGGAGCGGCGGTGTACATCGACGGGGATCTGGCCGGAACGACCGGCTCGGACGGTGAATATTCCGACGCGAATATGATCGAAGGGACGTATACGTTCACCGTCTCAAAGGACAATTATGAGGGATGGGAAGAGACACGCACCATCGGCGAGACGGCGAACATCTACGTCACCCTGCCGATCATCGAAACCGAAGTGACGGTCATCGTCTCGGACCCGGATCACACCGTGGTGAGCGGTGCGATCGTCACGCTTGACGGTGAAGAGATCGGGATGACCGATGCGGCAGGTGAGCTGGCTATCGATCTCGAGCCGGGCCCGGGCTATACCTTCGACGTACGCAAGGAGGAATATAAAAATGGCTCTGCGGTCCTCGGTGTCGAGCCCGGAGGTGGTTCGAAGATCGTCACCATCACTCTCGAACCGGAATTCGACGTGGCAACGGCAGGGCTTGTCATCCTCGGGATTGTCGTGCTCGCCGTCGTGATCATCGGAGGTCTGCGGTTGCTCCGGCGCCGCGGCGGGTCTTCGGGGAGAGGGGGCGGGGGGCTCTGATCCGAATTCATTTTATGGTCCTGTCGGGTCGCTTGAATGAGAAGTCGTGACGGGCTGTGGTTTCGTTGCGTAGGGAAAATGGAGGATTGGGTCTGACGGAGGCCTCAGTCCCACCGGTTGGGGTTCCGGGGGAACCGGTCGATGCAATCCGAATACCCGTCCCCGTCCGTATCGGTATCCGCAACTCCACACCCGCAGACGCCCGGTTCGATCTTCACCGGATCGTCCGGGCACTGGTCAATACAATCCGGATACCCGTCCCCGTCCGAGTCGACGTCCGGGACGCCGCAGCCGCAGGTGCCCGGCCCGACCTTGTCTGGGTCGTCAGGACACCCGTCGAAATAATCGGGCCTGCCGTCGCCGTCGGTATCGATAAGATAGCCATCTGAACCGACATAGTCGCAGACACTTGAGTCAACAGGATAGCAGACTCCGTCGTAGCAGACGCGGTTGCATCCTTGCCTAAAGGGGTCATCGCAGCGTATCAGTAGATAGTTGCAGTCCTCCACGTCCGAATAACAGTTCACGTAATTATAATCGTCGCGATAGGGATTTACCGGGCAGCCGTCGATGCAGTCGGCATACCCGTCCCCGTCCGTGTCGGTGTCCTGTGCAAAGCAGCCGCACTGGCCGCTGTCGGTCTTATTCGGATCGGTTGGGCAGCCATCGATACAATCGGCCACCCCGTCGCCATCGGTGTCAATATCATCCATTCCCGGGCACTGGTCGATGCAGTCGGGGACGCCATCTCCATCGGAATCCGTATCTGAATCCACCACGCCGCATCCGCAGATGCCCGGCCCGGTCTTGTTGATATCGTATGGACACTGGTCAAGGCAGTCCGCGGTGCCGTCGCCGTCAGAATCGGTATCGGGAATGCCGCAGCCGCACTGGCCGGGTTCACTCTTGTAGAAATCCTCAGGGCATTGGTCGTTGCAGTCGGACACACCGTCATTATCCGCATCAGTGTCCGGCACCCCGCATCCACATTCACCTGGAATTATCTTGTTCGGGTCATAAGGACAGGCTTCAAAGCAATCAAAATGTCCGTCGCCATCGGTATCAAGCGGGACTCCGTTGTCATCATACATTTCCGGCCAGCATCCGCATTGACCACTAATGACCAAGCTGGGTTCGTCCGGGCAAAAATCTAGGCAGTCTGCGACTCCATCCCCATCCTCATCGGAATCTAAATAACCGCATCCGCATTGGCCCGGAACAACCTTGTTGGGATCTGAGTCGCATATGTCCAAGCAGTCCGGCGTCCCGTCGGCGTCGGTGTCGATGGGATCATCGCATTTGCAGGGACGCGTCAGGTTAGAATCTTTGGGACAGCCATCAACGCAATCCGCCACCCCGTCCCCGTCCAAATCGGTATCAGGGACAAAGCACCCGCACTGTCCGGGTTCTGTCTTATAACGATCCGTAGGACAACCATCGATGCAGTTCACCACATGATCCCAGTCCCGATCGTAATCCGGCACCCCGCATCCGCAGATACCGGGTTCTATCTTGTCGGGATCGTCGGGACAGAGATCGAACGAAGGTTCCGCGTGGAACTGATCAAGGGTTTCGCGTTCGCACCCGCTCCGGTATTGGACGTCCTGGGGGCTTGTTCCCAGATAATAGAGGATCTGGGTGCAGTTGCAGCCATGGGTGTATTCGAGGGACTCATTTTGGGGACTGTCTTTTTTCAGCGGGTTATTGACCCAGTCGAGTATGCCGTCCCCGTTTGAATCATTCACGACCCACCACTTGTTCAACCCAATTTTTGGAAAGCTGTCGGCGGTCGTTCCTGTCGGGCAAAAATCATCGGCATCCGGTATCCCGTCGCCATCGGTGTCCGTGGTGAGCAGAACGGATGCATCCGTACCCGGCGTTCCGGCAAGCCCCATCCCCGTGATCCCCACGATCACCAGGGCAAGCATCATCAATTTGTAGGTGTTCATGTTTTCCCTCCATCCTCACTGGTGCTCTTCTTCCCTTCAGAAGTTGACCATAGGGTGTTGAACCTCATGGGACAGCTTAAATGTATCGGCGCTGGAGATGCTCGTGTCGATCTTTTCGTTCCCTGTTTGTGTGGTATAAGAAACGCTTAAATATGCCTTATTTTCGGCATTGATGGCTGAATATGCGATCGATACAGAAGCAAAATCCGGGCGGATCTCGGATGAGGCGGGGCCATAGGTCCTTGGGAAATATGAGGGCCGAATTTGGACGATATAGTCCTTGGAAATGCGTTTGTTTTGGTTTACATTGGCAGAAATCGGGTATTTTTTGAATGGCTCTGAATTGCGAAAACGGAGGCTGATTTGGGCTTCTTTTTGGGTAAAATGGAGGGTGAATTACCTCCATTTGGGGGTTTGGTGGTTACCGGGTGGTGGTCCCTGGGCCACCCGCATCTGAAATCGTTATCCGGTAGTTATGCCGCCCGGACCGCCATATCACGATCGCGGTAATCGTCCCGCCGCGGGCATAGATCTCGCGGGAGAGGACCTGCGGAATGAGGTAGAGCGGGTAGGCCCCGGCGTCCTCGGCCTGTGCGTCCGTGCCGGAAGCGCCCTCGGCCCTCTTCCCGTCGGCCTGGTTCCTGTCACTCAAAGTACCGCCTCCTCTCCCACGGCGGAACACGGTTCCGGCAGCTCTGCTGTTCGAGGATATTGACCCGCCCCGCCAGGGCGTCGATGACGGCGTCCCGGCGGGCGAGCTCCTCGTAGAGGACATACCACCAGACCTGTCTCTTATACACATCTGACGCTGCCGACGAAGAGGATAGTGTAGATCTCGGTGGTCGCCGTATCAT
>OMKS01000740.1_pt1 | contig 30081 bp, 23 predicted proteins | sample 1674721 | NCBI WGS metagenome assembly OMKS01 (sample SAMN06264996, study PRJEB25208) | sediment metagenome | isolation source: hot spring sediment | place: USA: California | collected 2014-09-02 | reverse complement strand
CCTCTTCGTCGGCAGCGTCAGATGTGTATAAGAGACAGAGTAAGTGTTTAGACTACACTTTTTCTAAGAATAACGGTAAAGGCGGATTTATTCTAACTGCATATTTAGAGGACAAGTTAGTTGGAGTTGTCGTTACAAATAAAACAGGCATGGGAGGATACATACCCGAAAATATACTTGTTTACATTGCTGTTGATCAAAACTACAGGGGGCATGGCATAGGGAAACAATTATTAAAGGAAACCATTAATAGAACCGAAGGAGATATTAAACTTCATGTTGAATACGATAATCCTGCAAAGAGACTATACGAACGAGTGGGATTTACCACAAAATATGCTGAAATGAGGTATACTAAAAAGAAGTAACACATGGCTGAACTACTTATAAAAACAGATAAACTAATAGGCAACATATGCAAAATCAACAACTTTCTTGAGAAACATAATATCCATTGGAGTTTAATAGTTAAAGTTTTATCTGGGAATAAAGATTTACTCAGAAAAATACTAACCAATTCTGAAATAAAACGCATTCACAGCATTGGCGATTCAAGGATATCAGGACTTAAAACAATCAAAAGTATTAACCCAGATATATCAACCATATACATCAAGCCACCACCTATCGACACTATTAAATCGGTTGTTAAATATGCCGATATTTCGCTTAACAGTTCCTTAACTACAATTCGCGCATTAAACGAGGAAGCTAAAAAGCAAGGGAAAAAACACAGGGTTATCGTAATGATTGAACTTGGAGAACTTCGCGAAGGGGTTGTTCGTGAAAATATCATTAATTTCTATCAGAAGGTTTTAAATCTGGAGAACATAGAGATAGAGGGTATTGGCACAAACCTAGGTTGTATGTATGGCATTCAACCTACATACGACAAACTTTTGCAACTATCCATTTTTAAACACGTGATTGACGCCAAATTCAATATCAATTTAGCGCTAATCTCTGGTGGTAGTTCAATAACACTCCCTCTTGTGAGCAAACGAGAAATGCCCAAAAATATCAATCACCTACGAATTGGAGAGTCGGCCTTTTTTGGAACTAGCCCGCTAAACGGTAAAAAGTTTCGCGATCTATCTACTGATATTTTTGAATTTCGGAGCAACATTATAGAACTTCAAATGAAACCTACTTCTCCAGATGGGATTCTTACAGATGGCAATGTAGGACACACTGTGGACGATTGGGAGTATGATAAAAGCAACAGAGCCATACTTGACTTTGGAATGTTAGACGTTGACGCAAATGAGCTAAAACCCAAGGATAAGAATGTTCGATTTGCGGGAACAACCTCCGATATGACCGTATATGACTTGGGGCCAAACCCCATAACAGGAAAAATAAAATACAAGGTGGGCAGCAAAATATGTTTTACTCCATCCTATATGGCTATTGCAAGGCTAATGAGTTCGAAATTTATTAATAAAAAGATAGTTTAACTCGCCAAGACATAAATTTTAAATCCCGTATTAACTTTGTCATCGTTATAAATGAGATTAATAACTTTTTTCCTATTATATGGCTTTTGTTGAGATAAATAATCTGTCAAAATCATTTGGCAATAACAAAGTATTCACGGACTTAAATATTTTTATAGAAAAGGGACAAAAGGTTGCAATAAAGGGTGAATCTGGTAAAGGTAAAACAACCCTGCTTAGAATGCTTACCGGAATAAGCAACCCTGACTCAGGTACAATTAGTTTCGACGGTAAAGTGTTAGGCGACGATACTGTTAAAGGAATACGATCTCTAATTGGTTACCTACCTCAAGGTATTGACCTGCTTATCGACAACGGGAATCAGCTATGTAACCTTCTTGAAATTGAACCTATGTCTATTTACAACTATATTGAAGCACTTGGTTTAAATAAAAAGAAGTTAGCTCAACCCGTTTCAGAGCTTAGTGGTGGAGAAACGCAACGGCTATTTACAGCAATAATACTTGGATTGAAACGGCCAATACTTATTCTAGACGAGCCAACATCAGCACTCGATGCAAACTCTATCCTTAAGCTAATAAACTTGATCTGGAGCATGCATGAACTTACCGTCATTTCTACCACTCATAACCAAACCTGGGAAAAGCACTGCGATAAAATCATTGAACTATGAGCACTATTCAGGACATTTCATGGATACATCTAGCTTTTAGCTTCTGCATTCTACTAATCCCCTTTGCAGGGTTCTGGTATTACAGCGTTGGTCTAACCCGTTCAACAATAATTGCTATTACGCGGATGACCATACAACTTTCAGCCGTAGCCGTAAATCTTGAGTTTATTTTTGAGAAAAACAACACCTTTCTGAATATTGCTTGGGTTATGATCATGATTCTTGTGGGCGTTTTCACTACTCTAAAACGTAGCAACCTGAATGCAAAACAACTTGCACTTCCGCTAATCATTTCGGGTCTAACAAGCCTTATCATAGTAGATACATTCTTTTTAGGCTTTGTTATTAAGCTTCCCTACCTGTTTGAATCACAATATTTCATTCCCATATCTGGTATGATTTTGGGTAATGCTATGAACCACAACATAGTTGGACTTAATGCATATTTTGAGGGTTTGGTAAATAACCAGAACCTATACTACTTCCTATTACTGAATGGTAAAAGTAAAAAAGTAGCTATTAGTCCATTTATTGTTAAAGCAATAAGAAAAGCCCTCAATCCGATGATTGCAAACACATCTGTCATGGGGCTTATCTCATTACCAGGAATGATGACTGGTCAGATTTTGGGTGGAAACTCACCTGCAATTGCCATTCGATATCAAATAATGATTATGCTAGCAATTTTTACTGGATGCACTATAAATCTGATGCTTAGTATAATCATTGCTAATATAAAAGCTTTTGACAAAATGGAGAGAATTGCAGTTGATGTTTTAACCACAAACAATAGTTAACTATTCATATCGTTCGCTAACCGACTTCAAGGTTTTGGCATACTGTTCTTTAAGTTCATCAAAGATTTCCTTTACACTCACTAACTTATTGGCCAGATAAGCATTTGCACCTGCAAATGCATATCCGTTTTTTAAGTTGCCTTTGAAAGCGTTGTATAAAGCAGTGATAATGCAATAGGGACTCGATGAAACCTCGCAGGTTTTAATGCATTTAAAAGGGCATCGAATAGGTTGCTTTAAACCCTTTTTCACCCTCTCAAGAAATTCGTTAGATATGGCACGGCCAGGCATTCCAACAGGACTTTGGATTATCACCACGTCGCCCTTTTGGGCATTGATATATGTATTTTTAAAAGCCTCCGCGGCATCGCACTCATAGGTGGTCACAAATCGGGTTCCCATTTGAACACCCGATGCACCTAATGCTAGCATATTTTTAATATCAGCACCTGTGTATATACCACCCGCTGCAATTACGGGTATTTGTTTTTTATATTTATCTTCAAATTCTTTTACCGAGGTAATCACTTGTGGTACAATTTGTTCAAGAGAATAATTTTCGTCTGATAGTTGGGTTTCTTTAAATCCTAGATGGCCACCCACTTTGGGCCCTTCAACTACTATAGCATCGGGCAAGTACTGATACTCGTTTTGCCATTTCTGACAAATTATCTTTGCCGCTCTACCCGATGAAACTATTGGTACCAGCTTAGTTTTACTATCCCTTTTCAGAAAACCAGTCAGATCGAGTGGTAAACCCGCACCACTAAAAATAACATCGGCTTTACTAGCAATGGCAGTTTTTACCATATCGGCATAGTTCGACATGGCTACCATTACATTAACACCTATAACGCCTTTTGTTTTTTCGCGAGCTATCCTAATCTCTTCCCTTAACCCTTCAATACTTGCAGAGATGTAATCAACGCCTAAATGCTTATAAAGCAAACCAAGACCAGCGCTTGATATTACGCCTATACCTCCCTCGTTGGCAACAGCCGAAGCTAAACCCGAAAGGGATATTCCAACACCCATGCCACCTTGAACAACGGGAACTAAAGCAATTAAATTGCCAATTCGTAAGGGGTTCATTTTTTCCATACAATATGATTTTTTGTTTCGACCCCAAACGTTCAGTTTCTTTTTCTTTAGTGTGAGGTAATACTACAAAGAACGATATATTAATCTATCATCTCAACATATTTAAGTTAATTTATTTTGGGGAAGGGCTAATAAAAGTTATTGGAATGAGCTAAAGCACTTGGATTACCTGTTCGAGTTTTATGCCACGAGAACCCTTGACTAAAACAGTTGCATTGATTAAAGGATTATGCCTCAGGAAATCGACACATTCCAACGGACTATCAAAGTAATGAAAATTGCCGTTAATGCTTGCAAACCCTTTTCCTACAAGAATAATTTTATCAAAATTCATGCTGCTAGCAATATCTACAATTTTTTTGTGTTCATCGGCACTATACTCACCCAACTCAAGCATTTCGCCAAGAATTACAACTTTGAGGGGGAAACTTAATTTTTCAAAATTTTTTAATGCATGCTCCATGCTAGTTGGATTGGCATTGTATGCATCCATAATTACAGTGTTGCTTTGTGTTTTTATTAACTGTGATCGATTATTTGATGGAACATACTTTGCAATTGCATCAGTAATGGAATTGATATCAACACCAAAATGGCGCCCCACTGCATAAGCTGCCATAACATTTTCTACATTATAACTTCCTACCAAGTTAGTTTGGATTGCAACTTTGTTTTCTTTTTCCTTGATAGCTAGCGATAAGAAAGGATTAGTATTTGATTCATCAACTATACAATCGTCAATATAATTGGAATATGGTATTATGTTTTGAGCCTTTTGTCTATCTAAAACATCAAAAAGTAAGGTGTTTTTATGGTTGTAAAAGATTGTACCGTTTTTTAGTACCAAAAATTTATATAGTTCACCCTTTGTGTTTTTAACGCCTTCAAAACCACCGAAACCGCCAAGATGAGCCTTACCAATATTAGTAATTAAACCGAAATCAGGTTCGGTAATACGGCATAGTTCATCAATATCCCCTGGATGATTTGCTCCCATTTCTACAATTGCAAACTCAACCTCAGGTGTTATAGATAGCAACGTTAAGGGAACTCCAATATGGTTATTCAGATTGCCAATGGTTGCTCTTGTTATATACTTTTTCGAAAGAACCGCATACAGCAATTCCTTTGTTGTGGTTTTACCATTGGAGCCTGTAATTGCAAAAACCTTAGTACTTAACCTTTGCCTGTGGTAATGTGCAAGTTTTTGAAGGGTTTGTAAAGAATTGTCAACCAACACGCAACCCTTGGTTAGGTAATTAGGATTATCAATAATAGCCAACGCTGCCCCATTCTTTAAAGCATCGGCAGCAAAAGCATTACCATCGTTATACTCGCCTTTTAAAGCAAAGAATATTGATCCCGCTTTCACATTGCGGCTATCGATGGTTACGTGAAATGAATTTGTGTAGCGTTTATAGATATACTCAATCATAGGTGCCGGGTAAAAAAGAAAACCTCATGAATGTATGAGGTTTTCTTTTGATAATCTTTCATAGCTTACTATCTTGCGCCAATTCTCTCACCGCGTCTTTTAGCCGATTGGGCTCCAACAGCTTCCATAGCACAACGGAAACCGATATCGTTGGTTGATGAAGCCTCATCGAGGAAACGACGTGTACCTGGACTTAACCAGTAAGCCCTATCCTTCCACGATCCACCTTTGTAAACCCTAACACGATCGTTAATGAGGGTAGTCATACCCTGGTTCTTCTGTTGTGCATCACCTTGATAATACATCCTATCGGAGTGTTTCTCCTTTATAGTCTCTCCATCTCTAAAATCGAGTGTTGAAGCAACATCGCCATCCTTGTAGTTGATATAGTATGATTTATTATAATTCTGGCGATTAGCTGCTTCTTCCTCGGTAATCTCGCGGTAAGGGATACGGCCTAAACTATCCTTTTTGGCATAGTTGCCATCTAAATCGTAAGGAGTTTTGAAAACATTCCCACGGAATGGGCGAATTTCATCAACATCCTCAAAACTTAATGGGCGGTAAACATCCAGCACCCATTCGTTTACGTTACCTGCCATGCAATATAAGCCGTAATCATTTGGCCAATAAGACCTAACTGGTCCAGGGAATGTATTCTCATCGTTCAAGTTGCCAGCAAGCCCCATGTAATCGCCTCGGCCACGTACAAAGTTGGCCATCATCTGGCCACGATTCTTTAACTGGGGGTTACGTACGTTATGGCCATTCCAAGGGTAAATACGACGCTCAACTATACGCTCATCGTAGGTATTACCTACAAGACCTGTTGCTGCAAATTCCCATTCAGCTTCGGTTGGAAGGCGATACTTGGGTAGTAAGATTCCGTCCTCAAAGCGCACGTGGCGCCCTTCGGGTTTTTCAGGGTCAAGGCTTGGTAAAAGTTTTTTTACGCGAGCATCGTACTGGCCTGAGAGGTAAGCCTCAGTGTTAAAAGCATCCGCGCCTTTTTGAGCTAAGTCGAATTCTATAATTCCCTTATCAACCAAAAGACGTTCATTTACCCTATCGGTACGCCATATACAGTAATCGTTTGCTTGAAGCCAGTTAACTCCCACTACAGGATAATCGTTATAGGCAGGATGCCTGAAGTAATCGGTTACAAAGGGTTCATTGTAACCAAGGGGTGAACGCCATACAAGAGTATCGGGTAGGGCATTTTTAATAACCTGTGGATAGGCAGAATATACGCGTTTAATCCAGTGAACATACTCACGCCAATCTACATTGCTAATTTCGGTTTCGTCCATGTAGAATGATGTAACTGTTACCCTGCGGGGTTTAGCATTCCAGTCGTACATTACATCCTGTTCCACTCGTCCCATGATAAACGTTCCCCCTTCTATAAACACCAAACCAGGACCTGCTTCGGGTCGCCAATTTTCAACTACCTCAAATCCCCCATTATCAGGGCTGTTATATTCCCAGCCAGTTTTTTCGGATACTCCACTTCCTCCGCCACCAAATAACCCGCAAGAGTTTAGGCCAAAAATTCCGGCTGCTGCCAATAATAAGATTCTATACTTTAAGCTCATAGCTGTACGAATTTTCTCATTATAATTAAACTCAAATATAAAAATAATATTTTGTAATGCGACCCAAAAGTTTGAAAAAAATTAAAATTTTGGACATTTGATGTAGCGGTATCTCTTTTTCCCCCTTTTATACTCAAAATTCCACCCTAAGGTTACCTCGTGCGATGAGGTTGGTAACCCTCTAAACCCATGTTGCATAATACTGAAATCGTAACTGTAACCTATGCGAAACATATAATCGGCGTACCCCAAGATAACAACAAACGAATGGCTATTCAAACTTAAATTTTCTCTGAACCATAGTCCTGCAACTGCCCAGTTCTTTGAAAGATAAAAGCCAACATTTATCTGATTAAAATTTAACTGTTGAATATAGATAATGTTAGGCGAAAAAAGGAGAACCTCTTTAAATCTTCTCCACTTGTAGAGGTTAAAATCGGCTCCAAGATGGAATGTGTAATTACGGGGTATGTAAGCTCTACCTCCTGAGAAGCTAGCCTCAACAGGTTGTAGAAGATGATGCACCGCAAATCCCCCGTAAAAATTCTCAAAATCACCTGCAACCCCAAGCCCTATATCGTAATTCCAGGTTGTATAGCCCACGGCGTCGGAGTTTCCTATCACATTACCAGCCGGATCAATCATATCCGGAAAAACCAAACCCGAAAAACTCCGTGTACGAAAAATTGCTGAGGTTTGAAGTCCGAATCTAACGTGTGAATTATATGCTGGCTGAATTCCGTATGAGTATATAAGATCGACTGTGTTACGAGAGAATGTCCCTTTCCCTTCAACATCGCTCATAATATTTATACCAAATCCGCTCCGTCCAGAGGACTGAGAACGGCTGTTACGAAACGAATGTTTCCAGCTTGGGCCAAAATCAATCCTCCTGTCAAAGCTTACACCAAAGGTTGAGTATGGTATATCTATCATGGTCCACTGATTGCGATATATAATGCCTAATCGCATATTCTTTGATGCACCTGCATACGAAGGGTTGAGCATGGTTGGATTAAAAAAAACCTGCGAAAACACAGGATCCTGACCATGTGATTTTTCAAAACAAAGGACTAAGCCCAGCAAGTAAAATAAAAAAAACCTGTTTTTAAATATCATTTAAACTGGTTTGTAATAATAACTAACATTATTCGTTTTTTATTGTTAAAAACAAATGTAAAGGTAAAGCAAAGTTTTGTTTCTTTGCAAAACACCAGTTAATTATGAGAACAGTTTTTTCCATCATATTATTAACAACACAAGCATTTGGGGCTTTTTCGCAAGAGTTCTACAGAATTCTTGAATGGGTTGATACCGACAAAAAAAATATCAACTGTTTATGGTTTGATGGCGAAGATTTTCCTAACACAACCAGCAAAGTTCCATACTACACTGAATTAATACCATTACCCGATAGTAAAGAGTACAGAATTGAAATAACACAAATAAAATGGGGTAAACTACATAGAGACTTTGATTCTAGTTTTGCTCTAGTTGAACCAAACCCAACAACAAAAAACTTTAATGTTGGTGGGAGCAGGCTTATGCTTTTTTCCATACCCGCAATGAGAAAAAACACCTCTGGCTCAATTGAGAAACTTGAATCGTTTCGCTTTAAAATTGCACCCACTAGCACTCAGAAAAAAAATGCTGATAAAATGATCCGTTCCCCTCTGTCAAACTCAGTTCTTGCTACGGGTAAATGGGTAAAAGTGGGTGTGCAAAAAAGCGGGATTTACAAAATTACATACGAAGATTTGCAGAAGTATGGTTTTAGCAACCCTGAAAATATTAGCATATGGGGAATAGGAGGAAAGTCGTTACCCCTTATGAATGCTCAAAGTAACCTCGATGAGATAACTCCAATACCAATACTAGTAAGCAAAGGTGACGACGGCATTTTTAATCAAGGCGATTTTATTCTTTTCTACGCTCAGGGCCCCGAAACTTTAACGTATAATGAAACATTTAGTGCATGGAAATGGGAAAAACATGGATACACCAAAACCATATACTACTTTTTAACAACCAGTCAACCTCAAACCCTTATCGACTTTGCCGATACGCCAACCGAAACCGAAAATTACGCAACAAGTGAGTTTGATCAAGTAACAACCTTTGAAAGGAACGATACAAACCTTGTGAAATCGGGCAGGGAATGGTTTGGCGAAATTTTTGACTTGAAAACCACCTATAGCTACAATGTATCTACACCGCTCCCTGTAAACAACTCTAACTATAAAGTATGGGTAAGAGTAGCGGCACGATCATCGTCAACCTCTACTTTTACCCTTACAAACAGTGGAACACTTGGTAGCATATCTTTAAATCCCGTAATAATTGGCAATGAACTAACGAACGTGGTTTCCGTGAACAACAAAGTATTCTCAGGGAATACTGCTGGACAGAACCTAACATTTGACCTTACCTACAACAAACCCAATTCGGGTTCAGTGGGTTTCCTGGACTTTATATCAATCCAGAGCCGTCATAGCTTATCGTATAACGGTGCCCAATTACCCTTTCAGGATTTCCAATCGGTGGGGGCAGGAAGAATTAGCAGGTTCACAATCAGCAATGCTAACAGTTCCGTTCAGGTTTGGGATGTTACTAATATCAATAAAGCCAAAAGGGTTAACATTTCCTACGCCAATGGCACAATAACATTCAAGCAACCTACCGATACTATCAAAACCTTTATTGCCTTTGAGCCCGATATGGCCTATAGTGTTGTATCATATGCTAGTGTAGACAACCAGAATATTCGTGGGAGTGGTTTTTACGATTACTTTATTGTTACGCACCCAAGTTTTAAAACCTATGCCGAAGAACTGGCTCAGCTCCACCGTCAAAGAAGTAATATCTCAGTTGCAGTACATACCACCGATGAGGTTTACAACGAGTTTTCTAGTGGAAACCCCGATGTTGCCGCTATACGTAATATGATGCGATACTTTTACAAAGCTGCAACCAGCGACGATGATAAACCTAAATACCTCCTACTGTTTGGCGATGGTTCATACGACAATCTTTCCAACAAGCCAGAAAATACCAATTACGTGTTAACCTACCAATCGCCAAGGTCGATAAACAGGGTTGAGTCATTTGTGTCGGACGATTTTTTTGGGTTGCTTGACGATAACGAAGGCGAAGCCACGGGTTATATTGACATTGGAATTGGTCGCCTACCTGTTAGCTCTCCGGAGCAAGCCGCCAATGTAGTTGCTAAAATTAAAAGCTACATGGAGGATGAAGAAATTGACGATTGGCATAGTAAACTGGTATTCATTGGCGATGATGAGGATGGCAACGTGCACATGCAGGATGCCAACACGCTGGCAAAGTACATTGAAACCAATTACCCGGCCTACAATATTCAAAAAATATTTTTTGATGCTTACCAGCAGGAGGTTGGTTCGGGTGGTCAACGCTATCCCGATGTTACCAATGCCATCAACTCTGCTATTAACAATGGCGCTTTGCTTGTAAACTATACCGGTCATGGGAATGAACGCTGGCTTGCGCACGAGAAAGTTTTAACGCTAAACGATGTATTGGGATGGAAAAATGCTAAACGCCTCCCTCTATTTGTAACAGCAACCTGCGAGTTTAGCCGATTCGATGATTACCACTTGACCTCCACCGGAGAATGGATACTGCTTAATCCCAGCGGAGGTGCCGTAGCATTACTTTCTACCACTCGGCTTGTTTACTCAAGCCCTAACTTCACTTTAAACTACAACTTTATACAGCAACTATTCCGTACCGATACCAATGGAAACTATTTCCGACTTGGCGATTTGGTTCGAATAACCAAAACACTATCGGGAACCGGCTACAATAAGCGCAACTTTACCCTTTTGGGCGATCCCGCATTGATGCTAAAATACCCCACCTATAACATAAAGGTAACCCATATTAACGAACGCCCTACATCTGAGCCCTCCGATACACTAAAGGCTCTTAATAAGGCAAGCATTAAAGGGGCTATCACCGATAACCTTGACACAACTGTTGAAGATTTCAATGGTATCGTTTCGGTTACCCTATACGATAAGGAAAGTGAAATTACCACTCTGGCTAACGATGGCGGCACTCCAATGACCTTTAAAAGTCGCAATAGTATCATTTTTAAAGGGAGGGCATCCGTATCGCAGGGTACATTTAGTATCGATTTTACCATACCAAAAGATATTAACTACTCATATGGGCATGGAAAAATAAGTCTTTTTGCAACTAATGGTACGCAAACAGCACTAGGCGTTCACGATTCAATAGTTGTTGGTGGAATTGGTAACCCTGAAAGTATTGACAGTGAAGGTCCTCAAATTAATATTTACCTTAACGACACCAAATTCACTAACGGCGGTATTTGCAACTCCAACCCGCTACTACTGGTTTACCTTTCCGATGCCAGTGGTATAAATACAACTGGATCGGGGATAGGGCATGATCTCACTGCAAAGTTAACATATCCAGCCGGGCAAAGCGAAACATTCAATCTTAATAATTTCTACAAAGCCAATACCGACGATTACACTCAGGGTATAGCAACCTATCAATTCTCCGGTCTAAATCCCGGAACTTACACCATAGAGGTAAAGGCCTGGGATGCATTTAATAATAGCAATACTGGCACAATACGTTTCCGAGTAATTGGCGACGATAAACTTGTGGTTAGCAACTTTTACTGCGTTCCAAATCCGATTAAGGACAACGCACAGTTCTACTTTGAAACAAACACCAATGAAACGGAACTTGATGTAAAGCTGGAAATATTCAACATCAATGGCTCTAAAGTTGCCGAACTCCCTAAAAAAAGGATTTATACTGAAGGTTACAGAATTGGGCCACTTGAATGGAACGGATGTAACTCCAACGGGGCAAAACTTGCAAAGGGAATTTACTTTGCTCGCATCCATGTTACCTCAGTAAAAGGGGAACAGGTAGCCACAACAAAAATAGTTATACTTTAATTTGATATAAAACAATAAGTATCATATTACAACGTTTACATTTGTTACCGTATAAATGTTATTTTTGCAAACTCATAATTGTTAAGTTGATGATTAAGAAATTTTTTGGAATTGCAACAATTCTGCTTGTAGGATTACAGCCCGCTATTAAGGCTCAGTTCGATAGCACCATATCGCTTTCGGGTGGTGCAAATGCATTGCGCATTGCAGTACCATTCCTAACCATTGCACCCGACTCACGGGGTGCCGCCCTTGGCGATGCCGGAGTGGCATCGGTACCCGATGTTAACTCACAGCACTGGAATCCTGCAAAATTCCCATTTATTGATGGGAAAAAGTGGGGCATGGGGTTTTCGTACACACCGTGGTTAAAGAATCTGGTTAATGATATCAACCTAACCCATTTAACAGGTTATTACCAGTTTGATAAGATGCAATCCATTAGCGGATCACTACTTTACTTCTCAATGGGCGAAATCACCTTCAGGGACAATAACAACAACTACATTCAGGCCTTTAACCCTAACGAGTTTGCAATCGATTTTGCATATTCGCGCAAGTTTTCCGACCATATTGCCGGTGCAATGGCTTTCCGTTATATCCGTTCCGATATAACCGGTAATTTTACCACCACAGGCACAGGCAGCGGTAAACCCGGCACTTCGTTTGCTGCCGATTTAGCAGTATACTACCAGAACCCTATTAACCTTGCCGGCAAAAGTGGTGAAATGGCAATTGGGGGCAATATCTCCAACATTGGAACAAAGCTATCATACAATGAGGATCCACAAAAGGAGTTTATACCCATTAACCTAAGGGTTGGCGGAAGGTTATCGCTTAACATCGACCAATACAATAGCTTTTCGTATCTTTTGGATTTAAACAAGTTGCTTGTTCCTACCCCTCCGGTTTACAACAGCCAGAACGAAATTGTAAGCGGAATGGATCCCAACGTATCGGTTGTGCAGGGAATGATTCAGTCGTTTTACGACGCCCCGGGTGGTTTCAAGGAGGAAATGCAGGAAATATACATTGCCACAGGAGTTGAGTACTGGTACGCCCAGCAATTTGCCATTAGAGCCGGATACTTCCACGAAAGCCAGAATAAAGGGAACCGTAAGTACATCACCCTTGGGGCAGGATTGCGTTACAATGTGTTTAATATCGATTTCTCATACCTTATCCCAACCGTTGGGTTCAATAGCCCCATGGCCAATACCCTGCGATTTTCAATCGCGATTGAATTTGAACCAGCAAGTACAAGAAAAAAAAGGAATAAGTAATGGATTTTAGGATAGGTTTTGGCTACGATGTTCATCGGCTGCAGCAAGGGCTCCCCTTTTGGCTGGGTGGAGTTCACATTGAACACACTAAGGGTTCATTAGGACACTCCGATGGCGATGCCCTAATCCATGCCATTTGCGATGCCATGCTGGGTGCTGCGAACTTGGGCGATATAGGAGTCCATTTCCCCGATACCGATCCTACTTTTAAGGGTATTGATAGTAAAATCCTTTTACGGAAAACAATGGAAATAATTGCTCAAAAAGGCTACTCCATTGGCAATATCGACTCAACCATCGGCCTGCAACGCCCCAAAGTAAAGGATTTCATACCCCAGATGCAAGCTGAACTTGCCAAAGTTTTAGATATTCATCCACAGCAAATTTCAATAAAAGTTACAACTACCGAGAAACTTGGTTTTGTTGGGCGTGAGGAGGGAGTTTCGGCGTACGCAGTAGTTCTCCTAAAAAAGGATTAACTATAAATATGACAACCGACAACGAATTACTTCCCAAAACCTTAGTTCTAGGCGCAAGTCAAAAACCCAAGCGTTACTCATATCTGGCGATACGTAGCCTCCGCAAACACGGCATTGAGGTAGTAGCCATAGGTGTCCGAAAAGGAATGGTTGATGATGTGGAAATTCAAACAGAACTTCAGGATATCCCTGACATTCACACCGTAACCCTATACCTTGGCCCCCATAATCAAACACCATACTACAACTATATTCTCAACCTCGAACCCAAGCGCATAATCTTTAACCCAGGAACGGAAAATCCAGAACTGGAAAAACTTGCAAGAGAACACGGAATTGACGTGATTGAGGGGTGTACCCTTGTAATGTTAAGTAACGGAACTTACTACGAATGGTAAAAGTAATTCAGAACGAAACCGACCTTGGCAAGGCTCTTTGTGAACCTGCTACCGCTATCTATTTTAATTCGCAAGCATGCGATGTTTGCCATGTTATGCTGCCTCAACTTGAACAAATTGTTGGCAGCGAATTCCCTAAAGTGAATATTTACGTGGTGAATGCCAACGACTCTCCCGAGATATGTGGGAAATTTTCGGTTTTTACCTTTCCAACCGTACTTATATTCTTTAAGGGGAAAGAATCGTTGCGTATGGCGCGAAACATTAATCTGGCAACCTTTAGGCAAGCGGTGGCACGCCCCTACTCCATCCAATTCGACTAGGGGCGATCGAATGTTGCGCTAACAAATGGGTCGCTGACCTGACCCGAAACGCTATACTCCCAGTCAATTGCTTGGCTGTACCTGTGCCAAACTCCCCTGCCGGTAATAAAGTACAAATCGCTGTTGGTGCTTAGCACAGTAAAAACGGTATCCTTAAGTTGAACATAGGTTTCCACATCTAGCCCAAGGTTGTAAAGGTTGTAAATTACGTAGGTTGAGCTATCGAGCTGCGTGTATCGGTCGATGCTCACGTTATACGACCTGAACTTAGTCCCCTGGTAATTTTCGCGACAGCGCCAAACACCGGTAATCCCCTCACCTTTTTCGTACTTGTCGCACGACGCTCCGCATAGCAACACAAAAGATGCTAAGAACAAAAACACTTGGGCAATACTTTTCATATCTCAGGATTTTAAGTGATGAAGGGCATTAACCCCTCACCACCTTATCAATTAAGCTATCGTCGGCAATATTCGGAAGGGTAACCTTGAGCAGTGGAGTGCGTTCCATCTCACGCTTGATGGCAAACATTGCTCCCTTGTTACGCGCCCAGCTACGGCGGGCAATACCGTTGTTAACATCCCAGTGCAGCATCATTTTCAGGCGGCGCTCGGCAGCCTCCGAGCCATCGAGGGTAAGACCAAAGCCACCGTTAATAACCTCGCCCCAGCCAACGCCACCTCCATTATGGATTGATACCCATGTGGCACCGCGGAATGCATCGCCAATCACATTATGGATGGCCATATCGGCTGTGAAGCGAGAGCCATCGTAGATGTTTGATGTTTCGCGGTAAGGCGAGTCGGTACCCGAAACATCGTGATGGTCGCGACCCAGCACCACGGGTGCTGAAATTCTGCCGTCACGAATGGCCTTATTAAAAGCCTCAGCAATCCTGATACGCCCTTCGGCATCGGCGTATAGGATACGGGCCTGCGAACCAACCACCAGGTTATTTTTTCCGGCCTCGCGAATCCAGTGTATATTGTCCTGTAGCTGTCCCATTATCTCGGCAGGAGCAGTTTTTGCTATCTCCTCAAGCACCTCAAGGGCTACAGCGTCGGTTACCTCTAAATCTTTAGGATCGGATGATGTGCACACCCAACGGAACGGGCCAAATCCATAATCGAAGAACATTGGCCCCATGATATCCTGAACATACGAGGGGTAGCGGAAGTCGCCATTGGATTTTAGTATATCGGCACCGGCACGGCTGCTCTCCAGTAGGAATGCATTGCCATAGTCGAAAAAGTACATGCCACGGGCAGCCATAGTATTAATAGCCTTAACATGGCGGCGTAAACTATCATAAACCTTTTCCTTAAACAGCTCAGGCTGTTCGGCCATCATACGGTTCGATTCTTCAAAGCTGAGCCCCACAGGGTAATACCCACCCGCAAAAGGGTTGTGAAGCGAAGTTTGGTCGCTTCCCAAATCAACATGGATATTCTCCTCAACCAACCGTTCCCAAAGGTCAACAATATTCCCTTGGTAAGCTAACGATACGGCCTCATTGTTGGCCGAAGCCTGGCGTATTCGGGGAATAAGCTCATCGAGGCTAGAGTAAACCTCATCAACCCACTTTTGGCCATACCGAACCTCAACGGCCTTGGGGTTAATTTCGGCAATAACGCCAACCATTCCTGCAACCACGGCAGCCTTGGGCTGAGCGCCCGACATTCCACCCAAACCCGATGAAACAAAAATCTTTCCACGGAGATCCTTATCACCAAGCTTCATCTGCTTGCGGCCAGCATTCATAACCGTAATAGTTGTTCCATGTACTATGCCCTGAGGGCCAATATACATAAAAGAGCCTGCTGTCATTTGTCCGTACTGGGTTACCCCTAAGGCGTTATAGCGCTCCCAGTCGTCCTTGCTGGAGTAATTGGGAATCATCATGCCATTGGTAACCACCACACGGGGTGCATCGGGATGCGATGGGAAAAGCCCCATGGGATGGCCTGAGTAAAGCACCAGGGTTTGCTCATCAGTCATCTCGGCCAGGTACTTCATGGTTAGGCGATACTGAGCCCAGTTCTGAAACACCGCCCCATTCCCACCATAGGTGATAAGTTCATGCGGATGCTGAGCCACCGCATAGTCGAGGTTATTGCTTAGCATTAGCATGATTGATGCAGCCTGAACCGATTTGTGGGGGAATTCATTTATGGAACGGGCATAAATCTTATAGTCGGGGCGGAAACGGTACATGTAAATGCGGCCGTACTCCTCCAACTCACGGTAAAACTCCTCGGCCAGAACAGCGTGATGCTTTTGGGGGAAATACCTTAAAGCATTCTTTACCGCTAGTTTTTTCTCCTCGTAGGTTAGGATTTTTTTGCGCTTTGGCGCATGGTTTACGGTATGATCCCATGGTTTGGGCGCGGGCAGTTCATCGGGAATACCCTGCAGAATATTCTTACGGAACTCTTCAAGTGTCATAGGTAACAATTTTTGCTTTTAACCACAAAGGTAGTAATTTTAAAACGATTTCGGGCAATTGTGGTGGAAAAGATTGCTAAGCTGTAAAAGGAAGTTAGATGAAGTTTAAGTAAGTAAGAAGAATGGGTGGAATGAATCGGAATGAGACGGAATTATTCGGAATGAGGCGAAATTGTTCGGAATGATGTGGAATCAACTGTAACGGGAAGGCAGAGAAAGCATCTAAAATGATACATACTAATAGTTGTGGGTTGTGAATTGCTTTGGCTTGGCCGAGCCCGCAAAAAACGCTCGGTTCAGATTGTATCTTTGACATACTGGTTACAACAAAACCCAAAAGAGTTGGCAAGGGTTTAGTTTCAATCCACGCACCCGCACGGGGTGCGACGATTAACCGCAGCAGGACTAACTACTATAACCTGTTTCAATCCACGCACCCGCACGGGGTGCGACTCGTTTTACGGCGGGGGCTACATTCATGTCAATGTTTCAATCCACGCACCCGCACGGGGTGCGACGTACTAACTGTGCCCATGCCAGAGCAATTGAAAGGTTTCAATCCACGCACCCGCACGGGGTGCGACTCTCTTGCACGTATTCCGAATAATAGACTTCATGTTTCAATCCACGCACCCGCACGGGGTGCGACTTGAGGCGGCACACGCAACAAGGAACTACGGGCAAGTTTCAATCCACGCACCCGCACGGGGTGCGACTACTGGGTATTCTCAGAGGGCGGCATCGAACCAGTTTCAATCCACGCACCCGCACGGGGTGCGACTTATGAGCAAAACACGATTACGATGTTATGATAGTTTCAATCCACGCACCCGCACGGGGTGCGACATGCAACTACGTGATTATCAAGAAGATATTGTAGTTTCAATCCACGCACCCGCACGGGGTGCGACTTAAAATACCTCGGAGCACCCGCCATAACCTCATGTTTCAATCCACGCACCCGCACGGGGTGCGACCGAAAAATTACTTACGGCTTGGATGTATACAATGTTTCAATCCACGCACCCGCACGGGGTGCGACGAAGGCGTCGATATTTGCTGGGTTGAGGAGGCGCGTTTCAATCCACGCACCCGCACGGGGTGCGACATTACTATCTCAATGAGGATTGTCAGCAAGAGCTGTTTCAATCCACGCACCCGCACGGGGTGCGACTCAGCAGGGGCGTTGGCAAAAGTAATCGAATGTGTTTCAATCCACGCACCCGCACGGGGTGCGACTTACGGTCAACAAGCCAGATTATCCAGAACCTCCAGTTTCAATCCACGCACCCGCACGGGGTGCGACATACAAAGACCTGCAAAACAATGTGGATTTTATCGTTTCAATCCACGCACCCGCACGGGGTGCGACTCGCCTAAAATTGTTATAACCACTAACTACACGATGTTTCAATCCACGCACCCGCACGGGGTGCGACACCTTGCCCATAGCTTCATTTTTTTTCAAATATGTTTCAATCCACGCACCCGCACGGGGTGCGACGCTGTAATGAGAGAGGCAAACGACTATCTTGAAGTTTCAATCCACGCACCCGCACGGGGTGCGACTGCTTGGGACTTGTACTTGCAGGCTGACTACGTGTTTCAATCCACGCACCCGCACGGGGTGCGACAATTCCATGTCTTGGTTATTAAGGATAAAGGTTGTTTCAATCCACGCACCCGCACGGGGTGCGACTGGATTTTGACCGTTATTCCTGCTTTGTGCCAAGTTTCAATCCACGCACCCGCACGGGGTGCGACTTTTCTGGATTAACGCCATCTACGTGAGTAACAAGTTTCAATCCACGCACCCGCACGGGGTGCGACATCTAACTTAGAGCGTAGTACCCCGTCGGCGTAGTTTCAATCCACGCACCCGCACGGGGTGCGACATCAGACTGTTACAGTAGCCGATGAGAAGACTCGTTTCAATCCACGCACCCGCACGGGGTGCGACGCTTGCCCCCGTTTTTATTCTTTCCAGAACTACGGGTTTCAATCCACGCACCCGCACGGGGTGCGACATCCCAAAGACCCAAGTATGATTAAACGCATCAAGTTTCAATCCACGCACCCGCACGGGGTGCGACTAGCATATATTTCACGCTTGAAAGGGTTGAGTTTGTTTCAATCCACGCACCCGCACGGGGTGCGACCTCTCCCTGCGGGGCTTCGGTCAACGCCGTCACGTTTCAATCCACGCACCCGCACGGGGTGCGACGTTTTTGTATTTTCGGAACAACATAATGAATTGGTTTCAATCCACGCACCCGCACGGGGTGCGACTATTGCCATAACTATTTAATTTTTAGACGTTTATGTTTCAATCCACGCACCCGCACGGGGTGCGACTTGTAAGTAACCACGCAACTATACCCATAATTACAGTTTCAATCCACGCACCCGCACGGGGTGCGACTTACAAGAACCTTGTTAGGTTGCCGCCTAACAAGTTTCAATCCACGCACCCGCACGGGGTGCGACGAGATGGATGCACTGGCATATCTTGAACAGTACGTTTCAATCCACGCACCCGCACGGGGTGCGACGTTGATTCACTTCCGCCACAATGGGGCATGGGCGTTTCAATCCACGCACCCGCACGGGGTGCGACACGATTACGATGCTATGATAAGATTGCAGGTATACGTTTCAATCCACGCACCCGCACGGGGTGCGACGCTTGAACGCAAGTATCCGAAGGAGTACTCGCAGTTTCAATCCACGCACCCGCACGGGGTGCGACGCAAGTGCAGCCATTGATATACTCATGGCTACTGTTTCAATCCACGCACCCGCACGGGGTGCGACGTCCTTTCAGCGGCGCAACCAGTAAGTTCAGCGAAGTTTCAATCCACGCACCCGCACGGGGTGCGACTCAATCTCGCTTATCGCCTTTTTCTTGGTGATGTTTCAATCCACGCACCCGCACGGGGTGCGACCCAACAATCTTGACATCTTCGGATATTACGGACGTTTCAATCCACGCACCCGCACGGGGTGCGACCAAAGCATCGACCATACCACTCAGGGCGAAAGTTTGTTTCAATCCACGCACCCGCACGGGGTGCGACCTTACAGGGAGAAAAAGTTAATCCTATGCACTCGTGTTTCAATCCACGCACCCGCACGGGGTGCGACAGCATACCCTGCTAATATCCTTGCCGCTGCTATCGTTTCAATCCACGCACCCGCACGGGGTGCGACTTACATTACGACAATGAGTATTATTGACACAGTTGTTTCAATCCACGCACCCGCACGGGGTGCGACTGATTAGTGTGCATGAGGCGTTATTTCATGAAAGTTTCAATCCACGCACCCGCACGGGGTGCGACCATTCCAAAGATACAATGCTTTTTTAGTATATGCGTTTCAATCCACGCACCCGCACGGGGTGCGACAAATTTTAAGAGTGAGATTAAGTTAAATAAAGTTGTTTCAATCCACGCACCCGCACGGGGTGCGACTTGTAAGTAACCACGCAACTATACCCATAATTACAGTTTCAATCCACGCACCCGCACGGGGTGCGACTTACAAGAACCTTGTTAGGTTGCCGCCTAACAAGTTTCAATCCACGCACCCGCACGGGGTGCGACCAGAGCAATTGAAAGAAATTATCAGGGAGGTTAATGTTTCAATCCACGCACCCGCACGGGGTGCGACACGCCATAGGCTACGCTCTGACGCCGTTGATAAGTTTCAATCCACGCACCCGCACGGGGTGCGACTCCCGGTTGTAGTAATATTTTTTCTTTACATTTACGTTTCAATCCACGCACCCGCACGGGGTGCGACCTAACTGATATTCAACGAGTATTCCGTTTCAAGCGTTTCAATCCACGCACCCGCACGGGGTGCGACGCGAGACAGTTGCCGTACCAAGATGCGTTTGTAGTTTCAATCCACGCACCCGCACGGGGTGCGACTTTTTCAAGCGTGATACCCTCAGTAATTAAAGAGTTTCAATCCACGCACCCGCACGGGGTGCGACAGGCGCTTCGTGAGGTGGGCGGGGTCAACCGTGTTGTTTCAATCCACGCACCCGCACGGGGTGCGACTGCCTGCAGTTGTAGTACTCTTTCAGCGCCTCGTTTCAATCCACGCACCCGCACGGGGTGCGACATCATCTGCCAGAAACTTTCGCCCTCTTGACGCGTTTCAATCCACGCACCCGCACGGGGTGCGACAGTATCGCCCGTTATCCTCGACTTTAATTTTTGGTTTCAATCCACGCACCCGCACGGGGTGCGACCCAGCCGTAGAACGTCAATTCTTGCTTCTTGCTGTTTCAATCCACGCACCCGCACGGGGTGCGACTAACGCCCTGTCATCGCTGGTCATGGCGTTGTAGTTTCAATCCACGCACCCGCACGGGGTGCGACTATAGATAATCAGACTGTTACAATAACCGATAAGCGTTTCAATCCACGCACCCGCACGGGGTGCGACAATTAGAAAAAAATCTCGGTGATGTACTAATGAGTTTCAATCCACGCACCCGCACGGGGTGCGACTAATTATTCAATTAATGTTTAACGCTTAAAATCTGTTTCAATCCACGCACCCGCACGGGGTGCGACGGATATCGCTTTAGGTTTGGGTAGTCCTAAAAAGGTTTCAATCCACGCACCCGCACGGGGTGCGACGAGAATTACAGACGCTACCTGCAGAGCAAGGGCGAGTTTCAATCCACGCACCCGCACGGGGTGCGACACAAGGCGGCAGGGAGGGCATTGAGGTTGGTCAAGTTTCAATCCACGCACCCGCACGGGGTGCGACATTTTAACTTTATTTAACTTAATCTCACTCTTAAGTTTCAATCCACGCACCCGCACGGGGTGCGACAGGATTACACACTCGAACATTACAGGCATGACAGTTTCAATCCACGCACCCGCACGGGGTGCGACGCATATTTGTATAAAAAACGTCCGGTATTTTAGTGTTTCAATCCACGCACCCGCACGGGGTGCGACCACTTGAGTAGGGTTACCCTACCCTACTCAAGCTCGTTTCAATCCACGCACCCGCACGGGGTGCGACCCATAGAATGTTCCCAGCAAGGTGGCGGAGCCATGTTTCAATCCACGCACCCGCACGGGGTGCGACTGATAAATCCAAAATTACAATAAATTCGGACATTTTGCAATTGTGTTCTGCGAATCACCTATTTTATTTTTGGTTTTTCACTCAAAAGCACCGAGGCATAAGTATAAATTCCAGTAATCGATGGGTTTTGCGAAACATCAGCATTTTTAATGTTTGATTGGGGTTCGCATATTTTAAAGTATAATACAGTCATCCTCGGGATTGAAAGCTGGTTTTGCTCCCAAATGTTCAACCTTTCTAGTCCAATTGCTACCAAGGTAATAGTACCTTATACTATCCTTTTCTTTATCGATTACATCGGCCAATTGATACTTGATGGTTTGAAGCTTGGCTGGATCGACCAAACACTCAAATACGCTATTTTGAACACGTTGTCCGTAATTAGTGCATATCCTGGCAACCTTTCTTAAGCGTTTTCGGCCTTCGGCGGATGCTGTTTCAACATCGTAAGTTATGAGTACCAACATGTCAAAGAACATTTTGTTAATCTACTTCATCATAAATGCGGGATACATATCAAGATCACCGCGAATATACCTTGCCAACAAAAGCGATTGAATGTAAGGAATTAATCCCACCTGAACTTTTTCCTCTAAAAAGGGATGAGTAATTTCTTCCTGCTTTCGCTTTTGCCATTCAGAGATAACAGTTTTCCGGGTGTCTTCATCCATAATGTAGCCAAATCCATTCTGTTCAATAAATCCCTTGATGCTAAGCTGATTTCGATTTATAAGGGTTAGGGTAAGCCTATCAGCAAAATAGGGCCTTAGCTCCTCCATCAAATCTAACGCAAGGCTAGGCCTTCCTGGTCGATCGGTATGTAAATACCCAACGTATGGGTCGAGCCCTACACTTTCAAGTGCGGCCTGTACCTCATGGGCAAGTAAACTGTAACAAAACGAAAGAAGTGCGTTAACAGGGTCGCGTGGAGGGCGACGGCTACGTCCGTTGAAAGCAAATTCCGATTTTTTTGTTAAAATGAAATGGTCAAATACGCTAAAATATTCATAAGCCGCGGTTCCTTCAATTCCTCGAAGTGTCTCAATGGAATTGGCCTGTTTTATTTTACTTAAATGATTTTCAAGCAATTTCATTGTGGAGTGAAGCGCAGTTCTGTTTTCATCACTACCATGATCACGCAGTACACGATGAACTACGTTTCGGCAGTTGGCAACTTTTGCTAGTACAAAGCATTTTGAAAGATTTAACGAAAAGTCATCCTGGTCGGCCAACCGATATTGCTGCCGTCGTAAAAGTACATTACCATGTACCAGCCCTACCACACGACCGCAAAAGTGACCAGTGGCAGTTAGAAAACTAACTGAAACATTGTGCTCTGAGCACAAGGATAGCAACGAAGGGCTAACACCACTCCATCCAAACGTTACAATACCCTCAATATTATGAATGGGTATTCTAAAGCGCTCACTCCCATTAACAAGCATAACAACATTAAGGCCATCTCTGGAAAGATATGCTTCGGGAGTGGTTATGTATAAAGTATTTAGCAATTTTCTCATACATCAAAATTTAAATTTTTGTCATAGTACTCATTTACCTTTCCTTGCGTTTGTATTGCTTGGGGTTGGCATATACCAATCAACGAACATGAACGGCATTTAGGTGAGTAGTTTGGTTTAGGGGTTATTTTGCTATTGAAAAGTTGGTGCATCCTACTAGCATAATTCCAAGTAATTTTTCTGAGATTTTCATCTAACTTAAAGGTCTTTCGACGATGGGGTACTCCGTAAAATATTTCGGCTTTGTCAATAGTAACGTTATACATCTCCTCTAAACAAATAGCTTGGGCGCATAGCTGAACTTCATCGGAAATATCGAGTTTGGGTTTACCGCGTTTAAACTCAACCGGTTTTACTTTCCAAAAGCCATGGGCATGAGGTAATGTTAAGGAACCTTGGCTCTCGTTGCATCTAATGAGCTCTACCAAATCAGCTTTGCCATAAAGCCCTAGTTTGTATGATATTAGGTAGATAGCACGAAGTGAAATGATATCGTTCCGCTTATCGGATTCGAAGGAGTTATCGACCCTCTCATGCAGCCTATGGCCCTGTATGGTAAGAACATTCTCCTGCCACTGGTCCTCAATATAAATTAAAGCATACTGCCTTTCGCAAAAGGCAATATGCTGTATACCCGATAGCATGAGTAATTCCTCCTCGCAGTACATAATTGTTATTTTTAAAAGACGCTTAGTGTCTTAAAGATGCTAAGCGTTTATGGTCTATTCAATAAGTAATTCTTTAATTCTTTCAAATTCAACAATTTGTTCATGAAAAGATAAGCAATTCGACTTAACGGTAAACCATCCAATTACTTCTTCTTTTTTTAGTTTTGAGGGTTTTACCAGTAATATCCGATCGTAACTGCTCCATGCGTACTGTCTGAAATCATTACATATTCCAAGCATCTGGGGATTTGAATGAATGTAAAATACCAGATTAGTTAAGTAACTTGTATCAGAAATGACATTACGCTTGAAATGATTTTCGAATCGGCTGCCGTGTCTGTTTTCTTGTTTATTAATTGCTTTAACATAACTCGTAAATAAGGGAAGAAAAACTGTACTTATTTCATCTTCAGGTTTACCAATAGCTCGAAACTGATTTATTTCAAAACACATTGCATTTTGAAATTTCAAAGCGTTTTTGGTATCTGTTTCAAACTCTTTTTTTGTAACCAGTAAATGGAAATGATTAGGGATTAAGCAATAAGCATACAACTGGATGTATTTCGAAACATACTCATCTGATTTTCGTAATTTATAATTGTCGTTTTTATGAAACAAATTATAGCCGCGGTTAAAAATATGGTAAAACTCTCCTGGTTGTAAAGGGATTTGAAACGGTTTCATTTTTTTGCGACGAAATTTTTAAACGCTTAGCTTCTTTCAGAAGTTGAGCCTTTTTATAAAGGGAGAAGATTTAAAACCCAGGTATAATTTCAGGGTCCAAACCTTCCAACTTATCGTTCGAAGAAGTACCATCTGGATTAACTTTCAAACTTCGATGCACTTTAGCAGATGAATATTTCCCTGCTTTGCAACCATGATTCCACCAGTATACTTTTAAAACTTCCATACTGCCAGCGGGGCGAGCTGAGGATTCATCGTTTTCAAAAAGTTTGGGTAATACTTTCTTAATTGCTTCTGCATCCTCGTTAGAAAAGCCTGTTTTTTCGGCAAGTTGCGGGTTCATGCTGCCGAAGAAAACATATACAGCATCATCAACTCGATGTTTCATCCCCATAGTATCCGAAGACTTTTTTCCACTTTCAGTGGCTTCACCACTAACACTTTTTGTAATCTGAATGCTTTCGGGTCTGATTGGGGCAATGCTAAAAGCAGAGTGGACAGAAACAGGACCACGAATGGGTATTGAAATACCAGTATCGCCTAAAGAGTTCTCCGCGCCCTGCTCTTCCTTTTTTTTCTTTTTATTGGATTTAAAGGCTAAAACTTGGCCAAAAGCTCGAACATCCAGAAAGTTTGAGCAAACAGCATCAAAGAACTTTTTATTATCTTTTTGGTCTTCCTGAGAAATAGTTTTATCAATTCTATCTTTAATACTTTTAGCATCATCGATTTTATAGTCATCTGACTGAACAAGAATAGGATAGCCTGCATCGAGTAATCGATTTCGTATTTTTCGTTTTATGCAAACGTCACTCATTTCTCCATAACCATCATAATCTATTCGTGGTCGATTGCCATTTAATGGATCACCATTAGGATTAGCTTTTTTTACCCGCAGTATTACTGCGAAATCAATTTTATTTTCTAGTGTTGCCATGGTTAAAAATATTTAAAGGTTAGTACTTTCATTATTTTCATTTTGTTTGTTTTTTTGTTTAAGTTCTAGTCGCTGACAATGGTAGCCTAAAAGATAGGCACCAGACAAACGGCTATCATTTTCAAAATCACCTGGCTGGAATTTTGCATGTATCTTGTCCAGTAGGTCTTTCATTTTTACCAATAATCCTGGGCGATTAACACTTAATCGTGACTTGTAGGGAACCAAAGCCGATTCAATGGTACGCCATGTTGAAAACGGGAAATCAGCGAATCGTTGCATTAGACGTGCAGCGGTAGTTTCACGCGACTCGTTTGCAACATATAATGCATTTTCTTCCAAATGCTCTGCCACGGCGAGCAACCGCCCATAGAGATAATCCCTATCGGTACGATCATAATCTAGTGCCATAAGTTCATCTTTTTTAAGGTTAATATTGTTTTGTTTATCTCTTATTAAATAACAGGTATACAAGGCGCAAGCGACACTTAAGGTACGTTCCCATTCCCAGTGTTCCATTCCTGATCTGTTTGATGCCCTTTTAATTGCAATTGAAACCATATCATATGGAACTTGACGGCCATCGATAATACAGGGAAGGATTCTCTCAACAGTTGCTTTTTTCAGTTTATCGTCCAAACGATTACCGTAGCACGCTTTGGCTACAAGTGTTGGAGAAGGAGCATAAACTAAATAGCCTGAATATCTCTTTTTTTTGTTACTTGAGTCTTCAGCATACTCTTGAAAATACCAAGCCATTTGAGTATGCCAATTCTCAACCTTTTCCAAAAATTCAGAACCTTTAAGTTCGCGATAATAGGTTATTGCCATCCTGCCTGGTCCTGCAGAATCAAGCCCCATTACTATAATTTTATCTACATTGCCAAGTTCTGCTCTATAACCCGCTATTTTTTTAGATAACTTGCGTGCAAAAAGTTGACCGGCATCGGAATACGAATCAACGTTTAATGCTTTTACCTTTTCCTCATCGGATTCGTCAAATAACGAATACGAATCTGCAAAAATATCGGGTGTTTTCTGCCCTGAGGGGGCCCATGATACAATAACCTGGTCACCATTTTTAAACCCTTGTCTATCGATAAGCCATCGTAATGCGCTATGAGCTTTTTGCGACACTTCAACACTTACAACTGCTGCTTGATTTGAAAGTTGCTCATTATTTATTGTATTTAACTTAAATCTTCCAAGAAAAGTAAATTCTGTTTTATCGTTGGATGAAATTAATTTTGCACTATCGCCACTATTTCTTATTCTTTTAGGATGATTTATTGCAATGGGGCTTTCTTTACCTGTAATAAAACATATATCATTAATTTTTTCTTGTTTTTCGCAGTATTTTATCCAACTATCGTATAAATCAGTTCGCTTCCAACAACGGGTTTCCATTTCGCCAGGAATTTCAACAACCCACCGTACAAATAAACCACCCAGATCTTGTTCTTTTTTTACAAGTTCCTTTCCAGTGCTTAATAAATCTTGGCAAATGGTGCCTTTCTCTACATACTTATAAATAGCTGCAAGAAATCTATTATTAGGATCTGCTACATACCAACTCTTCAATAAATTATAATATGAATTAAAATAGTGTTTTTTCTTCCCACTATAATCTTTTGCACAATACTGAATTTTATCACATAAAGGGAATGGTTCTTCTCCACTTGTTCTTGAGGCAGACTTTTCAGTACATGGTATTATAATTTCCTGGTCTTTTTTATCTGTAACTGGATTTGCATCTATGAAATTCCCGTTTTGGTCAATTCTAATTTCTAAGTGAGCGTTTTGCAAAGAATGAAAAGGGGGTAGTAGAGGCTTTTTATCGTGAGACGCACCAACTTTGCCGAAGTTATTCTCGTATGTTTTATAAAGTTCAAATAACCAACTCATAATGTATCGGCCTCCCCTCCGTTAGCATTTAATATTTCGTTATACTCATTTTCAACCCTTTTTTGGTTTGTGCCTAATCCAAACTTTTTAGCCTTCATTTGACGAACAAACTTTCTAATTTTACAGTGTTCAGGTCTGCTAAATTCAATTACACCATGTTTCATAACAGGGTTCCATAAGCGTGTAATTAGTTCGTTTTTGCCGGTTTCATCAGGATAATCAAACCCATGAAACATAAGTCCAAAACTTACCTCATCAATAGAGTCATAAAAACCTTGGCCTTCGCCAAAAGTGCTTGGTTTTACATATCCCTGACAATCGCGGGTTCCTAAAAAGATATCTTGCCTGCCACCGCGCTCGAGCATACGTTGGGCTATTTGGTAATGTTTACCATCAATGCGATCGTCAACTAATTCGGTCTGGTACTCATTCCACTCGAAATGAGCTAGAACCTGATACTCGACATCAACCAAATAGGTATAAATGGCAAGGTCGTTGCCACCTGACAATTTAATTGGTTTCATTGCTCGAGTTTGGGTCCTTATCGGTTTCATGACCCTTACTTTATCGATAAACCAGATAAAAGTAGGCTTCCAGTAAATTGATTTTACAATGCCTTTAAGCGCTTCGTAGGTTGGAATGTGATAGGAACATCGCTCCCCACCTATCTTTGTTATGGGATCGGTGAATAGTGCGTATTTACCCCATACACTAAACTGAATCGAATTTTTGGGTGTTTCCATATTTAATGGCTTAATAGTGTTTCATATTGATCAACTATTTCTGTATCCAAACCAAATTTGGGATGATAAAATCTTTTATCGCTCAAGGTATAAACTCCAATTTCAGGTACTACAGCAATGGCATTTTGTTCTGATAATTTATTAAGCACATTGGGATATACATTAACGGTATACCGTTGAGCTCTTTTGAGCAAATCAAAGCGTTTTTCAAATGCAAATTGAGAGAACAAATCTGCAATTATTTTACTACCTTCTTTTTCATAAGGCACTATAATTCCTACATTAGGAGCGTCAATTGCTTTAAAATATTCGGCTGCTGTATGAAAAGACTGTCGAAAATAAATTTTGGGATATTCATTATGTTTTCTGTTGTATTCACCTAATGCTTTACTATTTAAACTTAACATATTGAGTAAATCGTCTGCGCGTTCTCCATCAACCGGGTATGTCATTAAATCTTTACGATCATAGAAATAGTATTTGAAATATCTTTCCGTAATTTTAGGATGAATAAACTCATCTGGTAAATCAGTGTCAGGGTTTTTCATTTCGTATAATATTCTTTGTGTTACTTCTTTGCCAACTTTAATGTCAACTAACGAATCAATAAGCTCCTCTTTGGGATTAACAATAAAAACGTTGCTGATAGATCGTTTCCCATTTCGATTGCATCGCCCGGCAGCCTGTATAATGGAGTCAATACCAGCTACATATCGTATCACTGTTCCAAAATCGATATCCACACCAGCTTCAATAAGTTGTGTACTAACACAAATAATTGGTTCATCTGATGATAATTTTCCTTTGATTTCGTTTAAAACATTTAATCTATGCGCAGGACACATATTTGTACTTAAATGATAAACGGATATATTAGCTGATTGATTTTCGATATGTTCAAACAATATTTTTGCGTTTTTCTTTGTATTAACTACTACAAGACAACTTTTTGTTTTTAGAGTCTCACCAATAGCTAAATCAGTTATCTCATCTACAGCCCAGCCTTCAGTTTTGGATTTATCAATTACATTTACTCGTTTTAAATCTTTAAATAAAGTTTCGGTATTTGGTGAAATTTCATTTTGTTCTGAAAAATCAAGTCGACCTTTTTCTGAGTCAACCCGATTTAACAGTGGCTGAGTAGCAGTGCACAAAACTACCGTTGAATTACAATTATCAACTAAAAAATTAATTGTATTATTAAATAAATGAACAGTCTTGATAGGTAAAGTCTGTATTTCATCGAAAATAATTACTGATTTGGCTAGTTGATGCATACGTCGTATACCTCTAGTCCCTGCACCGAAAACCGTTTCTAGGAATTGAACACTTGTTGTAAATACAATTGGTGCATCCCAATTTTCATTTAATATTTTATTTTTTGATGTTTGTACCTCCGGCAATAAGTTTGAATGATGTTCTAAAACGATTTTACCTTTATCATTTTCATCTATTTCTAAAATATCACGTACAACTTTTGCATTTTGTTCTATAATTGTAGTAAACGGTATTACATAAATTATTCTGTCGAGTTTATATTTTCT
>OMKS01000739.1_pt1 | contig 30098 bp, 19 predicted proteins | sample 1674721 | NCBI WGS metagenome assembly OMKS01 (sample SAMN06264996, study PRJEB25208) | sediment metagenome | isolation source: hot spring sediment | place: USA: California | collected 2014-09-02 | reverse complement strand
GGATGGGGTCGGTGTCCTGAAACTCGTCGATGAGAAGCGCCTCGATTCCCGTGCCGACATCCCGCGCGAGCGCATCGCCTTGAATTACATGCTTTGCCGCCATAAGAAGGTCGTCGAAGTCGAGCGTCCCAAAAAGCGCAAGCTCTCTATCTGCGAATGGCTCGAATTCACGGTAAAGCTTGGCGAAAAGCACTGTGGCGCGGGCGTTCTCCTCGTCCAATTCGTTGAGATCCTCATCTGAAATATACTTTACTATTTCATCAAACTTATCGGATAATTGATTACATCTCTCTCTAATCGATGAAAGACCAACTTCTGTCCAATTACCATTTGAGCCGCTATTGCCAAATTTCTTTTGTGAGCCGCCGGGAGTTCTAAATGCATTGAACAGTGGAATGAAACTTGAAGGGTCTCTTGGGTCAGGGAGTTTATTCTCGAATTCCAAAAAAATCGATGCTAAAGCATCTCCATGTTTGGCTGTTTTTGCTGAAGAAACTAATTCTTCAATCTGCTGGGCAACCTTCTGTGCATAATCGAAGTCCCACTTCTCCGCGATGGCTTCGAATGCTGTGCACCATCTTTTCTTCACAATCGATTCGCTCGAAAACGACTTCAAGTCTTGGCTTGCGAGCATTCTCTTGCGGTATGCTCCAGCCAAAACATTATCAGCCCTCTTATTTCCAAGAAGCGCCCTCAATGCGCGGTATGTCCCTTCGAACTCCGTGCCCTCTAAGCTCGCGATGAAATCCCCGGCAATCTCTTCGATAATTCCCGAGGGCGTTCGGCCCTCCTCGGAGAAGATGTTCATGCGCGACATGAACGGGTATCTTCGGACGATTTTCCCGCAGAAACTGTGAATTGTGCCTATACTCGCCTCGGACATGCGGATTGCCAGCTCGTGCCAGAATGGGTCATCGCGCTTTTGGGCAAGCTCTTCGCACTTCTTGGCGATTCTGCCGGCCATTTCGCCGGCGGCCTTGCGCGTGTATGTCATCGCGACAATCGAACCAAGCGCGCGCTCGGGCGTGTATCCCTTCTTGCGGGCGCGCTCGAGGTGCCGGACGAAGCGCTCGGTCAACACAAAAGTCTTGCCGCTACCGGCGCCGGCCACCATGCCCATCGCCCTGTCAATGTCGAGGCCTCGGCGTTGTTCCTCGGTGAGCTTGAACTTCTCACTCATTTTGCGCCTCGCCTTCGAGTTGGTCGGGGTCGAATCCGCAGATGTGCCCGAACGGGCAATAGGAGGGGCATGTTCCGCTAACAGGCTCTATGCGGAATTCTCCGCGCGCCAGCTCGCCCAAAATGCACATAACATGCTCTTTGAAATCTCCCAACGCGCCATGCCACTCCTCGACAGGGACGCCATCTTTGCGCTCGAACACGCCGCCGATTGCGGGGAATTTCTTGGCGAAATCTATCCAATACTGCGCGCCGAAGATCTCGCCAAACTTTTCGGCCACAATACAATACAGCGGAAGCTGAAGGGCTTTTTTTGCCAATACATCGTTGGAATTCGGTGCGCCGTTTCGTTTGTAGTCGATAACACGCAGTCGCCCTCTCTCGTCGGCATCGAGCCTGTCGATGCGCGCTTTTATGGTCGTCTCGTCGATTTCGCGGTTTATGGTCATCTCGGTGGTGATTGGCACGAAACCGTCGTCGATTTCGGAGACGGCGCGGATATAATTTTCGAGCGAGCTATGTATCTTAACCGCCAGAACTACTTTCTCCAGAGCGTTTTCAGGCAGGTCGATTTTTTCCATAGCGGCCGAGATGCACTCGGGGATTTGCTTCATCGCAGAATCGATGTTGCTTTCGTGCACGGCGATTCTGTCTTGCGCATTCGCGAAATCTGTCTTCACCATCTCGATGCGCTGTTCTATGGGTGTTTTGCCGAAGAACTCCTCGATGCGCTTGCCCCAGAAAACCTCGAGCGCTTTGTGAAACGCTATGCCCTCGGCCATCGCATCGATTGAGTCAGTCGGCTTGGGCAATTCCTCCACGCCGAGAATTTTTTCGAGAAAGAACGCGAACCGGCACTTGTTCAGGCTGTCGAGACTCGATACGCTGATGTGCTTCGATATTTTTTCGAGCGGCTCGGCGAACGCGCCCCCAACAAAGCCGCTGAACTTCGAGCTTTCGCGCAATTTCTGGTTGCGGAACACATCGACGATTCTCGCAGTTTCGGCGATATCGCCCGCGCCCACGAACTTGCTTATGTGTTGTGCGAACTCGCTTGCCGGTTTGGTAAGCGCTGTTCCGGCGGAAACTTGGATTCGCCTGCGTGTGAATGGCCGCGCCGTAAGCCCCTTCGTGATTTCCGCCATGCGGTCGCGATAATCGTTCGCGCCATCGCCCAGCGCGCGGAAGAGCGAGACAAAGAGCGGCGATGGCGGAAGCTCGCGGTCGCCCTCGGCCAGCGGGCGCGAGAGGACTGTCAGCTCGGCCTTGGAAATCAGCGATAATATATCGCAGAACACCGCAAACAGGGCATCCGGCGGGGCAAGTTCGAGCGCGGAAGCCTCGCCCGGCGAAAGGAACAAAAGCTCGCCATCGGCGCGCGGGACTTTGCCTTGCACGCAGTTCGGCACGATGGCGACTTTGGCCGTGCAACGGTAGGCATCCGCGAGCGGAAGAACGCGCACGCCTAACTCGGCGCGCTCCTCGGGCGCGGAATCCGAGAGAAGCTCGAACAGAAGGTCGCAATGCTCCGAGAAGCCGTCCGGTGGGGAGTCCGCGAACAGCTCGAGCGTTTCGAGCAAGTTGTCGAGCGAATTTTTGAGAGCGGACGCCGATTCGATATCCGGTTGTTCGAGTATCCAACGAATTGCGTTGGTCTTAATGCCAAACTCATCGAAAAATACTTTAACTATTTTGACATAGTCTTTGCCGGATAATACCTTATTGCCTAACGCCAAGTCGAGCGTTCGGAGAATTCGACTGCAAATATCGTCGAGTCGCTCGGCGGCTGGGCGCATCTCCGCCACAATCAGGCCGAAGCGCTCGGCGGAGACATCCAATGCACTGCGACAGCCCAGTTCGCAAAAAACTGTGTCCAGCTCCGAGACATCGCTCCTGCCCATAAATGGATGCGACAGAAGCGCGAAAAGCTCTCTGCGCGTGAATTTCCGGCCAATCGCCGAGCGAACGAGCGCGAGAAGTTGCGCCGGAAGTTCGCTCGCAAGCGAGGCATCCGAGCCGCCGGAAAACGGCAAGCCGTGCTCTTGCAACGCGCGCCTAACATCAGTGGGCGAATCGCTGTAAATTGCTATCTCGTTTGGACATAGGCCATAATCCATGCACAGGGACTTCGCCGCCGATGCAAGCATATCGGCCTCATCGAGCGCACTGCGCGCCTCGAAGGCCGAGACTCGCGGCCAATCCGCGACATCCGATGCGGGCATGTCCACGATTCGCCCGTCTCTCGACGCAATCGCGCGAATAATGTCATTTGCGGGGCAATCGACGGTCTCGCGCGGGGAATCCTCGCGAACATCAGCGCCCAACTCGCGCGCGAACCTCGCCACAAGTGCGCCCGATGCGAGCAGGGCGTTTCGCATCTTCTCGTCGGGGAAGGGCGATACATCGGCAGGCTCGTAGAAATTGACATCGATGAACTTCGAGAGCACGGCGATAATTCGCGCATCGGTTCTGCGGATATGGCGAAACCATACGGCGTGGGCTTTGGCGGGCATCTCGGAGATTTGCGGAAGCCCGCCCTCGCGGATGGCCTCTATCGTGAAGTTCTCCCTGCCGGGGCGGTCTGTGAGTCCCGCAGTGCCGAGCCTTTGCGTGTATTCATCGAGAATTCTCGCGAGTAGCTCATGCCGCGCAACAATCCTCGCGCCGGAGGAATCGAGCGACGAGAGAAGCCCCTCGCCGCTGGAAATCCCCGCGCGCCGGAGAGCGAGAAGGAGATCCTTAACCCGCGTCACTCCACGTGCAGTCATTGCAAGGGCCGCGAAGTCATCGTCTCCAAGCAAAATCTCTTTGACGAGGAATAGCAACTTGGCGGGAGAAATCTCTTCCGGAAGATCGAGCTGTCTCTCGAAATCGGAAAGAAGCGTTCTCGGCGTGAAAGTCCAGCGCCCAAGCCGGCCTTCCCCCGGCGGAAGCATCTTTAACAGTGCCTCGCGAATCGCTCCGCCGTCGGGAAGAAGAATAATCTCGCCCGGGTTAGTCCCGAATTCAAAGTCGAAACTATCCCGAGAAATATTCAGCATCAGCCAATCGCCATCGACTTGAGGAATTCATCGTTAGTTTTGGTGGACAGAATCTTGTTCTTCAGGAACTCCATCGCCTCGACGGGATTCATGTCGGCGAGGATTTTCCTCAAAAGCCAAATCCGCTGGAGCGAGGAGTCATCCAGAAGAAGCTCCTCTTTACGCGTGCCGGAACGGTTGACGTCCATCGCGGGGAAGACTCTTCTGTCGGCGAGCCTGCGGTCGAAAACAATCTCCATATTGCCCGTGCCCTTGAACTCCTCGAAGATGACCTCGTCCATCTTGCTTCCGGTCTCGATGAGCGCAGTGCCCAAAACCGTGAGGCTTCCGCCCTCCTCGATGTTCCTCGCCGCGCCGAAGAAGCGCTTGGGCTTCTGGAGTGCCGAGGCATCGACGCCGCCGGTGAGGATTCTTCCGGAGTGCGGCGCGACGGAGTTATATGCCCGTGCGAGGCGAGTGATGGAGTCGAGGAGAATCACGACGTCGCGCTTGTGCTCGACCAGCCGCTTCGCCCGCTCGATGACCATGTCCGCCACCTGCACGTGCCGTTGCGGCGCCTCGTCGAACGTGCTCGACACGACCTCGGCCTTGACGGAGCGCACCATGTCCGTCACCTCTTCGGGGCGCTCGTCGATAAGGAGGACGATGAGCTTGGACTCCGGGTGATTAGTCGTTATCGAATTGGCAATTTTCTGCAAAAGCACGGTCTTTCCGGCCTTGGGAGGGCTTGTGATGAGGCCGCGTTGCCCTTTGCCGATGGGCGTCAGGAGATCCATTATTCGCATCGATGCGTCGGTCGGTTGACACTCGAGAAAGAGACGCTCCTCGGGATACAGCGGGGTAAGGTTATCGAAAAGAATCTTGTGCCGGAGTGCCTCGGGGCCTTCCTCGTTGACAGTCTCGACCCTTAATAGCGCGAAGAAACGCTCGGAGTCTTTCGGCGGGCGGATGTGCCCGGCCACCTCATCGCCGGTGCGCAGAGCGAAGCGTTTTATTTGGCTCGGCGAGACATAGATGTCGTCCGGGCCGGGTAGGTAGTTGTAATCGGGGCTACGCAGGAAACCATATCCATCGGGGAGCACCTCGAGGACGCCGCTACCGTGAATGTTTCCGTTGTAAGAGACGACCTTCTCGAGATACTGGAAGATAATCTCCTGTTTTCTGAGCGAGCTTGGCGTTTCTACGCCGACATGCTCGGCCATCTCCACAAGCTCGTCGATGGGCTTTTTCTTGAGAATCTCGAGGTCGGCGGCTTGATAATCGCCGTTCTCCGAGATGACTTTGATTTCAGGCTCTTCGCCGTTTTCGGGTTGTTTCGCCTTGGCGTCAGTGGACGCAACCGGCGTCTCTTCAGCTTCGAAAAGCTTCTCTTCCGGTTCTTTTTTCTTTCTTGGCATGTTTCCTCTTTGTTTGTATTGTTGCTTGTTTATTTACATGTTTTCCGGCGCGGAGATTCCCAGAAGGCCAAGTCCCAGCGCTAAAGTCTCTTTAATTGCCCTGCACAATGCGACTCTCGCCATAGTGACCGCCTCGTCGTCGCTGACAACGCGGTGTTTTGCATAGAACGGGTGAAATGCCTGCGCCAGCTCGATAAGATAAAAGCAAAGCTGATGCGGCGCCATCTCTTCGGCGGAATTTGCCAAGGCGAAGGGCCATTGGGCGAGTTTCCGCGCGAGAGCTAATTCCTCGGGGTGAATCAGCGAGGCCAGTTCTTTACGGTCTGCGCGAGGATCGAATCCGCGGTTTTTCGCATGTTCGAGGATTCCCGAAATTCGCGCGTGGGCGTATTGAACATAATACACCGGATTCTCGTCGGATTCGGCGCGGGCGAGGTCGAGGTCGAAGTCGAGGTGCGCCTCCATGCGCCGCGCGATGAAAAAGAACCGCGCCACATCGACGCCCACGTCTTCGACAAGCTCGGCCAGCGTGACGATGTTGCCCTCGCGCTTGGACATCTTGACCTTCTCGCCGCCCTCCAGCAGATTAACCTGCTGGAGCGTGAGAACCTCGAACTTGCCCTCGAAGCCGAGAGCCTTTATGGCGGCTTTCATCCGGCCGATGTGGCCGTGATGGTCGGGCCCCCAGATGTCGTAAATCTCGTCGAAGCCGCGCTCGATTTTATTTTTGTGATAAGCGATATCGACGGCGCCGTATGTCCATTGTCCATCGGATTTGACGAGAACGAACGGCTCCTCGGCGGGGTCGATTGTTGGGGTGTCGAACCACAGCGCGCCGTCTTCTTCGAAGGTCAGTCCCTTCGCGCGCAAAAATTCAATAGTCTCTGCGACTTCGCCGCTTTCACGCAGGGCAGTTTCCCTGAAAAATGTGTCGATGCTCGTTCTAAAGCCGTCGAGTGTTTCGCGAATCGAATTCGCCATCCGTTCGAGAATCGAGCTTTGAAGCCCGTTGAAGATTGCTTTTCTTTTCGGGTCTTCGTCGAAGAAATCTTGCGCCCATTCGGGGGAGAAAGTCCCCCGAAAATCGCCAATCTGGGAGAAAAGCTCTTCGACTGCCGTCTCGTTGGAATCGGCGAAAAGAACCGCCTCGTCTGCGAGGTAGTCTCCGCGATAGCTGTCGCGCCCGAATTCTACGGCAAAGCCCCTCTGTTCGATAATTCGCAGAACAAATGAGACGGCCAGCTCTCGAATCTGATTCCCCGCATCGTTGAGGTAATACTCCGAGCTGGTATCGCGCCCGGCATGGCGAAGTATGTTCACCAGCGCGCTACCCACAGCGGCGGCACGCGCACTGACGACATTGAGCGGCCCGGTGGGGTTTGCCGACACGAACTCGATGTTGACCTTGCCGCCGTGGGGCGGCATTCCTCCGAAATCTGCGGGCTTGTCGATTATTTCGGCGAGGAGAACTCGGAGAAATTCGTCAGAGAACTTGAAATTTATGAAACCGCCCGCCGGTTCCGCCGATTTGAACGAAGCGGGTAGTTTTAGCGCGCCGGAAAGTTCGCCGGCAATCTGCGCGGGCGAACGGCGAAGTTCACGCGCCAGCTGGAAAGGAAGGTTCGTTGCGAGGTCGCCGAAGTCCATGTTTTCAGGGATGGCAATCTCCGGCGAGACGTCAATGTCCCAAAGCTCGCGCCCCGTTTTAATGAGCGCGGCGACAAGCTCGTCGCGGGCGCTAAGAATCATCTTCGCCTCCGCTATCGTTCGCAGAGATGACTATCGACGGCGCGTCGCCCCAGTAGCTTTCGAGAGCGAAAAACTCGCGCTTTTCCTGTAAGAAGAGGTGCACGACGACATCGAACAGGTCTATGATAATCCACGATTCGCTATTAAGCCCCTCGACATGGATGTTCCCGATTTTTGCGGACTTGATGTCTCCTACGAGATCCTCGCCGAGGATTTTGAGATGCCTTCGGCTCTGCGCGCTGGCGATAACGAACCAATCCGCGATGTCCGTGAGGCCGCGGAGGTCGAGAATGCGGACATCTTGTCCCATATTCTCGGCAATTGTTTCGGCTAATGCGAGAGCAATATCTTGCGAAGTCGTTTCAGTTTCTTGCGTCATTAACTTGTAATTCCCTTCAATTTTTCGATGATTACCAGATAGTCGAGGCCGACAACTATTGTGGCATCGAACATCAGGTTGTATCTTTGGATAACGACTCTGTCCGGCGGAAGGCCTACGAGCCTCGCCAGCGAGTCCGCGACCAGCGGTGCGCCGGTTCTATCTACAATCAGGCTCGCGGGATACAAAAAACCGCTCTCCTGCTTGATATCGACCACATCGATGCCAATTTCGCGGAGCATATCCGCAATTTTGAGAACCTCCGTGCGCCTTCCGCATCCGCCGAAAAGCTCGACCTTGATGGCACCCTTGTCGGGGAGCACTCGCGGCGAAGGCTCGTGCTTTGGGGGCATGAGGTATTTTGCCACAATGAAAAAGCCCGCGACCAATACGACGATTATTATCGCCCAATCAATAAATCTCAAAAGTTTTTTTGAAAACGAAGATTCGGTCGCTGTTTTGGTCTGTCTGGTTTTTGCCATATTCGGCGGGTTAAAATCCTATCGGCCTTTGCCACGGATCTACCATAAAGTTCTCGCCCGATATTGTTTGCGGTGCGAGCCTTAGGTCGAGCCTAAAGTGCGTGCCATCAAGCGGTTGCCAGTCGAGGCGCACCGCCGGCGTAAGCTCAGTGCGCGTCATGCCATCCGAGCCGTATCGCGAGACATCGAACGCGACGAAGGCACGAAAGTTGGGGCGAATAGCGTAATTCATCCCGTGCGTAAAGCTCATCACAGATTCGCCCGTTCGGCCGTCCGTGGAGTATCCAAAGCTGAGCCTGCTATTCCTCGTGAGGCGATTGGCCGACATTAGCGAGGCGTGCCCTGTCTCGTTCGCAGGGGATGGAGCGAATTCGAGCCTCTCATCTTGTGGCGCAAGTTCCGCCTCTCTCCCGGGTGCGCGGATACTGTCGCTCTCGGAGCCTATCGCAACGACAGCGATTAGTAATAGTCCAAACAAAATTTTAAACGGCAATTTCATAGTCCCGTGGGTGTTCATTGTTTCGGCAGGCTACCGAAATAGATATATATCGATGTTAATTGATAATGTCAAGCCGAATTTTCAGAGTCGGCGAAGAAGTTATATCCTAAGTATTGTAGCAAATTTTGCGCCATCTTTTTGTGTAGCGCTCGCTCGGGGGCGTCGGCCCCACCTGCGATTTTCAAATCGCAGGTGGGAGCGAAGTAGTCGGTGGAAGAACACTCAGCGAGGCGGCGATCTTGCTCCGACTACTTCGCTGGCCGTTTACGGCCGCCGACGCCCCCGAGCCTCCGCCTGCGAAAATCGCCCCTACTTCACCACCGGCGTGATGATGCCCCTCTCCGGATGAGCGAAATATCTTCCGCCCTCGAAGTCGAGTTGAATCTGGACGTTCTCGCCAGTGTGCGCCTTAAAGGTCTTGGCGATTTCCACGGCCTCGTGCCTCGGGTCGCCGTCGATTTTCGCCTTGTAAAGCCTAACATAGGCCGGAAAGTTGTTTTGGATTGCATATCCCCGCCTCGAAAGGGAGTCGATGACGAAATCGAGCTGGGGGTTTGTAACGGAAATGTTATAGTCGGGGCTAAACTCTGCCGGTGGTGGCTGGCATCGCGGCGCGAAAAAAATTATCACCACTCCAAGCAAAACGCCCGTGATGATAGCCTCGATAAACGGAATTCGCCTCTTACGGCGGCGAACCATCTTATCTTCGATTGTCATCATTCCTCCGGCTCAAATACCAAATGCCGACATCATCCGGCACGGGCAAGTGAAAGATTCCCTCGGGGAGCGTCCCGCCAAGAATTTCCCGCTCGACCTCGATCATCACCTTCTCGTTGCGGAGCGGGTTCGTAATCATGACTTTCGTCGGTCGGATGATTCCGTCGATTTCCACAAAGTCGAAATATCCGATGTCGATAATCGCCGAGCCGTCCTCGGAAAAAATCTGCACACTCTTCGGAACCCACGCCGACGGCAAAATCTCAATCCTCCGGAAGACAAAGCCATCCGTAAGAAGCAGTCCCGCCGTCTGCCCCTCATAATCGAAACTGACCAGCGAGTCGTAGGCAAGCTCGAGCCTGCCAATTAAAGCGTTAACCAAGTCCGCCATGCCGATTCTTAGCCCGATGACGGGATTCTCCTCTTCGCCATCGATTGCGATATATAGCGAGTCTTTCGATGGAATGAAGAGTGCAGTCGAATCGCCGATTGTCACCGCCGAGGCGGGCACCGAGCCAATCATCCCCCGAATGTTCGCCCTGAAGCTATCCGGCGCGGAAAAGAAGAAATCCGCCGAGAATGAGCTTTCGAATATATCAGACTCGACTCGGACGGAAATCCTCCCGGCCGCTGTTTCGAGCAAATTATCCCTGTGGGCGAGCGTGTCTAATAGCGCAGTTCTGTCGATATCGACTTTCCGAAACTCCGACACGGCTCGCGGCCCCGCGCAGGCCATAGCAAGCACTAATACCGGCGCGATAAGGGCTAACGAACGAGAGATATGCTCCTCCCTCCGGTGATTGTGCCGTCGGCGTCGCGCATGATGATGAGATACATTCCAGATGGCAGTTCGGTGCCGTCCGAGCCGCGCGCTTCCCAAGTCGAGCCGTCGCCGGGATGAATCGATACCTGCCTGCCGGAGAGGTCGTAAATCTCGACCTTGCCGGGGGCAGTTATCTTACAAGAGGCGTTGAACGGGTTCGGCTGAACCGAGATAAGCTCGTGCGCGACGGGCTTCACAGCTTCAGATATGTCAGCCCAATCGAGCAAATAATAAAGAATTTCATTAACAAACGCGTCGCGAGCATCGGTATCCTGAACGGCATGTGGGTAGAACGAGGTGATTATCCTCGCCGAGCTACCGACCGTATTCATTGCGCCTCTAATCGCGCTGACCGCCGGCTCCGGCCCGTCATGAGATATGGCAATCGCCTCGCCACTTGTGACGAGAAGCTCATCGACAAAGTGGTCGGCCTCGGAGCGGAAAGCGTAAGTGAGCGTGTCTCCGAATGTTGGCGAAGTGAAGTCGCTGGAAAGAATAATTTTTTCGACATTTCCGCTGGAGGCCGAGAATCCCTCCGCGCCGAGACTGACGCCGAATAGCTGGAGGAATTGCTTTGCAACAAGGCTCCCCGCGTCGAAGTCCCGAGCACCATCGAGTCCCATCCAATATATGCTCCCACCGCTCTCGACGAAATCTTTCAATGCGCCGATGGAGGCGTCGTTGGGCATGGCATTGGTGCCGAGGCGGTTGCCCGTGACGAACACCACCGCGCTAACGCCCGAAAGATCCAAAGAAGCGATGTCCGGGTCCTGCGATGTGATAGCCGAGGATATGTGGCCGGGGAGCATCACATGGAAAAGCTCCGCCGGGCCGTTGCCCCAAGGCATGAGGATGTCGCCGTTGTCCCAGTCTATCACCAGGAGGTCATATTCCGGCGGAAGCCCCGCGCCGAGGTTGAAGTTCACCGTGGTGTCCCCGAAGAACAGCGTCGCGAAGGCGGAGTCCGGGTCGTATCCATCATGTTCGGCTTTCACCATATAAAGCCCGGGCATAAGCCCGCTGAAAATATAATATCCGTCGGAGTTGGTTATCTCGGTAAGGTCCGGGGCTTCGCCCATCACCGAAGAGAGCGTCATTATCGAGCCGGAGAGGTCCGCGCCGGCATCCAATGTCACCGTGCCGTCTATGCTGTTGCCGCCGCCGCCGCCGGTGGTGTCCTCCATCAGAACGATGAATATCATCGTGTCTCTCTCGACATAGACAATTTCGCCGGCAGTGAAGTAGTCTTCCCTCGTCGCGACCACATTGTAAAGCCCCGTGGGAACGGAGTCGAAGACTGTCATGCCCATGTCGTCGGTGAGTTGCATGATACCAAGCTCGACAACATCTACCTTCGTGCCGGACATCGATGGAGGCGGCGGAAATCCCGTGAGCATGGTCATAACTGTTAAAGCATGAACCGAGTCATCCGGCGAACTTCCGCCAGCGATGTGGAAGTGTATCGTATCGGTCGCCACATTCGGCGGATCGCCTTTATCTTGAACTCGAGCTATCGCCCTAACGGTCGCTCCCGGGGTGAAGGGGAAAATGGGCGTGTATTGCACGGTGACGCCATCGGGGATGGGGATTTTCGTGGAGATGAGTGCTACATCGAGAGTATCTATCCAGAAGTTGATTGCTAATAGGCTAGTATCGAGTTCCGTCTCGTCCGTGGCATCGAAACGGACATAGGTCGAGATGTCGTGAACTGTGTCGCCGTCCTCGGGATACCAGTTGAATATCACCGGAGGGATGGTGTCGAAAGTCATGAAAGTCGGGTCTTGAAGTAATTTGAAAAATGCGTTCTCGCCAACAGGGATAACAAGGCTGTCCACATCACGCATATCGACCCAATAGGGGACGTCCTCCAAAACCATGGCGTGTCCGGCGACCATCTGCTTGGCCGTATCGGCCGGAATCCATGAGGGCATCCATCGTGCCTTGATGTCCGCGCCGGAATAATTTTCAAACTCCGCCTCCCAGATGACGACTGTGTCACGGTCGGAGCGGATGTCTTTGGCGAGCCAAGACACATCGCCCTCGGGCGGAACGAAATATGACCAAAAACCAAAAATCGACGGTATCTTAACCATGTCAACGCCGATATCGAAGGCGTCGGTGGCTCCCGGTTCAACGCCCAGTGTGCACGAATCCCATGTGCCTGGCGAATCCTCGAAAGTAATGGGCATCCAGAATGACCAGCCATAGGCCATTCCGCAAATCAGAAGAATAATCGAAAGAACTCTCGCGACTCTCATTGTGCCTCCTCAAGTTGAATAAATCATATCAATATATTACATCGGGGCGATGCTGTCAAGCCATGAAGAAAATTTTCTGCGCGTGAAGCCAGAAAAGCATCCCATTAAAGCAGAATAAAGCGCTCTGTATCTTGAAATAAGGCTCATTAAACATATAATTACGGGTTGTCTGTTTGGAGAGTGATTCAATGAAGAAAAGCGATGTAATTTCTATTAGGGGCGCACGCGAGCACAATCTCAAGGACATATCCGTCGAGATTCCCCGAGACAGCCTCACCGTTATCACCGGCCTCTCCGGTAGTGGCAAAAGCTCGCTCGCGTTCGACACATTGTTCGCCGAGGGGCAGAGGCGCTATGTCGAGTCGCTGTCGGCCTATGCGCGGCAGTTTCTCAGCCTCATGGAGAAACCCGATGTCGATCACATCGAGAGACTCTCTCCCGCCGTCGCCATCGAACAGCGCCGCGCAAGCCATAACCCGCGCTCCACAGTCGCGACCGTCACGGAAATCTACGACTATCTCCGCCTTCTCTATGCCCGAATCGGCACGCCATATTGCTATAAATGCGGCCGTCCGGTGACACGCTGGAGCGTTCAGGGCATCGTCGATAAGATTCTCGAGTGGCCGGAGGGCAAGCGCATCATCGTTCTCGCCCCGCTGGTCCGCTCGCGCAAGGGCGAATTCCGCGACCTTCTCGACGGCATCGCCCGCGACGGTTTCGTCCGCGTGCGCATCGACGGCGAAATCCGCCCCATTGATGAGAAGTTCGAGCTTTCCCGCAACATCAAGCACGACATAGAGATAGTCGTCGATAGGCTTGTCGTCAAAGAGGGAATCCACCAACGGCTGACCGAGTCAATCGAGATCGCGCTGAAATTCGCCGAGGGCATGATAATCGTCCTCGACCTCGACGACGGCGAGGAGCACCTTTTCAGCGAGAACTACGCCTGCCCGCACTGCGGCATATCGTTCGAGGAACTCTCCCCGCGCTCGTTCAGTTTCAACAGTCCATATGGCGCGTGCCCGCAGTGCGACGGCCTCGGCACCGAGCGCAAAATCGACCCCGATCTTATAGTGCCCGACCCCACGAAGAGCATTATGGAGGGCGCTATCAAGGCATGGGGCGACCCCACCGGAAAGCACTGGGGGCGCATGGTGAAGTCCGTCGCGGCGGAGCTGGGCGTCGATTTGTATCAGCCATGGAATAAACTTCCCGAGGAGTTCCGCAAAACCGTCCTCTATGGTAGCGGCAAGCGGGAGTTCACTTTCCGCTATGAGTCAACGGACGGGCGCGCCAGCGGCAAATGGAAATCCAATTTTGAAGGCATCATCCCGAACCTCAAGCGGCGCTTCCAAGAGACGAAAAGTCAGGGAGTCCGCATGTGGATCGAGCGATTTATGAGCTTGTTGCCTTGCCCGGCTTGCGGCGGAAGCAGACTCAGGCCGGAGGCTCGGAGCGTCCGCGTGGGCGACAGGCCGATAAACGAGATAGTCTCGATGAGCATCGCCGAGGGACTTCGTTTCTTCCTTGGTCTCGGCGAAACCCTCTCCGAGCGCGATCAGCTCATCTCCAAACAGGTTCTCAAAGAAATCATCGAGAGGCTGGGCTTCTTGGATGCCGTGGGCGTTGGCTATCTTACCCTCGACCGCCAATCCAGCACGCTCTCCGGCGGTGAGGCGCAGAGGATCCACCTCGCGACGCAAATAGGAAGCCGTCTCGTCGGCGTGATGTATGTCCTCGACGAGCCGTCCATCGGCCTGCACCAGCGCGACAACATCCGCCTTATAGCGACGCTCGAGTCAATGCGCGACTTGGGGAACACTGTGATTGTCGTTGAGCACGACCGCGAGACCATCGAAGCTTCGGACTTTATCATCGATCTCGGCCCGGGCGCGGGGATTCACGGCGGGGAAGTCGTGTGCACCGGCACGCCGAAAGAGGTCGCCAAGTGCGACAATTCACATACCGGAAGATACCTCTCCGGCAAATTTGAAATCCCCGTTCCGAAAAAGCGCAGGAAAGGCACGGGCAAAAAGCTCGTCATCGAGGGCGCATCCGGCAACAACCTCGCTAATATCGATGTCGAGATTCCACTGGGGCAATTCGTTTGCATCTCCGGCGTCTCCGGTTCCGGGAAATCCACGCTGATAAACGAAACGCTCTACCCGATTCTCGCGCGGCACTACACGGGGAAGCATGTCCGGCCTCTGCCGTATCGATTCATTCGCGGCCTCGAACATATCGACAAGGTCATCGACATCGACCAATCGCCCATCGGCAGAACGCCTCGGAGCAATCCCGCGACATATACCGGCGCGTTCACTCCGATTCGCGATCTCTTCGCGAGCTTGCCGGAGTCGCGCGCCCGCGGATACAAGCCCGGAAGGTTCTCCTTCAACGTCAAGGGCGGGCGATGCGAGACCTGCGGCGGCGGCGGGACGATTCGCCTCGAAATGCACTTTCTGCCCGATGTCTATGTCCCCTGCGATGTTTGCGGCGGCCTCCGATACAACCGCGAGACACTGCAAATTCGATATAAGGGCAAAAACATCAGCGAAGTTCTCGATATGACAGTCGAGGAGGCCACGGATTTCTTCTCGCACATTTCATCGATTTCCAACAGGCTTAACACATTGAAAGAAGTAGGATTAGGCTACATTCAGCTCGGCCAGTCGGCGATTAACCTCTCTGGCGGCGAGGCGCAACGAGTCAAACTCGCATCCGAGCTGTCCCGAAGATCGACCGGCAAAACTTTGTATATCCTCGATGAGCCGACAGTCGGCCTCCATGCTTATGACGTAAAAATCCTCCTCGATGTGCTCGACCGCCTCGTAGATTTGGGCAACACCGTGCTGGTCATAGAGCACAATCTCGATGTCCTCAAAGTCGCCGATTACATTATCGACCTTGGCCCGGAGGGCGGCGATATGGGCGGCACCGTCGTCGCAAGAGGAACGCCCGAGGAAGTGGCGAAGGTATCAGCAAGCCATACGGCGAGTTTCCTTCGTAAAACGCTGATGAGGAGAGCGTGAGAAGAGAAAGCCATAGTGCACCGTCCGGCGGAGAAATACCAACTATTATGAATGTCAAACTGCCCCATCTCTTCACTCTCATCGCGCTTATCATGGCGCTTCCTTATGCAATCTTTGCAGTTGACACTCTATGGATGCCGGTGGATATTCCTATGCGCGACGGCAAAACGCTCGCAGGAGATTTTTATACACTCGATTCGACGGTTGCCAAGCCCGTAATCTTGATTCAAACGCCATATAATAAGGCGACCTATCGGTATGCCTCTTTCTTTGCCGACACTTCGGATACAAGCGGGCTGTGGAATTTTCAGCACTATCATTTCATGATTCTCGATTGGAGGGGGTTTTTTGCTTCGACGCCTGCGGATTCCGCGGGATATGACCGCGGTCTCGACGGCTACGACGCTGTGGAATGGATAGCCTCGCGCCCTTGGTGCGACGGCAATGTCGGCACTTATGGCGGTTCGGCATTAGGGGATATTCAGTTCCGCACCGCGCGGCACAAACCGCCGCATTTGATTTGCTGTGTGCCGTTCATTAAAGATTTCAAAACAAAATATACGGACTATTATTACGGCGGGGTCTATCGCGAACAACATGTCAATACACTCATCAGCCTCGGCTTTTACGGCGCCGGAGTAGTTTTGGAGCACCCCCGATATAACTATGTTTGGGAATATATCGAAACTAACTCGGACTATCCCGAAGAATTCGAAGTGCCTATGCTTATGGCCACCGGATGGTTCGACCACTACCCTAATGACTGCCTTCGCGCATTCAACGATATTCGCGAGCGTAGCCACCCATCGGTTCGCGGCCAGCACCGCATGATTATTGGGCCGTGGTCGCACGGCGAAGTCGATAAGCTCGTTCAGGGAGACTTGGAGTTTCCGGAGGCCGTCGGCTATTTCGACGAAATGGTTAAGCTCTTCTTCGACTATTACCTCCGTGGCGCGGATAACGGACTCCCCGCAACTCCTCCGCTTCAATTTTTCCAGATGGGGGAAAATATCTGGCTCTCAACAGAGGACTGGATCGGGCTTGGAGATACATCTGACACACTTTATTTTCAGCAATCGGGTGGATTATCGCGAGGAATCCCAACTTCACCTTCAGGCTACGATTCGCTTATCTACGATCCGCGAGACCCCTCGCCGTCATACGGCGGAGCTTGTTTCGATCCGTTCGACCCAACGGTTGTTCTCGGGCCGGTGGATATTTCCGATGTTGTAGAATCGCGCGACGATTTAATTAGCTATTCTACGGAGATACTCAGCGAACCTCTTCGTATTGTAGGCCAGTCAAAACTGGAGCTGTATATTTCTTCGAATCGCCTTGACACAGACTTTGCCCTCCGGCTCTGTGATGTTCATCCTGATGGCAGGTCGATAATACTCACCGACGGCATTCGCCGCGCGCGCTTCCGCAACGGTTTCACGACCGATTTCTTGATGTCTCCGGGAACTATCTATATGATTCCTATCGAGATACACGATTTGGCACATACATTTTTGCCCGGGCATAGACTTAGAATTGTCGTCACCTCATCTAACCATCCCCGTTTCGACAGGAATCTAAACAACGGTGGAGAGATGTATGTCGAAGGGGACACTCTAATCGCGACAAATCGAGTTTATACTAACAGCGCACTCCCATCGAGGTTTATCTTTACCTATTCAAGCTCGCTTAATATTTGCGATAGCTATATTGCCCCTGAAAAACCAATGCAGATAGCCCTCTCTGCCTATCCCAACCCGTTCAACTCTGCGGTGAGGATAGAAGTTGAGAGTGGAGAGTGGAGAGTGGAGAGTTTGGAGATTTTCGACATCGTCGGTCGGCGCGTGGGTGAATTAATCCCCCCCGGCCCCCCTTTCACAAGGGGGGAGGAAGAGAAGTCCCCCTTGTCAAAGGGGGATTTAGGGGGATTCCTCTGGCAACCCGACGAATCCCTTCCTTCCGGCGTGTATCTTGTGCGGGCGCAATCAAGCGGTGGAAATGCGGCGGTGAAAATTGTATATTTGAAATAACTTGAAACAAATAATCACAAAGGAGACAAAATGAACGAACCGATTATCACCGATGTTTGGGCGAGGGAAATCCTCGACAGCAGAGGCAACCCGACCGTCGAGGTCGAAATCGAGCTGGAGTCCGGTGCGACCGGATGGTCTGCGGTGCCCAGCGGCGCATCGACTGGCGCGCACGAGGCGGTCGAGCTTCGCGACGGCGACCCCAAACGCTACCGTGGCAAGGGCGTCCTTCAGGCGGTAGAGAATGTCAACGAGATTATCGCGCCGGAGGTGCTCGACCTCGACGCGACCGACCAGCTCGGCATCGATAGCCTTCTCATTGAGCTTGACGGCACACCCAACAAAGCCCGCCTCGGCGCAAACGCCATTCTCGGCGTGTCGATGGCCGTAGCGCGTGCGGCCTCCGAGCACACCGGATTGCCGCTGTATCAATATCTCGGCACAATCAACAACCGCATCCTGCCGCTCCCGATGCTCAATGTCATCAACGGCGGCGCGCACGCCGACAACAACCTCGACATTCAGGAGTTCATGATTCTGCCCGCAGGGCCGTCCAGCTTCGCCGAGGCGCTCCGAGCCGCCAGCGAGACTTTCTATGCGCTCAAGAAAATCCTCGGCGCCAAGGGTCTCGTCACATCCGTGGGCGACGAGGGCGGAATCGCGCCGAGCCTCGCCTCGAACCGCGAAGCTCTGGACTATCTGCTCCAAGCCATAGAGAGCGCAGGATACCGTCCCGGCGAGGACATCTGGATTACTCTCGACTCGGCGGCAAGCGAGTTCTACAGCGTCGAGGAAGGAATCTACTCCTTCAAGGCCGGCAATGTGCAGTTCGACTCCGACGGTCTCATCGAGTATTACGCCAAGCTCGTCGAAGATTACCCGATTGTCAGCATCGAGGACCCGCTGGCCGAGGACGACTGGGAGGGCTGGGCTAAGATGACAGCGGCTTTGGGCGACAAAATCCAAATCGTCGGCGATGACATCTTCGTGACGAACGTCACGCGAATTCAGCGCGGCATCGAGGAGAAGTCGGCGAACTCCGCGCTCATCAAGCTCAACCAAATCGGCTCCGTCACGGAAACGCTCGACGCGATTCACCTCGCGCGGACATCCGGCTGGGGTGCGGTGATTTCGCACCGCTCCGGCGAGACCGAGGACACATTCATGGCCGACCTCGCTGTGGCTACCGGCGCAGGGCAAATAAAATCCGGAAGCGCATGCAGGGGCGAGAGAATCGCCAAATATAACCGCCTTCTCAGAATCGAGGAGGAACTCGAGGGCGTGGGAACTTTCCCCGACCCGGCTAAATTTTTCCCGAGGCTCAAAAAATAATGGCGGATAGGAGACGAAAAGCCGAGCATGAAGAGCCTCCGCGCTTTCTCCGATTGGACGAAAAAAGCCGCGCCAAGATGTGGAAGAGCGCCCAGAACACTATTTTTGCGCTTGTTGTGCTCCTCTTTGTAGTTCTCCTTCTCGGCGGGGATTTCGGCCTGATTTCGCTGGTCAAATATCGCCGCTTCGAACGAAGAGTCGAACAGCAAATCGAACACGAGAAGGCGCGCCAGGACTCGCTCCGACAGGTGCTCTTGGAACTCAGCACGAACGAGGAGTTCAAGGAGCGCCTCGCCCGCGAGCGTCTTCGTATGCTCAAAGACGGCGAGATTATCTACCGCTTTGAACAGCCGCGCGGGGAATAGGGGCGGGATGTATCCCGCCCGCATTTGTCATTACGGAAAACGCCATCCGCAGGGGAAAGCCCCTGTGCCTTCCCGCGCGTTGTGGTTGCGGAAAACGGGAGCACACAGGGGCACTCCCCTATGAAATGCGGGGCCTGCCCCACCCGCCGATGAATTTTGATTGTATTTGTGATTATTCCATTGGAGCAAGATGAACCACAGAGTATTTATTACATTATTATTTGCGACATTTTCTTTCGTGCTTCTCGGCCAAATCGCGGAGATTCCCGCAGGCGATGTCCCCACCGCCGAGACCACAGCGCCCGACACCGTCGCGCCGGAGGGGCTTCTCGACCCCCGCGAACGGCCAGAAGCGCCGATGGCGGCCGAAGGGCTGGAAATCGGGAAAGTCGGGGAGTATTCTTTCTTTTCCTCCGACGCAGTGGGTATCGGAACGGGAGCAGTTGAACCCGGTGCGCAATTAGAGATTTACTCGCCCACTGGAACGGGCACAGTAGATATGCTTCGGCTCAGAAGTAAACACGATACCGGCCCAAATGTATATTCACTGTATTTCAGCCCGCGAGAAGTATCATATGTAATCGAAAACGGCGCTACAGGCACTAATCTTACCCTCAGCACTAAAGGTGTGAGCGGCGGTTCTTTCCAGGCCGACTATGGCAATATTCTACTGATGCCCCACGGCAATGTCGGTATCGGGACGACAGCCCCTCCGCGAGGTTGCACACGAACGGCACCGTGCGACTCCAAAACTTGCCCGAATGCACCGGAGCTGTATATAGCGTATATATCGATGGCGACGGTGCACTCGGAAGATCCACCGAATTACCCACCGCACTCGCCGGCTGGAGCCCGGTGATGATAGACGCAGACGGCTATTTGTGTCGAGGAATCTCTGGCGGCATTAACATGATTGAAGACTTCGAAGTAGGCTCATGGCCTTGGAGTCCTTGGGTGGTGATAGCTTCCGGCGGCACGGTCGGTTCCGCATATGCTCATGAAGGCTCGCGCGGGATTATAAACCCCGGCTGGCACTACAGAACTGATGTGAATATCGGCAACGCTGGGGACAAGCTGTCCGCCTGGGCAAGACCAACAAATGCAACAAACGGAAGGTTCTATTTAGGATTTGGTGCATCATCTTCCGGTTGTTACTCCTTTGTTTTATCTCCCGGCACAAACAATGTGCTGATTCAACAGAATTCTGAATATGGCTATTCAGACGTTGCCTCTTCATCTCAGTCTTATGTTGCGAACAAATGGTATCGGATGGAAGTTGAGTTTGTTTCGTCATCATCGGTCACTTGCAGGCTTTATGACTCAGATGGAACAACGGTTCTGAGGACTTTAAATTATTCCGGTGTCTCCGGAACACCTAGAGGAATCGCAATGAGGGGTTTTGGGGACATCCATATCGATGAGATTGAGGGAACGACGGGAAGTAGGCGGCGTCCAACACCTTCAATTGCACACTCAGAGCCCCGACGGTCAGCGGAGTTGGATACGGTGCCTTCGATTCCGGAGTAGCTCAACTTTCGGGAAGTGAGATCACGATTGGATTCAGCGACCAGTTCAAAGCGGAACTCGGAAGCGCAGAGCCGGTCGTGGTCATTACACCGATATCTACATCGACGGGCGGTTATTATATCTCGGAAACCAATTCGGACGGCTTCACAGTAAGAGTCGAAGGCGAAGCTCACGCTGTAATTGAATTCAACTGGATAGCAATGGCCCGCACCAAATTATCACGGGAGGATTCGCCAGTTATTTCCTCTCCGCTACTCGACGAAAACGGCGTGCCGATCGATTATCCCGACCGTTGATTTTCGGCGAAAAATAATTATTATTTTAAGGTATCGAGAAATTTTCAACCCTGCTAAGGAGGTTCAAATTGCGGTTGGCTAAGATTTTCGCAACAGTTATGCTTCTTCTGGTCCCGTTTCTCGGGGCGACCAGCTTCGTCACGCTCGTTGTCGATGGCGTGGAAAATCCCCCGACGATGAATCAGGGCGATATGCTCTTTCTCCGCATGGATTGCGGCGAGGGGAACACGGTTCTTTTAGAGCTTTTCATCGATGCCGATGCTTCGGGCACGGTCTCCGACGGCGACTTTCTGCTGTTCGAGGTTCCCGTCGCCGACAACGACACAATCGTCATCCCCGACCTCGACCCTACGCCGGGTATGATTTACACGACCTCGGGGCCGCTCGGATTGGCACCGTTGCCCTATGTTTTCCGCATCACCGATGAGGACGACAGTTGGGCCGAGGCGGGCATAATTATTATGCCGCACCCCGATCCGCCGGCGGTAATCACCGGCCATGTCCACATTGATGGCGTTCTTGCGCCGTCGCCTCTCCTCTCGATGATTTGGATTGAGAACATGGGCTTCCCGATGGTCTCGGCAATTACCGATGAGATGGGCTATTTCGAGCTTAATATGCTGACCGAGTCCGGCACGGACATGTTCCGCGTCCGTCGGGACGTTCCGCCCTACATCACGCCAGAGCCGCGCGAGTTTACTTGGGACGGCGATTTCCACGGCCTCGACTTCCGATACACGCTCGGCCACTCCTATGTCTATGGCGACATTGTGACCGTCGATGACGAGCCGATTACACTGCCGGTTCATATCTTCCTCGTCAACCAGATGACCGGCGTGCGGACGGAGTTTCTCGCCGAGGATGGGAGCTATATGTTCACCGATGTCTCCCCCGGCGAATACCGCATCGATGTCACCACCGCCGACCTCATCCCCGAATATATGACCGAGCTTTACTGGGACGACCCATATTTCCGCTTCACGGTCTCCGCCGGCGACAGCATTCGCAAAAACTTGACCTGCTTCCCGACCGACACGATGATTACGGCAGATGTATTCATCGACGGCGCACCAGCCCCGAACTATTGGCTGTTCGGCTTCAATTACACGATGGGCTTCACGAAGGCGGAGACGGGTGCCGAAGGTTCGACGGAGCTTGCCTGCGCAGTCGGCGATGGAAGCGCATATCGCGTGAGGATTGGACGCGAGTTATCACCGCCGCCGGCGGGCTATGTCATCGAGGGCGCGAATTATCTCTGGGACGAGCCGGTCGGCTCGCATCTGGAGTTCAACATCATATCGAGCTTCGGCGCGATTGTGGGCGAGATGCTCTCCGACCCGGACATCACCGAGCTTGACGACTATCATCTCCACAGAATTACATTCTACAGCCTGCCGGAGACGACCTTCGTCACGCACATAACCAACCCATACAGCCTCTCGTATGAGTGCTTCCTCTCGCCGGGAGAATACATGGCGGTGGTTTCCGAGAGGCCTTTCATGCGGCCTGCGCCGGCGATGGTCAAGCCTTCGGGAATTAGCTCGGTTTCTCTCGCCCATGGCGATACTACCCGCGTTGATTTCCAGTATAATAAAAAGCACTGCGATGTCTTCGTGCATATTGAGGGCGCGGACCCCGACTCGATTCGCGAGGTCGCCGTTATCGCTCAGGGCGACGGCGTGTGGCCGGACTGCTACTTTGTTCGGGCGAAATTTGCCGATGGCGAGACTTCCGTTTCATTCGAGGTTTGCGATGCCGAATGGCTATTCACCGCGCCGGAAATCCCCGGGTTCACTCCGACAACGCCCGAAACTACGATTATCATTGACGAGGAGCAGACACTTCTGCACTTGACATTCGAGTATAATATTACGGGCATCGTCGAGGGCGCGCTTCCTTCGGCGGTTTCTCTCGCGCCGAACTATCCGAACCCGTTCAACGCCGCAACAAGCATCGAATTCACCGTGCACTCTTCGCAGAATGTCCGCGTCGATGTGTTCGACATCAGCGGCAGGGCTATGCGCAATCTCCACGATGGCGAGGTCTCCGCCGGCGCGCATAAGTTGCTCTGGGACGGCACGACCGACGCGGGCGAGCTTGCAGGCTCCGGCGTTTATATGTTGCGCCTCACCGCCGGCGACAGCGTTCTCCAGAGGAAGATGTTGCTGATAAAATAAGGAAGAAAACTATGGGCAAAGTTAATTGGGCGATGCTCCTTTCGGTTCTCTGTCTTTCGGCGAATGCGCTATTTGGACTTTCGTATTTCTTCATGGAAGTCGATGGCGTGCCTTCCGGCGAGCAGACTCAAGGGCAAATGCAAGTTCTCCACGCCGACTGCGAACCGGGCGGAGCAATCGATGTGCTCTACTTTCTCGACATCGATTCCAGCGGAACTGTCGAGCCGGAGGAGCCGGTCATGTTCACGATGCGCTTTATGGATAACTCGGAAGAGTTTCCGCCCGATTTGAACCCCTCCGATGGCGAGATGGAGATTCTCTGGCCGCTCAATATGCCGCCGGCGCACTATGTCATCCGCGGGCTTGAGGGCACCGACGAGATGGAGTTTCCATATCGCGTATTCGCACCGGAGCCGCTATTGCATTCCGTTTCGGGGCGGATAGTTCTCGAGGGCATCGGCCCGCCGGACGCCGAACTTGCGGGTTTCCCGTTCGTTGTGGGAACCGTCGCCCCGCCGGTTCTGATGTTCGCCGTGACGGACGAATGGGGCGACTTCAGCGTCAACTGGCCGGGAGAGCCGGACACGCTCATGGCGATGTTTTTAATGGAAATCCCCGGATACAACATGCCGGACATGCCAATGTTCTACGTCGATGGCCACGCCGAGGGCTGGGAGATTTTATTCACGCTCGGCGATAGGCTGTCGAATCTCCGCATGCGAATCGACGGCGCCGAGGCCACAGTGCAACAGCAAGGGCAGAACTATGTTTTCGCGATGGACTGCAGGGAATATTCTGCGGTGAACATCGAGTTCATCGTCGATGAGGACGGCGACGGCACCATCGGCGATGGCGACTGGAATTTCTTCGGCCAGACGTGGGTTGTCGGCGATAACCGCTGGGTCGATGAATGGTTCAACGATCAAGACGATGTGCCGGGCAACATTCGCATTCGTCCGCCGTTCAACCTTCCGCCGGGGGACTACATTTTTCACGCCTTCGACGATTTGGTTTCGCTGGAATGGGCGTTCACGGTTATTCCGCCGGAACCTTTGACGCACGGCGTCTCAGGGCGCGTCGTTCTCGAAACACTTGATCCACCGGACGCATTATTTGGCGAGCTTATCGTTTTTATGTCCGACCACAGCGGCGGTGAGAAATTTTACGCCCGCCCCGACGAGATGGGCGATTTCACGCTCAATTGGGCGTATGGCGACAGGACTGTATTTCTCGGCATCGAGCCGCCATATCCCCCCGGAGAATGGGATTTCGCGGGCGCAACGACAGAGCTTATCGTCGATGGCATATTGACGGATGTGGAGCTTTTCGTGGAGTTCGAGGGTTTTGCCGATGTCATCCGCGTCATTTTCGAGCAAGACGACGGGCTTTGGGATGTCCGCCAAGGCGAGCTTAAGGCGAAATTCTATGACCCCATTTCGGGTGCAATCGTTGAAGAGTTCCCATTCCCAGAGTCTGGCGATATTCTGTTGCGGCTGAGGCCGGAACCCTGCGGAATTATCTTCGAGGGGATTACCCCCGAGTTCGCTCTGCATAATTTTATCTCGCCTTGGGACACCCTGTGGGTTTCGCCGGATGACTATCCTGAGACGTTCGAGATTTTCGTGAGCCAAGCCTGCTACCACTTCAAGCTCGGGTTGGAGGGCTTCCCGCCGGACTCGCTTCCGGATGACGGGATTGACTACGAGCTTTATGGCGAGGGGCCGGACGGCCAGCGCTACTATAGCCGGGCGACCATGTTCATTCAAGAGATAGGCGAGGAGTTGCTCGTTGCCGGCGGGCGCGAGCTTTGCCCCGCGACATGGACGGCCATCCTGACGGATTCGCTTCCCGGTAGCTTTTCAGCCGAGACGAACGAGACGACCTTCGTTATCCCGAGGGTCGATACATGGCCGCATATGCTGATATTGATTCCGGTGCTTTGCGAGAAAATCTCCGAGGCCGAACTCCCCGAGGAGCTTTCGCTGAAGCTATATCCGAACCCGTTCAACGCGTCTGTATCGATAGATTTCCACGTTGGCGAGCCGGGGGAAGTGATAATCGAAGTGTTCGACGTGATGGGCAGGCTCGTGATGACGCTGGCCGGCACCGCCGCCGAGAGCGGCGCATATCGCACGGTGTGGGCCTGCCGAGACGACGGCGGCGCGCCAGTCTCGACGGGCGTGTATCTTTTCAAAATCACCACACCAAACGAAACGCGAATCGCTAAGGGAATGTTTATCAAGTAAGCCGCGCCGGGGGCGTCGGCGGCCGTGGACGGCCAGCGAAGTAGTCGGGGCAAGATTGTCGCCTCGCGCGGAAGTCTTCCCACCGACTACTTCGCTCCTTCCTGCGATTTTCCAAATCGCAGGAAGGGCCGACGCCCCCGGCGCGAGATTATGCTGAATGCCATCTTCCTGCATGACAGGCGTGAAGCGCTCTTGGGTGGCAAATAGACATGGTAACCACCCATGTCTTTCATTGTTGAGTAATCCCGCTCCAAAAACATCGCGAAAAGCCCTTTGAAAATCCGTCGAAATCGTTATCATTTACTAAATTCTGACTATGAATCATCACTGATATGACCGAGAAAAAGCAAAACAAAGCAAAAACAACGCCGCTGATGGCGCAGTATTACAGCATCAAAGAACGCGTGCCGGATGCCCTGCTTCTATTTCGCATGGGCGACTTCTTCGAGCTGTTCGACGAGGACGCGAAAATCGCCGCGGAGGTGCTCGGCATCGCCCTCACTCAACGCTCGCACGGCATGCCCGAGCCTACGCCACTCGCGGGCGTCCCGCACCACTCGATTGAGAAGTATCTGTCGAAACTGCTTGCGGCGGGCTTCAAAGTCGCAATCTGCGAGCAGGTCGAAGACCCCAAGAAGGCCAAGGGCATAGTCGATAGGGACATAGTCGAGATTATGACCCCCGGCACGGCGACAATTGAGACGGGAGCGAGCGCGGAGACCAGCTGTATTGTGTCGGCGTTAGAGGGCGACGGAACTCTCGCCGTCGCGACGGCAGACCTTCTCGGCGGGCGTTTCGATGTGCGTTCGATGAGCATAGCGAGATTTCTCGATGAGCTTCAGCTCCTCGCGCCCAAGGAGATTCTCGTTTCCGAGGAAATATCCGAGGAACTGCTCGATGAAATCAAATCAATCGCCCATAATGCGCGAATCAGTTTTCAAGAGCCGTGGAAATTCGAGATAGACTTCGCCCGTGAGCGGCTCCGCGAGCACTTCGGCGTGAAAACTCTCGAGGGATACGGCGAGCTGTCTTCAAGCGAAATCTCCTGCGCCGGCGGCCTCATAGCATATTTCAAAGACCTCCAGAAGGGCGAGATGGCTCACATCCGCTCGATTACCATCGGCACAGATGACGACGCCATGACACTCGACGCATCGACCGTGCGCAATCTCGAGCTTGTCCGCTCGATTTCCGAGGGCAAGCTCGAGGGCACGCTACTCTGGGTCATCGATGCGACATGCACGCCCATGGGCGGAAGGAAAATTTTCAGCTGGATTTTACAGCCGCTAATAAAGCGTCAGTCAATTGACCAAAGGCAAGTCGCGGTCGAATCCCTCGTCGCCGACCCCATGCTCCTCGCGAAAGTCCGCGATCTTCTCTCCCAAGTGGGCGACATGGAGCGCCTCATAGGCAAACTCGGCAACGAGAAGGCCAATCCCCGCGATTTGGTCGCCCTCAAGATAGGCCTCGACCGCGTGCCGCCGATAAAGCAACTCCTCCCGACCAAGCACAACCCGCTTCTCGAGGAAATCGACAAGGCCCTCGACCCGATGGACGAGATGCGCGAGATTATCGCCAAGAACATCGCCCCCGAGCCGCCGATACAGTTCGGCGAGGGCGGAGTTATCGCCGTCGGCGTCTCCACCGAACTTGACGAGCTTCGCACAATCCGATACGGAGGCAAGAAATATCTCGCCGAGATGCAAGAGCGCCTCCGAGAAGAGCTTGGCATCCCCAAGCTCAAAATCGGATACAATCGCGTATTCGGCTACTACATCGAAGTCAGCAGAGTCAATCAGGACAAAGTTCCGGCGGAATTCGAGCGCAAACAGACGCTCGTCGCCTCCGAACGATACATCACCGCCGAGCTTAAAGAATACGAGCAAAAAGTCCTCTCCGCCGAGGAGCGCATTTTCGAGATAGAGCGCGAGCTTTTCCTCACAATTCGCGCGCATCTGTCGAAATTCGCCGCGCCTGCGCTATTAGTGGCAGATGCCCTTGCCCGCCTCGATGTCCTCTGCTCGCTCGCGGAAATCGCCCGCCGGAAGGGCTGGATTAGGCCGGAGTTCACCGATGAGCCGGTCATCGAGATTGTCGAGGGACGGCATCCCGTGGTCGAGCAAATCCTCGGCGACCGTAGCTTCGTCCCGAACGACACGCGCCTCGCCTCCGACGACAACCAGCTTCTCGTAATCACCGGCCCGAACATGTCGGGGAAATCGACATACCTTCGGCAAGTGGCGCAAATAGTGCTTCTGGCGCAGATTGGGAGCTTCGTGCCCGCGCAGAAATGCCGCCTCCGGCCGGTGGACAGGATTTTCACCCGCGTGGGCGCGATGGATAACATCGCCCGCGGACAATCGACCTTCCTCGTCGAAATGATAGAGACGGCAAACATCCTCAATAACGCCACCGACCACAGCCTCGTCCTCCTCGATGAAATCGGCCGAGGCACCAGCACATACGACGGCCTCTCAATCGCTTGGGCGGTCAGCGAGTTTCTCCATAACGCCGCCGGCCACCGCGCGATGACAATATTCGCCACGCACTACCACGAGCTTACCGAGCTGGCCAACATATACCCGCGTGTCAGGAACTTTCAGGTCGCGGTGCGCGAGCATAAAGACGCCGTCCAATTCCTCCACAAAATCGTGCCCGGCGGTTGCGACGACTCTTATGGCATTTATGTCGCCAAGCTCGCCGGCGTGCCGGAATCCGTCATCTTTCGCGCAACGGACATTTTGAGCGCACTCGAAAGCGGCGAGAAGCTCAGTAGCGAGTCGATTGTCCGCATCGGCGGCAAGAAGGGCAAGACTATCCGTGCCGAGGGCGTCCAGATTTCCCTTTTCGAGCCGGAGAACCACCCGCTCGTCCATCAGCTCCGAGACATCGACCCCGAGCGCATTACCCCCCTCGAAGCACTCGAACAAATCGCCCGATGGCGCAAGCGCTGGGTGAGATGGTGAGCACTGCTTTTGGGTATTAGGTTATGGGTTTTGGCATAGAGGCATCCGCGCACTCCGCCGCTTCACCAAGGCCAATCGCAAGTGCGTGCGATAAGGCTTGCGCAAATGCCGAAAAAGATTAACATGTATAATTACGCTATTGAGACAACGAACGGCGGAATGTTTTTCTGACTTGATTTTCATGAAGCTAAATTTATCGAAAATATTTGCGGCAATTTTGACCGCATCCCTGCTCGCCGGATGCGCGGGCAAGCTGACATTCCCCGCGCCCGATGGCGGCGCGAAGGACGCCCCATGGAGTGCAGTTCGCAGAGACTGCGCCGGATGGGCGTTCTCCGGCGATGGCACCGGCCACGCGGAAATTGTCTGGCGCACGAAAACCAAAATCCCCATCATAGCCGCGCCTTTGGCGGCAGAGGGCAAGATTTTCGTGCCTACGCCCAACCGCCGCGTTCTCGCGTTCGATGCCGAAACCGGCGACCGCGTGGGCAGGCTCTGGGTGGATGTGCTCCCCAACAACGGCATCGCGCTCGGCGATGGGATTCTCGCGATTACCGGAAGGAGTGATTTCAACCGCTTCCGCGTGTATGACTTCCGCGAGGGCGAGTTCCTCTGGAGCAAGGACGCCGACCGAGCATTCTCCGCGCCGATAGTCTGCGGCGAGACGATTTATTTCGCCACGGCAAAGGGCGCAATCTTCGCGATAGACGCCCGCACCGGCGAGCGCAAATGGCGCGCGGAGATACCCTCGGCGGTGATAAACCATCCGCCGGCGTTCCGAGACAGCCTCGTCTATATCGCCGACTCGAACAAGCGCCTCGTCGCGATAACCGCCGACTCCGGCAAAGTCCGATGGAAGCTCGATTTGCCATCGCCGCCGGTCGGACAGCCCATAGTCATCCCCGACCATGTGATTGTCCCCACCGAGAGCGGCAAGATATTCGTCGTCCTCCTCGACGGCACAATCCGCGTGACAATCGACGCGCCGGGACAGCTCGCGACGGACATCGCATGCATGGGGCCGACGGTTTTCGGCGTGACGAGGATGGGCATTGTTTTTGCTGGAGACCTCGGAGGAGGAGGCATTCTCTGGCAGACCAACCTCGCGACGCCTGTGCTCTCCGCGCCGGTGCTCTGGGGGAGGCAACTCGCCGTTATTACCGCAGAGGGCGAGCTTAATTTGGTTTTCTACGCCGATGGCGCGAGGGAGAGCACGGTCGATCTTGAAGCGCCGGTGACGGCGCCGCCGATAGTCCACGGCTCGCGGCTTTTCATCGCGGCAGAAACCGGCGAACTCATTGCAATAGAACGACATAGCAGACGAATGGAGCCATAGGATGAATCAAAACGAAATTGACCCGCGCGACCAGCGGCAGATTCGCATTTCCAAGATGGAACAGCTTCGCGCAGATGGAATCGACCCATATCCCGCGAGAATCCCCGAGGGGCGCATGATGGTGCGCTTCGTCCGACGCGAATGGGAGGAGCTTAAGCAACTCACCGACGAGGCCGGAAATGTCATCCGCCCCGGGACGGTCGTGCTCCTCGCCGGAAGAATCACCGCGCTTCGCACTCACGGCAAATCCATGTTTATAGGCCTCTCCGA
>OMKS01000737.1_pt1 | contig 30125 bp, 33 predicted proteins | sample 1674721 | NCBI WGS metagenome assembly OMKS01 (sample SAMN06264996, study PRJEB25208) | sediment metagenome | isolation source: hot spring sediment | place: USA: California | collected 2014-09-02 | reverse complement strand
ACGGTCTCGTGGGCTCGGAGATGTGTATAAGAGACAGATTTACGCGTACGTGACCTGATCGCATTGATAGCCTGCATCAGGGAACCCATGCTCATGATCGATACATCGCTCTGCTCGAACCCGCTCCCCTTGGGAAATCTGTCACGAAACAGCATCGGCCTGGAAGACAAATCACTTGACGCCCGTTTGACCGCGCGATATGCCATGAGCATCTCCTGAAGCTCACGTGCAGGATTGAAGTCCTCATCATCCCCTTCCAATGCATTTACCGGCAGCAGAAGACACGATTTGAGCCATATCAGATAGGATGCCATGTCGAGGAATTCTCCGGCCATGGAAACATCAAGCTTGCGCAATGTCTCGATATAGCGCAGATACTGATCGATTATGGGACAGACCTCAAGCTTATCCAGGGTAAACCTGTTTTTCTCGATGAGATAGAGCAGAAGATCCAGGGGGCCCTCGAAGCTGGACAGATGAAGTACAAACTCTCTGCTCTCCTCATTCATCATGCCCATAGCCCCCATACCCTTAAACGATCTGCTATGTGGCCAGGCGCATGGCAGCGCGCACCCTGTCCATGGTCCTGTCAGATTCCTGCTGAGCCCTCAGACATCCCTCCCGAAGGATATCATCCACCAGAGACACATTACCCCGGTAATGATCTATCTTCTCCCAGACAGGCTGAAATTCATTCATCAGGTTATCCGCAAGGATCTTCTTGCAGTCCACACAGCCAAGACTCGCATCCCTGCAGCCCTTCTGGATCTCCTGCCTCGTTTCCTCATCAGTGTACATCTCATGCAGCGGGTATAGATTGCAGTCTTTCGGCTCTCCGGGGTCTTTTTTCCTCTGGCGCTTGATATCGGTGAGCATCTGCATAACCTTCTGCCTGAGCGATTCTTCAGTTTCATAAATGAAGATTGCATTATTGTATGACTTGGACATCTTTCTGCCGTCCAGTCCCGTTACCTTTGGCGCCTCGGTAAGGATCTCCTTGGGTTCTTTCAGGATGGAATCGCCATAGATGAAATTGAACCTTCTGACGATCTCGCGGGTCAGCTCGAGATGCGGCAGCTGGTCTTCACCTATGGGAACCCTGTCTGCATGGTAGATGACAATGTCGGAGGCCTGCAGCACAGGATACCCCAGAAAACCGAATGTGCTCAGATCTTTCTCTTTGAGTTCTTCCTTGAGCTCCTTGTAGGTTGGGTTGCGCTCAAGCCAGGAAAGCGGAGTTATCATGGACAGGAGCAGAAACAGTTCTGCATGGTTCTTGATGTCGGACTGCCGGAATATTACCGATCTTTCAGGGTCGATCCCGACACCCAGCCAGGTCATAACCATATCTCTGGAGCTCTGGGAGATGATTGTAGGATCCCGGTACTCACTGGTAAGGGCATGCCAGTCCGCAATGAAATAGAAGCACTGGTACTCATCCTGCAGTTCGACCCAGTTTTTCAGGACGCCCAGATAGTGTCCCAGGTGAAGGTCTCCGGTCGGCCTTATGCCCGATACAATGCGTTTCTTTTCCATATATCTCCTCTGCTATATGCTTAGTAGTATGTTGACAATCACATGGATGATCGGAAAGACAAGGACATCCACCACCCTGGTAAATATCAATACAAGAAGGATGATAAAACCGTAGGGTGCCATAATCCTGGAATATGCCACAGCCATATCATGGGGAAGCAGACCCTCGAGGATGTGGCTTCCGTCAAGCGGCGGAACAGGGATAAGATTGAATATCGCAAGACCTACATTTATCATGATCATGATCTGGATCATATATACGAGTGGATAAAGGTATGAACCTGCGATAATCCCTCCAAAAAGCTTGAAAACAATGGCGAACACAAACGCAGTCACCATATTGGAAGCCGGTCCTGCAAGTGAAACCCACATCATGTCTTTGCGGGGATTTTTAAAGTATCTCGGATCAACGGGTACGGGCTTTGCCCAGCCTATCATACGTGTGACAAAAAGCACGAGCAGCCCCACGATATCGATATGCTTTATGGGGTTGAGCGTCAGCCTTCCTGCCAGTTTGGCAGTCGGGTCACCAAGCCGGTATGCGGCATAACCGTGACAGACTTCATGTATGGTTATGGAAAACAGCACCGGCACTACAAGAAGTATAATCTGCTGGATAGTGCCACTATTCATAATCCCGGTCTTATACAGTAAAGATGTTCCCGGTGTCAAAACCATACCCTCATTTTGAGTAAATCAGCATAAACCTAAATCGATCAGGATAGCGAACCGGGATCACTGTTTCTTTACAAATACCAGCAGGACTGAGGCACTCAATGCAAACATTGCACCCATGATGAACGCATATTGCCGGCCGAATGTATCCCATACAACACCGAAGAGCACTGATGCAGGAAGCGCAGATATGCCGATTGCAAGGTTGTAGAGTCCATATGCGCTTCCGCGTAAAATATCGGGTACCAGATCTGCCACGAATGCCTTTTCGACCCCTTCACATAATCCGAAATACAGACCGTAGGCAAAAAAAAGCCACCAGATCGCAGATACGCTCCCTGCATAGGCAAATCCCAGGTAAACAAGACTGTAGACTATCCAGCCTGCAATGATCACGGGTTTCCGCCCGATGACGTCGGAAAGCATCCCTCCCGGGATGGAGAACAGGGTCTTTGACAGGTGCAGGACTGTCCAGAGGACAGGTATGAGCGCAATGCTTATGCCGGCATCTCGTGCATTCAACAAAAGAAACGCATCCGTAGAATTGCCCAGAGTGAAGATCGCCAGGGTAAAGAGAAAGAAGCTGAACCGCGGTGTGAAAGCACCTGCGAAGGCCTGTTTTGATGAAACAATGCGTTTTTCTGACCTCTCTTTAATCAACGTCAATACAAGCACCACCGTGATGATGCCCGGGATGAAAGAGATCATGAATACCTGCTGGATGGAACAGCCTGCATGAATAAGCACTGTAGCTATAAGTGGTCCTGCAAGTGCACCCAAATGATCCATGGCCCGCTGGAACCCGAAAGCCAGACCCCGGTCTGCATCGGCAGCCGAGTCTGCGAGCATGGCATCCCTGGGGGCAGTGCGTATGCCCTTGCCCACTCGGTCTGCAGACCGGAAAAACAGCACGTGAATCCAGTGCGTTGACAATCCTATAAGGGGCCTCAGGATATTCGAGATCGCATACCCTGCAGCAAACAGCGGTTTTCTTCTGCCTAAGCGGTCGGAAAGTGATCCGACAACGTATTTCAGCACAGACACCGTTGTCTCTGCAATACCCTCGATAATGCCAATAGCAGATGCGCTTGCATGAAGAACACTCGAGAGAAAGATGGGGAGCAGCGGGTATATCATCTCGCTTGCAATATCGTTTGCCAGGCTGACAAGTCCAAACCCAACGATATTTCGCTTATCTGATTTCTTTTTCATAGTATCAGTTTTTCTAATGATCCATTTGCCTTTACACATCAAGACAATAATCCTGCACAGTGAAACCCTGTTGACTCATGCATGAAAATTCTTTATGAACAAGACTCGCTCTTTTACATGGGGTGGCTCAATGAGCCTGAGATTATACCCATTGAACCTGATCTGGGTAATGCCAGCGGAGGGAGATTTTAAGTAAAAACGTGAGCACAATCACGAAATGATTAAAAGGCTGTCTCCTGCTGGAGACAGCCTTTTTTTTTCGAAAACAGGCACAGAGCCGGGCTACGAGTTCATGACCGGCCCTGCACATAATAACTTATACAAGGAGAAACTATGTTGAACGAGGTTACCATCAGCCAGGCGATCATAACGACTTATATGAACAAGCTCATGGATGTTCTGGAACTCGATGTCGCAATTGCAGGCGCCGGCCCTTCAGGGCTGGTCGCCGGTTACTACCTGGCTCATGCAGGCAAAAAGGTTGCGCTGTTTGATAAGAAGCTCTCGATCGGCGGCGGCATATGGGGAGGAGGAATGATGTTCAACGAGATCGTTGTTCAGGACGAGGGCAAGGAAGTCCTTGATGAACTCGGCATTCCGGCAAAACCTTTCAAAAAAGGCTATTATACCCTGGATTCCGTCGATGCCGCGGCAAGTCTTGTGTATACCTCCATACGGGCAGGGCTTAAGATCTTCAATCTCATCAATGTAGAGGATATCGTCTATAAGGCAGACCGTGTCGGCGGGCTGGTCATAAACTGGTCAACCGTTGAGATGACAGGGCTCCATGTCGACCCTCTGACGCTTCACAGTTCCTTTGTCCTCGATGCAACCGGCCATCCCGCCAATATAACCCAGGCTCTGGTGAGAAAAATGGGTGTGAAACTCGACACTCCTACAGGCTCCATCATGGGAGAGAGATCCATGGATGCAAACCTTGGGGAAAGGCATACCGTGGAAAATACCCGCGAGGTGTATCCGGGGCTGTTTGTCTCGGGAATGGCTGCTAATGCGGTATACGGCGGTTACCGTATGGGTGCGGTTTTCGGCGGAATGTTTCTTTCCGGGAAAAAGGCGGCTCATGAGATAATCTCAAAGCTCTCATGAAGGACTCCGGGAAATTGCGGATCATCGATGCCAATATAAACAGGGTTACCGAGGGTCTGCGGGTGATAGAGGATATTTTTAGATACTACTATGACAATCCTGAAGTACAGCAGGGGATCAAGGACCTCCGACACCGCGTAGCAGGCGCTGTTGATCACAGGGTGAGCATTGCACATAGAGACGCTTGCTCTGATGTCGGGTTTTCCTCTACAGGTGTTCTCGAATACGAGAGGAACACGCTTGATGATATCATCAGATCAAACATGAAGAGGTCCCAGGAAGGTCTGCGTGTCCTTGAAGAGATATTCAAGCTCGATTCAGTTCAGACAGCGCTGGAAATGAAAACGATTCGGTACTCGCTTTATGAACTTGAAAAGAAGATCCTGGGTTATACAAAACGCATCCTGGCTAAGGGACTCTATCTCATCTTGAGTGGACCTTCCACGAAATACGAAGAGCTGGCTTGCATGGCAGTGTCGGCCGGTCTTCCGGCAATACAGTTGAGAAACAAAAGTGCTGATTCAGCAGCAATCATTAAATGCGCACAAAAGATTCGAGAGATCACATCGCATACCCGTACACTCTTTATAGTGAATGACCGGCCTGACATAGCCCTTGCAGTGCAGGCCGACGGGGTGCATCTGGGCCGGCAGGATATCCCTGTCCTGCATGCGCGGAAGATCCTCGGAGACGACATGATCATAGGACTTTCCACCCATAATCTCGACCAGGCAGCACAGGCACAGGAACTGCCTGTAGACTATATCGGGTTCGGACCGGTATTTCCCACCACCTCGAAAACCAAACCTGATCCGGTAACGGGAATCGAGGCCCTTAAGGAGGTATCATTCCGATCAAGAGTGCCTGTTGTAGCCATAGGCGGGATAACTCCGGAAAATATCGGTATGCTGGCAGAGACTGCCTGCAACAACATAGCTGTTATCAATGCGGCAGCAGAGGCCAAAGACCCTTTTGAAACCATGACAGCACTGCATAAAAGGAGTGTGGCGATATTATGACGATAAAAAAACAGGCTGGACGCGGAATTATTACCCCGGAAATGAGACAGGTAGCTGAATATGAGGATGTGCCCGTTGAATTCATCGCAGACGGGATATCAAAAGGCACTATTGTCATACCGAAAAACAAACAGAGAGCATTCACTCATGTCCGCGGCATCGGCAAGGGACTTCGCACTAAAATAAATGCAAACATCGGTTCATCCCCGTACCATATGGACAGGGATGAGGAAGTACAGAAGGCCCATGCAGCGATCATACACGGAGCAGATACAATCATGGATCTTTCTCTCGGAAAAGAGATCATATCCATACGGTGCGAGATACTTAAGGAATGCGGGGTTGCACTCGGCACTGTTCCCCTGTATCAGACCGCCTTTGAACTTTCCCGGCAGAAAAGGGATATTACCGGCATGACCATAAAGGATTTTCTCGCCACAGTTAAGAACCAGGCAGAAGAAGGTGTCGATTTCATGACAATTCATGCCGGGGTAACAAGGCAGGCCCTCGATGCCCTTGAATCACAGAAAAGGGTGCTCGATGTCGTAAGCAGAGGCGGGTCTTTTCTGATCTCATGGATAAAAAAACATGGCAGACAGTCTCCTCTGTATGAATATTACGACGAAATCCTCGATATCCTCGCCGAGTATGACGTGACCATCTCACTGGGAGACGGCATGCGGCCGGGTGCTGTTGCAGATGCGACAGACAGGGCCCAGATAACCGAACTCGTCACCCTGGGCGAACTCGCCTGCCGGGCGTGGGACAAGGGTGTTCAGGTCATAATCGAGGGTCCAGGGCATGTGCCGCTCAACATGATCGAAGAAAACATCCGTCTGGAAAAATCGCTGTGCAATGGGGCTCCTTTTTATGTCCTCGGCCCACTGGTAACGGATTGCGCTGCCGGATACGATCACATAGCAGGCGCTATAGGCGGAGCCCTCGCAGCATACTTTGGCGCGGATTTTCTCTGCTATGTCACCCCTGCCGAGCACCTGCGCCTTCCCACAATCGATCAGGTAATTGAAGGGGTGATCGCATCGAAGATCGCGGCACATGCCGCAGATCTTGCAAAGGGCATGAACTATGCGAAGAACAGAGACCTTGAGATGGCCCGCGCAAGAAAGAATCTCGACTGGGATGGCCAGATCAATCTGAGTATGCACAGTGAAAAAGCAGAGGCGATTCGCAATTCAAGCGAGATCGGCATAGACAATGTGTGCACCATGTGCGGAGAGTTCTGTGCAATAAAGCGTCTCAAGGACATCTTGTGAATACCCGATGGAACAGACACTGAAAGAACGTACAAAAGTCCTTATTCTCTTCACTGCTGCGTTCTTATTCAAGTCCGATGGACAAGAACCGGGTTATCAAGTATATCCCTTTTCATGTCAAAAATCCGCATAAACAAATTCATCGCCTCGACAGGGGCGATATCAAGACGCAAGGCGGATGAACTCGTACAGTCAGGGCGCGTAGCAGTAAACTCTGAACCTGCGCATATTGGCGATATTATAGATACACAAACAGATGAAGTCAGTATTGACGGAAAGATCGTGTCCCGCCAGGAAATACTATACCTTGCCCTGAACAAGCCGCGCTTCATGCTCACCTCGATGTATGACCCTCTGGGACGACCATGCATAAAAGACCTGATTCCTTCACAGTATACCGGGGTATTCCCTGTAGGAAGACTTGATTTTGACGCTGAAGGACTGCTTCTGCTTACCAATGACGGTGATCTGGCACAGGGAATCCATCACCCGTCTCACTCCATCTCCAAGGTATATATCGTCCAGGTAAAGCCCTGCGCAAATCCTGAGCAGATTCGGGAAATGTGTTTAGGCGTTTATCTTGACGGTACAAAGACAAGGCCTGCACAGATAGAACAACTCAGGGCAACCAGCCGGGGAACGACCCTTAGGATCGTACTGAAGCAGGGACTCAAGAATCAGATCAAACGTATGGCCCTTGCAGTCGGCCTTGAAGTAATTTCCATCAGGAGAATATCGGTAGGACCTGTCGAAATAGACGCTCTTGCACCGGGAGATATTCGAAATCTGACCCCTGTCGAGATATCAAATCTCCATAAGATGTTAAAAATCCATAAAAAACCTTGACATAACACCACAACCCCTTATATTTAGCTGTGTATACTCTAATCAGGAGGGAACATATGAACAAATCAGAACTTATAGAAGAACTCTCAATGCGTATGGCTCTCCATCCCAAGAAGGCGGAATCCATGGTAAATACCATCCTTACCTCCATGGTAAATGCAATGAAAAAAAGCCGTCGTGTTGAAATTCGTGGTTTTGGAAGTTTTGTTATGAGGGACTATAAGCCTTATGTCGGAAGAAATCCTAAGAGCGGTGAGAAGATCAAGGTGAATGCCAAGGTGCTCCCCTTCTTCAAGTCCGGAAAAGACATGAAGGATAGAGTGAACGAAAAGTCATAAAGCCTTTATCCCGAAAACCTCCATTATTATAGCATATATGCGTCTATATATTGACGCACGTATATTTTTGCGTTATAGTATATCTTCAGGAAGGGATTTATATGGGCAGCCATAACATTTTAATAGTTGATGACGAGACACAAAACAGGGAATACCTCTCTGAGATCCTCAGCGAAGAAGACTATACCGTAACGAGCGCAATCAACGGCAAGGACGCCGTATCAAAGCTTTCCCAGGACACCTTCCATGTCGTCCTCACCGACCTCCAGATGCCCGAACTCGATGGGATGGAAGTCATACGCCACATCATAGATAACAAGCTCAACTGCATCGGGATCATCTATACCGGCTATGGTTCGGTAAAAACAGCTGTGGATGCAATGAGGCTGGGCGCATTCGACTACATTACAAAACCATTCAAGGCCGAAGAGATCAAGGTTGTTGTAAAAAAGGCACTTGATCATCTGGCGCTGCAGGAAGAGAATACTTATCTCAAACAGCAGCTTAGGGCACGGTATAAGTTTGAGAATATTATCGGGTCTTCCGATAAAATGCAGCGTGTCTTCGGCATGATCGACAAGGTTGCATCAACAGACTCCACGGTTTTGATACTTGGAGAATCCGGCACCGGCAAAGAGCTTGTAGCACGAGCACTTCACTATAACTCTCCGCGGTCTCAGAACGCTTTTGTCCCGGTCAATTGCGGGGCAATACCCGAAGAATTGCTCGAGAGCGAACTCTTCGGACATGAGAAGGGGGCATTTACCGGGGCGTTCCGTACACGTATCGGCCGTTTCGAACTGGCAAATCAGGGAAGCATACTGCTGGACGAGGTATCCGAGATGAGCCCCAACCTCCAGGTCAAACTCCTGAGAGTTATTCAGGAAAGAGAGTTCGAACGGGTCGGTGGAATAAAATCCATGAAGGCAGATGTACGAATCATCGCTGCAACCAACAGAGACCTGGAAGAAGAAGTAGTGCAGGGTAGGTTCCGGGAAGATCTCTACTACCGGCTCAATGTGATACCGATCACGCTGCCTCCCCTCAGGGAGAGAAAAGAAGACATTCCATTGCTGATCAGACACTTCCTGGAAAAATACAGTACGGACAAACCGACCTCTGTCAAGGCCTTCGGCAAGAAGGCGATGTCCGCGCTCATGCAGTATCGATGGCCAGGAAATGTGCGGGAACTGGAAAACATCGTAGAGCGCATGGTGGTATTGTGCGACGGTGATGAGGTTGAGTTGAGCGACTTGCCCGACAAGGTTCTCTCGGGCTGCGCCACTGTCGATTCCGACATCCCCCAGATCGATCTTCCCGAAAGCGGTATCGACCTTTCCACCGCAGTGAACGAATTTGAAAAAAGCATCATTATCCAGGCACTCAACAAGAGTAACTGGGTAAAAAACCGGGCCGCAAAACTTCTTCATGTCAACAGGACCACGCTTGTGGAAAAGATCAAGAAACAAAAGCTTCAGAAACCGACGGAAGTCAATCTAGGCTAGTTATCAGATCTGACCAGTTCATAAGGCCCTGATGAAAATGAGCTGACCATTCAACCTCTGTCATCCATGAATCTATGATATAGCGCCACTATCGGATTGGATATTACACCCAACATATATTTGACCTGTGCTGTATGGCATGAAAGTTGTATTCTATCTCGTGGTGAAAAAAGTGCATACACAAAATATCATGAGAACATGGATATGTTCTCTCTTTCTGCTTACAATTCAGATGTGCTGCAATCTTGCCAGTTCGGCCTGGGCAAATACTCTGCAAGTAGGAGGTGCACCGGAGAGGGCTCGTGTCATCTTTGAAATGGAAAGAGCGACGACACCGGTATTGACGCAGAAGGATCAGACACTGATCGTCAACTTTCCCAACACAATCGGGCCTCCTGCAATGGTATCGGACACCTTTATAATACGGGAACTCACCTTTGACGGAAAGACCGCTCAGATATTAATGAAAAAACCCTTTATCTATAATACCACCTTGATGGACAGACCGCCCCGCTTCATTATCGACATTAAAGCCGAAAAAGAGGCTTCGGGATATGTGTGCCCCATAGAAGACATAGAGACCAACCCTACCGATAACGGCATTACCGTGACAATCTTTATGAGTCCCGGGGCATGGCCTGAAATACGGGATTCCGAGAACAAACGCACCTATCTCTTCTTTAACCATGATATCAGCTGTATGGATATAGAAAAGCCGCTCTCAAGAGTGCCATACATTGAATATTCGGGAACTATCAAGACACAAAACGGTATGGGTATGATCTTCAGCGTCATTGATGAGAATGCATCCATGGAGATAATCTCCGATGAAATCAACAACAAGATCGTCCTGGAGATTGTGACGACAGAAGAGATGAACCGCTCAAAAATCTATGATATAGCAAAAAGGGCATTCGAAATCGGAGATATCGCCGCTGCCATCCATACCCTGGAACGTTACAAGGACACCCTTGATGCAAAAGAGAACGTACTTCTTGGCAGGGCATACTGGAAAGTTTCCTATCCTTACCGCATGGAAAGCTTTTCAATGGAAGCCCTGAAACGTTTCAGCGACGGCATCCAGGCCATGTCACCCGGGATCGAGAGAGAGCGTATCATGCTTGAATACAACCGCATGCTGCTTCGCTCAGACATGCCTAACGAAACCGTAAAATACATCCGTTTCCTGAAAGATTCCACATCCGCAACAATCGCCATGGAGGCAAATGTTCAAGAAATTGACATGATGAACAGGAAAGGCCTGTTCGAGGATGCCTTTGTCGAAAACACTCGAATGGGAATGATCTTCAATATGGATTCGGCACCTGTCGAGATAAAAGGATACTATCTATCTGTTATAGCAGACACTTACCTTGGACTCAATGCCTATGCCAAGGCGATAAGGCTTTACCAGGATGCCTTTCAGAAAGATCCGACGTTATTCCGCTATGACCCTGAACTTTATTCGCGTATTGCCCAGGCATCCTACAACATGAAAGATTATGCCGAGGCAAAGCAATACCTGCTGCTCGCAATAAATCTGGGAAGCCCCGAAACCAAGGCAACCTCCCTTTTACATTTAGGGGACTGCCTGTATCAGATGGGGCAGAATAACAAGGCTATGGAGATCTTTTCCGAGGTTGAAAACATCGGCCCGAGAAGTGACACCGGGATCATCGCGAAACTCAGGACAGCACGGATACTTCTGGAACAGGACCTCAAGAAAGACGGGGAACTGACTGACCGGACATTTTATGAAATCATCGATATATACGAGACCATGAAATCAACTGACGAATACCAGGAAGGCCCGCTGGGCTCTCTGGTAAAGATCAGGATTGCTCAGACATATTCAATAAAAGGTGAATGGGAAAATGCATTGAAGGCATACCATCGTGCATGGATGGATACGAAGAAAACCGACCCGATTCATCAGTATGCCCAGGCCGAAGCAGAGAAGACCATTTTGTCCAGACTGCATAAACTCTATCAGGAAGAAGATTTCGATTCCATTTATAATCTCTTTATAGAGTATGAAACCAGCTTCATGAGCGATATCAGAGACAGCGATTTCCTGTTCATCATGGGAGACACCATGTATCATCTCGGTAAAGCCGATCTCGCACGCACCATGCTCACAGCAAGTGCAGACAAAGATACCGCAAGGAGAGCTCCGGCAATAGCCACCCTTTTCACCATGGATTATCAGTCGGGGGACTATGCATCTGCTCTCATGTGGAATTCACTGTACCTGAAGGATTATCCCCGTGGAGTCGCTGCAGGGGACATGAAGCAGACCAGGGGCAGACTGCTGTACTTCATGAACAAACCCGAAGAAGCTGTTGTCTTCCTTGAGCCCGTTTCAGAAAAAGAAGACGAGAATGCCCTTGATGCAATGTCCATGCTGGCGGACATTTATAAAAAGCTCCACAGAAAACCCGAAGAGATCAGAACGCTCGAAAGGATCATTGCCCTGAACAAGTTGAAGACCTCTCCAATCATAGCACTGGCACTCTATACCAGGGCAAGACAGCTCATCTCGGACGATGATCTTGACCGGGCCGGCTCCCTTTTGCAAGAGCTGTCAGACACTTATCCCCAGTCCAAGTATAAAAACTGGGCATTGTATCATCTTGCCACCATTGCACATACTCAAGACAATCACACAAAAGCACGGGATATCCTTGCTGAGGTGGTTCAGGACAGTACCGACAGCATCTTGATCAACACTGCGACAACGTACCTGAAGGAGATGGATCTCTACAATGATATAGCGGAATTCAACAAACTGAAGAACAGATTCGGGGGAAACTGACACACCATGTCCATAGCCATACTTGATCCTGACAAGTCCATCGTGGATATTCTCACCGACCTCATAGGTGATATGGGGGAATCCCCCTGCCCTTTTACCAACAAGGACAAGTTTCTCGGTGCAATCGACCCTAAAACACACAATATAGCCATTATATCAGATTCTTTTACCGATGTCATCGAAGGCACCAAGCAGGTATATCCGTCCATAGAGATTGTTGCCATGGGTTTTGGTGATGCAACCGCATGCCTGAGTGTCGGGGCTGCACATTACCTCAAGAAGCCGTTCATGGCAAACGATATCAGAGAGATCATACGGGCTCTCCTGGCCTCGCCAAAAGGACAGAGCGAGGTTGACAAGTGGTCCTTCATTACGGCAGACCAGAGCATGAAAAAGATCCTGGAAATCATTCACAAGATTGCCCCGACTCAAGCCCCGGTGTTCATTCAAGGGGAATCCGGGACCGGCAAAGAGATTATAGCCAGGTATATTCACAAACACAGCAAAAGGAATGCAGGACCATATGTGGGGATAAACCTTGCAGCCATCCCTGATACGCTTTTAGAGAGTGAACTTTTCGGATTTGAAAAAGGTGCCTTTACCGGCGCATATGCAACCCGCCTCGGCAAGTTCGAACTTGCTCAGGGCGGAACCATACTCCTTGACGAAGTCACCGAGATCAGCCTGGGCCTCCAGGCAAAACTGCTGCGTGTTCTGCAGGAAAAACAGATCGACCGGGTCGGGGCGAATTCTCCCATATCCGTAGACTTCAGGGTAATCGCAACCACGAACAGACCCATTGAGGAAGAGATCAAAGAGGGCCGATTCAGAAACGATCTCTTTTTCAGGTTGAATGTCATCCCGATCAAGATACCGCCGCTGCGCGCCAGGAAAAACGACATCATCCCTCTGGCAATGCATTTTATCACCAAGATTGCCAACAGGGAAAAGTTCGGAGAAAAGATCCTCACTCAGGGGGCAAAAGACACTCTTACTGAATATTCCTGGCCGGGCAATGTCAGAGAGCTGGAAAATGCTGTGGAACGTGCCATGATCCTGACGGATGGATCAGAGATAGCAGCTGACAACATCATGCTGGGGATAGATATGACTGCCGCGCCATCTCAGAATTCTGCAGTCGGGTCAACTATCCATGAGATGGAGAAGGGGCTGATCCTGTCTACCCTAGATCATGTCGATGGAAACCGTACCAAAGCTGCGACACTGCTGGGAATCAGCATACGGACATTGAGAAACAAGCTCAATGAATATACGGAAAAAGGTCAATTTTCCGACGCTCTATCGGTCAAAACATCGAACGGTTTATCTCATAACCCCTCATAAACAGTGGTTCTGCTCATTGGTACGAGTATTGCTTATTCTTGTGCAAGGAGGTCACCATGGCAGGAATATTTGGGAAAACCTTATCTGAACTCACGTCGGCCATGAATTATCATCTCTTCAGGCAGGGAATAATTTCCGGCAACATAGCCAATGCAGACACCCCCGGATATACGGCAAAGGAAGTGGTCTTTGAAAAAGAGCTTTCCCGAGAGCTCGCAATGTCGGCCACCGACAGTAAACACATCAACCCCTCTGCCGGGAACATCTCGGGTTATACAGTAAAGGATGACCCTTTCTCCAGAATAGGAAATGATTCCAACACGGTCGACATCGACCGGGAGATGATGAAACTTTCTCAGAACCACCTTCTCTACAGTGCATCGGCACAGATGATTCAGGGAAAACTTGATGCCTTGAAAGAGGCTATACGAGGTATTCAGTAATGGATCTGTTTACAGCAATGGATATAAGCGCCAGCGGAATGAGGGCACAGAGAACCAGGATGAACATCATTTCATCCAACATCGCAAATGCCAATACCACGAGAACCGAGGAAGGCGGCCCATATAAACGCAGGGATGTGATCTTCCGTGAAAATTCTTTTGAAAAGCAGCTTTCCAGCGTTGAGGTGGAGGCTATCGTGGAAGACCCAACCCAGGGAAACAGCATTTTCAATCCCGGCAACCCTGATGCGGATGAGGATGGTTATGTGACCATGCCCAATGTGAATATCATGGAGGAAATGGTGAACATGGTCGGTGCAACAAGGGCATTCGAAGCCAATACGACAGCTATCAAGGCACAGAAGGACATGGCGCTTAGGGCCCTGTCTATCGGGAGGTAATGATGCGTATAGATCCCTCTGATTTTACTCACCTCAGCACAAACCTGACACTCAAAGACAGCACAAAGGGTAAACAGACTGATTTTTCAGATACTCTCAGGGATATTATACGGGAAACAAATACCGCGGCAAAAGAATCTGAAAAGATCGCCGTCGACCTGGCGCAGGGAAAATCAACGAACATCCACGAGGCAATGGTTTCCATGCAGAAGGCAGACATCAGTATCCGCCTGCTAATATCGGCGACCAATAAACTCATAGCCGGCTATAATCAGCTGATGCAATTACGATGAATATAGATAATCTCTTCACCCAACTGAAAGACCGGTTCACCGGCATGAGCATGACCCAGAGATTCGCCATGTTTGCCGTGATCGGTCTCGCCGCAGCCATAATCTCTGTGACCCTGATGTGGTCCGTTGCGCCGACATACCAGTATCTGTTCACCGATCTGGATCAGGCCGATGCATCACTCATTGTTCAGACCTTAAAGGAAAGCAGGACCCCTTACAAACTGTCAAAAGGCGGGACTGCAATCATGATCCCCGAAAAAAACGTGTACGAAACAAGACTGAGTCTTGCTTCTCAGGGTCTCCCCAAGGGAGGAGTGGAAAAAGGATTCGCCCTGTTTGACGAAACAGGGTTTTCCACCTCTGAATTTGTACAGAAGATCAACTATCAGCGTGCCCTTCAGAATGAACTGGCAAACACCATCATGTCCCTCGAAGAGGTAGACTATGCAAGGGTCCATATCGCTATGCCGAAGGAAAGCATCTTTATCGAGGATGAAAAACCCGCAAAGGCATCTATTGTGATAAAGCCGAAACAGGGCCGGAAGATTAATCCCGGCCAGGTTCAGGGGATCGTATATCTTGTAGCAAAATCAATTCGGGGGCTCGAGACGGACAATATCAGCATAGTGGATATAAGCGGCAAGGTGCTGTTTGAAGGCAGGGGTGAGTCTCAGGCCATATCGCTTGCAAGCAACTATCTTGATATCAAGCATGGCATAGAGAACATGCTCCAGTCACGCGCCCAGGATCTTCTGGAAAAGATCGTGGGGCCATCGGGGGCCATTGTAAAGGTAAGCGCCGACATCAACATGGATATGGTAAAAAGTGTGGAAGACTCCTTTGATCCTGAAATGCAGGTAATCAGAAGCGAGGAACTGAAGAATGAGTTCTCCGGAGGAGATCGTGTACCGGGCGGCATTGCAGGCACCCCATCAAATCTTCCTACCGGCAGGGGCGGTCCGGGAGCAATACCTGCCAATGCCAATGCAGGAGGGTCCAATATTGTCCGCAACTATGAGATCGGCAGAAATCAGATCGAGCGCATACAGTCCCCTGGAAATATCACCCGACTGACCGTTTCCGTTGTAGTGGATGGACAATACCGGACGGATGATACAGGCAAGCAGGTCTTTGTCCCCCGCCAGACAGAAGAGCTCAAGGGAATAGAAAATGCCGTACGGCATGCCGTGGGATTCAGCACGGACAGGGAAGATACGATATCGGTATCCTGCATGCCTTTTGCCCAACAGGACACCGATATAGAAGCACTTTCCGAAAAGGCTAAAATGCGGGATTTCATAGTATCGATCCTTAAACCGGTCGTATTCCTGCTTGTCACACTCCTTATACTGCTCTTTGTTATCCGCCCCCTTCTCCGCTGGCTGTTCAAATCGGTCAGGGTCGTCGAAAAGGTCACGGACAAACACAGGGCCATATCTTCCGAAGAAGCCGAGCAGATAGAGGCTGAAGATGTCCTACAGATAGAGGCTGTTGCAAAGAGTGAAGAGATGAAACATGCAGTAAAAGGAAGGCGCAAATTGATCGAGAAGTCCACAAAGGATGATATGGGTACTGCCACTGCAGTTGTAAAATCCTGGTTGCAGGAGAGCGTATGATGGCAAAGATAACCAGACTGGATGGAGCTCAGAAGGCGGCAATCTTTCTTATGGCAATGGGTGACGAATTCTCCCAGAACATATTCAAGGGATTGAGCGAGTTCGAGATCAAGCTGCTCGGAAAACGTATGGCAAATCTCGATGATGTCACTATCCCTTCGGCTACGGTACAGGATATCATGGATGAATTTCAGAAAAAGAGTTCCGAGGTAAGCGGGATCACGGGTAAAGGGATGGATTATCTCAGAGATGCCCTTATCTCGGCACTGGGTGACGACAAGGCATTGCCCATTATCGAGTCCATAACATTGGCCACGGACACCGCGGCCTTCTCTTCTCTCAGGGGGGTCGATCCCCTGCTCCTGGTTGATTACCTCAGGGGAGAACACCCGCAGACAATTGCACTGGTCCTGGCACACCTCGATTTTACAAAGACAGCACAGATCATCAAGGAACTGCCCGAAAAACTTCAGCCCGAAATCATATACAGGATGGCAAACCTGGGCATAGTCCCTTCCGGGGTTATCGAGGACATTGACGGGGTACTGAAAAAAGAGATCGAGTCCATGGGATCGACAGAGAGCAAGAAACTCGGCGGGATTGAGACCGTAGCTGAGATCATGAACCAGATGGATCATGCAACGGAAAACAACATCTTTGCCTCACTCGAGGAACTGGACGCCGATCTCGCAGAAGGTATCAGGCAGAAGATGTTCGTGTTCGAGGATATCGCACATATCGACAACCGCGGTATTCAGACAATCCTCAAGGAGATCACGAACGAAGATCTGTCTCTGGCACTGAAGACGGCGAGCGAGGCCATGAAGGATCTTGTTCTTTCAAACATGTCTTCGCGGGCAGCTGAAATGCTCGTTGATGACATGGAGGCCATGGGTCCGGTTAAACTCTCCGACGTGGAGAAGGCACAGCAGATCATCGTGCGTGTGGTGAGAAAGCTTGAGGCAGCAGGTAAGATTGTCATTGGAGGAAAGGGTGGAGATGATGTCCTCGTCTAAGATACTCAAGGATAAAAACACCAAGAACTCTCTAGTTACCCCTTATAACATTAAGGACATGGGGCAAATCGGCAAACTGAGCAAAGCGGAAGAAGCAGCAAAACAGGCAGAATCCATTATCAAAGATGCAAGGTCCCGCAAAGAAGCCATTGAGATGCAGGCTTATAATTCCGGCATGGAAAAAGGACAGGCTGAGGGACGCAAGATAGCCACAAAAAAGATCGAGCCGCTTTTTGATACCTTGAAGGCAGCGATAGATGAGATAGCATCGATGAGAACATCCATTATCGAAAAGCACCAGGATCAAATCCTAGAGATTATATTCCTCATTACGGAAAAGATTATTCACAGATCCATTCAGGTCTCACCGGATATCATCCTGGATACCGTAAGGGCCGCCTCCAACCACCTCATGGAAACCGATGACATTAGACTGAGGCTTCATCCCTCTGATTTCGAATATATACGGGAAATTGAAACCATTATTGCAAAAAGCCTTTCCGGAAAAAGGCAGGTTCACGTAATTGAGGACACCTCTATTGATCGCGGTGGGGTCATTATCGATACCGAGTTTGGAGAGATTGATGCTACCATAAGATCTCAGATTGAACATATCCATGATATACTGAGCGAAAATGACTGATCTGAATAAATTTATCATCCCTCTGAAAGAGATCCAGCCGATTCAGGTGCGTGGCAAGGTCACCAATATCGTAGGACTGGTACTTGAAGGTCATGGACCCGGCAGTGCCATGGGCGGCATGTGTGAGATATACTCGAAACAGATGCAGGATTCCATCATGGCTGAGGTAGTCGGCTTCCGTAACAACCGGGTACTCTTGATGCCGCTGGGCGAACTTGAAGGCATCGGCCCCGGCAGCAAGATCGTTGCCAGAAAATCCAACCCCTCGGTAAAGGTTGGAAACAACCTTCTGGGCAGAGTGATCGACGGGATGGGCAACCCGTTGGATGGTAAAGGCCAGATAGTACTAGACCATGAGATGCCGCTGTACGGAACCCTCACAAACCCATTGAAAAAGAGACGGATCAACAAACCTCTCGACCTGGGAATCGCCGCAATAAATGCCATCACGACCATCGGTAAAGGCCAGAGAATGGCAATCATGGCTGGAAGCGGGGTTGGAAAGAGTGTGCTTCTGGGCATGATGGCACAGAACACCGAGGCTGACATAAATATAATCGCGCTTATCGGAGAACGGGGAAGAGAAGTCAAGGAATTTATCGAGAAAGACCTCGGAGAAGAAGGTCTTAAGAAATCCGTCGTAATTGCGGCCATATCCGATCAACCTGCGCTTATACGCATACGGGGAGCCTATATGGCCACCACCATTGCAGAATACTTCAGAGATCAGGGCCTCGACGTTCTGTTCATGATGGATTCGGTTACACGCTTTGCGATGTCCATGAGAGAGATCGGCCTTGCAATCGGTGAACCTCCCACAACCAGAGGGTATACACCGTCTTGTTTCGCCAAGATGCCTAAACTCCTGGAACGGGCGGGAAACACCTCTTCAAGAGGCAGTATCACGGGCCTCTATACCGTCCTTGTCGAGGGCGATGATTTTACCGAACCGGTATCCGACACCGTCCGATCCATTGTGGACGGACATATTGTCCTGTCACGCGATCTTGCGGCGAAGAATCACTACCCGGCAATAGACATTCTCAACAGCGTCAGCAGGGTAATGAACGATATTGTCGACAAGGAACACCTTGTTCTGGCCCGACGTATCCTTGAACTCTGTGCTGTTTATGAAGATGCAAAAGATCTTATCAATATAGGCGCCTATGTTTCAGGCAACAACCCTGCTATCGATACGGCGATAGAATATATCGATTCCATCAATACCTTTCTCAAACAGGATATCGGGACAAAAATCACGCTGGAGGATTGTCTGGAACAGATGCGCAATATCTTTGAGAAGGCAGACTGAGGCCGCTAACTATGAGTTTTAATTTCAGATTCAAGACACTTTTAAAGGTACGAAAGATCAAAGAGAACATCGCTCAACAGGCATTCTCTCAGGTCCAGCGCCACCGCCTCAATATCCAGAACCTCAAAGACTTGAAAGTTACAACAAGGAACGAGACGATAAGAGAGCTTACAAGCAGAATGAAGTCAGGTATAAGTGCATTACGGATGAGACAGTATCATGAATACATCACCTTTCTGGAAGACAGCATCAAGCAGCTCGATAAGAATCTGGCCTCTGTAGACAAACAGCTCGACATGAGACGTCTCGAGATGCTCAAAGCCAAAAAGGAACACAAGGCCATAGAGAGGCTCAAAGAGCTTGACGAGAAAGATTATACCATCAAACAAAGGAAAGCCGAGATGCGCTTTATCGACGAGATTGCCATCCTACGCCATGGAGAAAACCTATGACAGGAAAGAAGATCCTTACCATAGCCCTGATCATCAACATTGCGTTTATGGGTCTTTACCTGTGCGTAAATACCATCTTAGCTGCAGATGACGAAAAGGATATCACAGCATCGACAACACAGGCATCACCGAGTCCACAGGATCAATGGGAAATCATCAGACTAAGACAGGAAGAACTCAAGGTCCGGGAGAACGAACTCAAAAACCTTGAAAAAAGCATTGATGAAAAGATTGTCAAGCTGCGCGGCATCGAGGCATCAATACAGGCTTCGGTCAATGAATACAAACTGCTGAGCGACGACAGGATCAGACACCTGGTAAAGATATATTCATCCATGAAACCGAATGCAGCAGCCGGGCTGATGAACCAGCTGGACATCGATGTTGCCGTGGAGGTATTCCTGAACATGAAAGGTGACATCGCCGGAGGCATCCTGTCATACATGGACACCCATAGGGCTGCAATCATAACCAAAAAACTTGCCAACTACCGCAACAAACAGGGAAGTACTTCGGGTCAGCCCTGAGGTTCATATCCCTGTTTGTATAAGACCTGAGCCCCCATCCAAAAAAAAGCTTCAAGAATGAATGAAGCACCCCGCAAAAAGCTGCAGAGGTATCATCTGAATGGACCCTCGATCTTTTCGTCCGACGATGAATCCTTATCTGTCGTAACGGGCGTAATTTCTGTTAAACCTGAAATTCGACAATAAAAAGGGAAACTCACGCGAAAACAGATTCAGCGTGCAGCCATCAGGCTACATGCCCAGCAATGCCTTTACCTTGTTCCTTCTCTCTTCATCTAAGGCCACAAAAACCAGGGCGCCTCCGAGAATGACTGCCAGGGATATCGGCTTGAACAGGATCCTGATCAAGGACCTTATGCCCGAGATCGCCCCGCCTATGATGCCGAAAATAAGGATATCGGACAAAACAAACTTGATTATCTTAAATGGGGCCAGGATTGCCGATTTAACAAGATCAAAAATAAAACCCATAGATAGTTCCTCCTGTGTTTGCAGTTAGTTTGTGTTCAAGCAATCTTACCTACAATCTTGCCTATAATATAATCGTATAACACTGCCGCCCTATTATTTGGCTTCAAGAGTTTTTCTTCTTCATTACCAGGTCTTGGGCTGTGCCAAGGACATCTGCCTGTATAAGTGCCGCCCGCCTGTTCTCTTCCTGGATCTTCTGATAGATTTCCTCTCTGTGAACCTCTATGCTTTTCGGTGCCTGAATACCCAGCTTAACCTGAGATCCCTTGATCTCTACGACAGAGATCTGGATATCGTCTCCTATCGAGACGGCTTCGCCTACTTTCCGTGTCAAGATTAACAATCAGCCCCCCCTGTAATGTGGCCAGTGTAGTTGGAATACTACATGATTATCTTGTGGAAAGCAATGTCTGCATCATCTCGTCGAGAATGGTTATGAGCTTTGCCGCTGCCGTGTAAAGGTGCTGGAACTTCAGGAGATCCGCCATCTCTTCATCGAGATTGACGCCGGTGATGCTTTCTTTTCTCTGTATATACTGATCCAGGAGCGTTTCGTTGAATTTAGCATTGAGATCCGCATTTCGAACATCAATCCCCACCTCTGCAATGAATGAACTGTAATACGCATCCATGGTAGTATTTATACCGGTCTCGCCGAAATCGGTGATTACCTGATCCTGCAGGGAATATATACCCAGCGCCGCTTCGTTGGCCCCGGGGGCAACGAAGTTGTTGCTGTCTACATATCCTGCAGATATCAGAGAGGAATTTGTGTTCAGGACTGAATTGATTCCCAGGGTCTCAGTCAGGTCGGAAACTGTTGATCCCACCTGTTCGCTCCATGAAAAGAACGTGTTGATTCCGAGTATGGCCAGGGCGTTATTGGACTGCGCTCCATCAGTAGGGTTAACTACAAATGAGTATCCGACATCAGAAGAAAGTTCAACGTGATTATCTCCGTCGATTTGCGCATTCATGTTTCCTACAGTGAGCACCCCGTTTATCAAATCATTGACAGTAGCGCCAGCTCCCAGCGTGACGGTACTCCTGACGGCCTGCCCTGTTGCATCGTCATAAACCACAATGTCAAAACTTCCCCCCGTGGCAGGAAACTGGTCGGAAAAAAGAAAATCCGCACTGAGATCATCTGCCAGCCCTGAGACTTCCACTGTTCCTGTCATGGAACTCACCGACTCAAGCCCTGCCCCTTCCGAATGCAGAGCGTTCACCTGCCAGACAAGCTCCTGCGCAAGTGCGTTCATGGTATCGATATACGACCCGATCTTGCCATCACGCGCATCTACCCAGCCTGCTATCTTGCCGCCTGAGAGCTGTTGCGTGATATCTACTGACCTGTCGCCACTGCTCTTCCACAGCACATTTGTTAAACCCGTAGTGTCATTTCTCTCAACATCGATAGCGTATGAGTTACTCCCAAGGACCAGCGGGGTACCTCCAAGAATGTAAACCATGACCTGGCCTGACTGATCTTCTTCATAATAGCTGATATCCATGAATGATGCGAGTTCTTCCATAAGCGATTCGCGCCGGTCGCGCAGATCATTTGCATTGATAATGCCTTTAATCTCCACGCTGGTTATCTGCTTATTCAGCTCCGAGATCTGTTCAATAACGGTGTTTATCTGGTTGACAGACCCCTGGATAGTGGTGTCCAGATGCCGCTGATACTCTCTGAGGTTATAGTCTATATCGCTCATCATCTGAACCATATTAGCACTTTTTGCAAGAAGGGACTCCCTTTCGGGTGTACCGTCGGGGTTATTGGACAGATCGCTCCAGGCATTCCAGAACTCCGCCATCAACTGGTTTATTCCATATCCCTCGCTCTCGTTGAATATGGTCTCGATCTCCTCCATCGCATTTTTCTGGGCTTCCCAGAAATAATACTGTGACCTCTTCAATGTAACCTGTTCATTCACAAAGTCATCGTATGACCTTGTCACCTCGGTGGCTTTCACACCCGTACCAATCTGGCCCGGACCTGTGTTTATGGGTATGTTAGATTCAATATGAAGGCTCTGCCTGGAAAACCCGGGGGTATTCGCGTTGGCGATATTATGCGATATAACCTCCAGGGCCAGCTGTGACGAATAGAGCGACCAACTTGCAATATTGAGTGCTCCACTAATACCGCCCATATCATGCTCCTGTTTTTACTATTCGAGACTTTTGATTCGATTTTCTGCCGGATCTGTTATAACCCGCCTTATCTCCTGCAAAGAAAACTTCAAGGTGTTTCTCGATCTCTGCCAGCCTGCCGGTTACCATTGATTTCGAGAGTTCATTGAGGCCGGTTGCCTTTTTCCACAGGACAGCGATCTCCTTCTGAAGAGCACGTATTTCATCTGCATGGCGTTTTTCATCCCCGGGGTCAAAGGTATCGATGTCCTGCCGGTTCGAGGCAATGGCACGCAGAAGCTTATATTTGTCCGGCATGGATTCCTCGAGAGGCTCTATATCCTGGCTCGTAATATAGGCAAGCTCTTTTTCGAGAGAGAGGTTGAGCTGAACCACAAGTTCCTTTTCCTTCTCAAGGCGTTCTTTCATCTCTTCATTTGTCATTATCCTGGCATGTGGCATACTCAAGAATCTCCTTTCTTTAAACGATCAGGCCTGGCGGCTTCCATTACCGGCTGCCATACATGTTTTATCGAATATATTCCTGTTTGCTTGAAAACCCTTATCATCGATGAGCTTCTCCGCATGCCCTTCCAGGATCTTCCCAATACCAAGGGCCCCTGTTTCCGCTACAGATCGTGCTACGGACTGAAACAGCATGTCTTTATAAAATTCCGAAGCGAGCCCTGACCCGAAAAGGCCCTCGGAGATTGAATCGCCCATGGTCTTAAGGATCTGGTATGCAAAGATGGATTCAAATTCCTTGCCTGCCATGGACAGGGCCTTGTGCGGGTCTGACTCCCGCAGATGGTTCAATGCGGCTATGGAGTTAATCATATGACCTCCAGGTCTGCATAGAGCGCTCCGGTGCGTTTAATGCACTGGAGTATGACCACGAGATCCCTGGGCGAAACCCCTATCGCATTGAGTGCGGATACAAGATCGCCGATAGTGGTCCCCTTTGGAAGCATTACCAGCCTCTGCCCTCCCTCTTCCACCGATACCCCTGTCTGGGGGGCAACGGTAGTAACCCCGCCTGATAAAGGTGCCGGCTGAGACACATACGGCACCTCCGTAATCTTGATGCTCAGGCTCCCATGGGCAATGGCAACTGTTGATATCTGTACATTGTCCCCCATGACAACCGTGCCGGTACGTTCGTTGACGATAACCCTTGCACGCGAGTCCGGGATGACATCGACGGCCTCAATTACAGAAACAAATCTGACTATGCTACCTTGATACTCTTCAGGCACAGTAACCTGAATCGTCGAAAGATCGAGGGCATGTGCAACATCCTTTCCCAATCGTTTATTTATGGAGGTAGCCAGCCTGAAAGCAGTCGTAAAATCAGGAATGTTCATCACCAGTGTCATGTTCGGCCCCAGGTCAGTTTCAATGGATCTCTCCACAACGGCACCGCCCGGCACAGTCCCGACCGTGGGAAAATTCTTGGTAACACCGGTACCCGATGCGCCTTCCACGGCAAATCCCCCTACCGACATCGGACCATTGGCCATAGCATAGACCTTGCCGTCCGGTCCGAACAGCGGCGTCAGGATGAGGGTTCCTCCAGCAAGGGAGGTTGCGTCTCCAACCGAGGATATCGTGCAGTCGAGCTTCTGAGAACTCCTGGCAAAGGGAGGCAGTTTCGCAGTAACCATGACTGCCGCCACATTCTTTACCTTGAGCGAATTCGGATCTATCGTAATGCCCATATTTCTGAGCATATTGGCGAGAGAACGTATGGTAAACTGAGAACCGGATTTATCACCTGTCCCGTTCAGCCCCACCACGAGGCCATACCCGGACAGGGTATTTTCTCTAACTCCCTGTATCTCAACAAGATCCTTGACCCTAACACCAAAGACAGGGTCGGACACAACCATAATCAGAATCAATACGAATAGAAATCTCTTCATAAACACCTCAGAACGGCCAGATCTTGTCTAGGGCTCTGGCAACAAAACCCTTGTTCTGTGCATCCCCAATCATACCGGAACCATAGTAGTCCAACTGCATGTCGGCAATATATGATGATACGATGGTATTGTTCGAAGCGATATCATCAGGCCGGATAATACCTGAAATAACTATATACTGGTGTTCGGCATTTACCCGAGTCTCTTTCTTGCCGCTGATCATCAGATTCCCTGACGGGAGAACCCGCACCACCCGGGCTGATACAACAGCTGATATGTTGCCCTTTCTGGATGTCTTCCCATCGCCCTCGAATGATGTGGAAGTCGAGGCATTCAGTGTCGGCGTTATCCCATATCCGAATACCGAGGACTGATCCAGGGGAAGGCCCAGAACATCCGTTATCGTATTATCTATCGAATTTTTCTTATCGGCCTCTGTCTTGGCCTCTTTCTGGGCTGACGAACTCTCAACGATCTGCACTACGACAATATCACCCACCCTCTGTGCACGGGAATCCCGGTACATGTCCACAAATTTGGCGCTCGGTGTCCAGAGTGATCCGGGCGAGACCACTTCATCAACATGTTCTTCAACGGGAAGAGCGAGCATATCTTCGTGAAAACCATCGTTGTGCCGCATGTATGCACAGGCGTTTATTGAGATGATAATAATAATGAAGAATATGAACTGTAATGCCTTCATGTATCCCTCCTAGAAATAAACAGCTACACATGAAGCAGCAATAATGGTGCCAACTATCTGTCTTCCTGAAGTCATATTCCGTACAGGGATCTGTTCCGACAGAGAGCCGTCTTTGAGTGCCTCCCCTTTGTCCCGTATGACAAGGTTTTTTGACCTTACCTCGATATAAACGATATCACCCCTGCTGATGAGAGGGGGGAGCTCCATATTGAGCTCCGCAAAAGGCCTGCCGCTACGCAGCCTGGTCTTTGCCCTCTTCCCGATACACTCTTGTGCATCAAATACGACCCTGGGATATGTGGATATATCGAGAGATCTTACCTCAATGTCGGCCTCGGTTATAATGTCTCCCCTGCTTATGGGTTTCTTCGCTACAGGGACATCTGCAATGACCTTTAAACGGGCACTGATATTAACCTGGCTTTTCTGGGAGCCTTCTCCGAAGACAAAGGCAATGCTCGTATGGCCCAAGAAGTCCTCATGGGGGGAAATTTTTGCCTGTATGATATCCCTGTGCTGACTCAGGACAGTGACACTGTTTGAAATTGATATACCTTCTATTACTATGGTCCCTTTATCCTTCCACGGACTTTCAGCCAGCACGGTCTCGGTAAAGAGCCTTTCCAAACGCTCGACGGATATCTTGACATATTTCCGTGTGATATTGACCTCTTGTGCTCCCTTCAATTCAAAAGACCCCTTGAATTCATCCCGGATCTTCCTGAATACATAGTCACTGGACAGCCTTGAACCGATCGGTCCCCGTGGAGACTGCAACAGATAGATCCCGGCAAGCCTTTCACAATCCGGGCCTGTCACGCCGGCAATATCCCGAAGATGGACCCGCTCGGCTGAGACAACAGCCTTTTTGTGCAGGGTCACAACATGTGTTTCCGTTGCCGCTGCGATGCCTGCCAGAAGCAGAAGACTCATGAATAGGCATGAAATGAGTTTCATCATCACTGCTTTATGGTGTTTACCGTCTGGAGCATGGAGTCGGCGGTCTTGATGGCCTTGGAATTGAGCTCATATGCCCTTTGACCCACAATCATGTTGATCATTTCTTCTATGGCATCGACATTGGACATCTCGAGATAGCCTTGAGCTATAGTGCCGAAATTATCAGTCCCTGCAGTGCCCTGTATTGGATCACCGGATGCCTCGTTCGAGGTATAACTGTTTCTCCCGATTGCATTGAGTCCGGCAGGGTTCGTGAATATGTAGACAGGGATCTCACCCGAGGCCAGGATCTCCCCGCCGGAGGACAGGCAGGTGATCTCGCCGCTCTTGGAAACAGCAATGCTCGCCGTGTCCACAGGGATGGAAATGTCGGGCTGCAGTCTGTCTCCACGGGCATTAACAATGTAGCCGTTACTGTCTATCTTGAAGGCCCCGTCTCTTGTATAGACCTCGGTATCGTCGGATATGACCATGAAAAAGCCGTCACCCTCAATGGCCAGATCCAGGTCATTGTTGGTCTGGGCATAATCGCCCTGAGTAAAGATCTTCTGTACTGCGACAGGTCGCGTCCCCATCCCGACCTGAACTCCCACGGGCACACTGCCGCCTGCAGCTGTGGGACTTCCCTTCTCCTTATAGGTTGCATAGAAAAGGTCTTCAAAATCCGCCCTGCTTTTCTTGAAACTGGTTGAGTTCACATTGGCCAGATTATTGGCAGTGACATCGATCATCAACTGCTGGGCATTCATGCCTGTTGCCGCTGTCCACATAGCTCTTATCATCTTTGTGCCTCCCTTGTTAAGAAACTGTTCCTACGTCCGTGATCGAGTTTCCATAGGTGTCATTAAACGACTTTATGACCTTCTGAAACGACTCGTAGGCCCTCTGTGTGCTTATAAGTCCGACCATCTCGATGACAGGATCGACATTCGATGCCTCTATGTTACCCTGAGCCAGAACCCGATTTTCCAAAGGCTGCGGGGCATAGCCTTGTTTTACCCTGAAAAGTCCGTTTGATGATCTCTCAAGCGAATCGTCCTGAATATGGACAATCTGAAGGACATCGACAACATTCCCGTTCAGACGAACAGTCCCGTCAGATCCTATCTCGATATTTCCAGGGCCCAGCGCTATGTCTCCCCCTTCACCCTGAACAATATCCCCTTTCTGAGTGGTCAGGATCCCCTCAGTGGACATCCTGAAAGAACCGGCCCTTGTATAACGCTGGCCATTGTCTGTGTTCACGACAAAGAACCCTTCTCCGACAATAGCGACATCAAGAGGATTTCCTGTCTTCTGGTATGATCCCTCGCTCATATCAATATAGTACTGCCCGGCCATCACACCTACCGGTATGTTCTTATACTGTCCCGGATACAGGGTTTCGGTGTCCAACATTCTGGAAAACTTCTCGAAGGTCATGCCGTCCTTTTTGAAGCCCGTCGTGTTTGCATTCGCCAGGTTGTTGGATATTATCGAGAGTCTCTCTTCCATTGCTATCGCGCCCGATGCAGCCGTATACATTCCCTGATCCATAAGATCTCCTTTCCATGGTGCCTTGAGCAATATCAATGCCAACACATTCAGGACTGCACTGAAGATGATTCCAGGCAGTCTGGTAGGCAATTTTTTCCTGGTACTTGGATCTTGTCATGATAAAACACCGCTGATCCCGATCAAAGGACCGGCATAATGAATATACCCTCAGCCAGCAGCTACTTTTATGAAAAGATATTAAAGGTTATCACCGATAAACCGATATTAATAAGAGAGCACATGTGTTTATAAACAGGAAGGAGCTAATAATGGAGGTCAAGAGCATCTTTGTTAATCTCATCATGAAGACCTATGAACGACAGGGTCCTCATCACGCTTCACAGATGCATACTGAAAAGACCGGCAATGTTATTATATCAGACAATGTTTCCATATCACAGAATTCAAGCAAGAGGCTTTTCGAAGACCTGATGGAACATAGTTTACAAAAAGGTTTGTGTGAGGTCATTCCAGATGAAAATTAATAACACGATGAATACCGATGCATTAAAGGCATACGGGGCAAATGCGGCACAACGTCCGCAGCCCGCCGGGGAAACATCAGGCAAAAACAAGGGCTCCACCGTATCTATACAGGACAAGGTTGACATATCAAGCAAGGTAAGAATGTTCCAGGATATTAAACAGACTGCGCTGGAGGCCCCGGATATTCGCACTGAGAAGGTCAAGAATATTGAACAGAAGATAACCTCGGGAACCTATCAGGCGGATTATTCCGTTATCGCCGACAAACTGCTGAGCACCAATATAAGCGACAAGATCTGATCACAAAGGGTTGATCGATTCTTTATAGATCAACCTTGGACCCCGCAGGATGCCTTTATGCACCTGTGAGATATGCATGCTTTTTGTGATTCTGCCCGATGCATCCACGCCGGTCATCCCTGATACAGTTTCCATATCTGAAATCAAACTTGCGACATCTTCCAGGGCATCTGAATCCCGGCGCAGCATCAACAGATCACACAGAAGAAAATAGGCTTCCGAACTCAAGGCGCCGCCTGTCTCCAATGCTTTGCTTTCCCGACTCTTCTGCGCATATCTCTTCATCAATTCCTTAGCACGTTTCGACTGAACGGCATCAGGGTGAAAATCCGTAATGAGATATGTCTTATCAAGGGCTTCCCCCCCTTTACGAAGGAACTTCTGTTCAGAGGTAACATTCGATATCATCACGTCTGAACAAGACCCCATTTCTTTGAGCTTAATGATTGCCCTAAGCGAGGTTTCTTCACTGTAAGGTATATATATGACATCCGGATTGTGACACATCATGGCTGCAACAGATGACTCAAGTTCATCAGGGCCATCTCCCACATAAGCAATATTTACGATCCGCCCTCCGGCATCGATAAGTTCTGAAGAGAAAAGACTTGCCAGCAATATACAGCCGCCTACTTTCTGATCAAGAACAATTGCAACACTGCCGGCGCGCAGTGAACGCACCCCGAACAACGCCGCGACCCTGGCCTGATTGCTCATTGTGGATCCGATCCTGAATACCTGGACATCGGATTCGGAATTCATATTGCCAGGTGCAATCATAACGGCAACACTGCCTTGATCTGCCTTGACATCAAATGCCGCAATGTCTTTCTCCGGTCCGCCGGCACTGTAGATGAACCCCTGCAGACCCTCATGGAGCATAACCGCCGAAAAAGCATCCAGATCGGCTGTATCGCATGTCTGCTTCATAACCAGGGTTATCTTTGTGTTGTCAATCACCCCCTTGATTTCGTGAGCAATGCAAATACCATTTAACAACTGTCTTGAATATTCGTCGGGTCCGCCTTTTTCCTGCAGGCATATGCCGATCTTCACGGGCTCCTTGTCCGGATCGTATTCAAGAGCCTCTTCTCTTTTATCATGGCTGCATCCAGCCAGCAGAAATCCTATTACGAGGACCATCCCCGCCCGGCATCCATACCACCTCCGATTCTTCATACTACCCATCTCCACTTTTGTTGCCTTAAGAAAAGAATAGTATATATCATTGAAT
>OMKS01000736.1_pt1 | contig 30224 bp, 24 predicted proteins | sample 1674721 | NCBI WGS metagenome assembly OMKS01 (sample SAMN06264996, study PRJEB25208) | sediment metagenome | isolation source: hot spring sediment | place: USA: California | collected 2014-09-02 | reverse complement strand
ACTATGACTCGATGATCGGCAAGCTGATCGTCTGGGGCGAGGACCGCGACATCGCCATCGCGCGCATGAGCGGGGCGCTCACCGAGATCGTGATCGACGGCATCAAGACCAACATCCCGCTGCAGCGCGACATCATGGAGGATACCCACTTCCAGGCCGGTGGAACCGATATCCACTATCTGGAGAAAAAGCTCGGCGGCAAGAAGTAGCACGCGGCCGTGCCCTGGCAGGAGCTCACCCTGCGCCTCGCGCGCGAGCAACTGGAAACCGCCGAGTCCCTGCTGCTCGCCGCGGGCGCCGTCTCCGTCACCTATCGCGACGCCGAGGACCAGCCGGTGCTGGAGCCCGCCCCGGGCGAGACACCGCTCTGGGACCAGGTGCTGGTCAGCGGCCTGTTCGAGGCCGATGCGGACCTGGCCACGGTGCGCGCGCTGATCGCCGCGCAGCTACCCGGGATGGCGGCAGACGCCACCACCCGCCGCATCGAGGACCAGGACTGGGAGCGGGCCTGGATGGACGATTTCCGGCCCATGCGTTTCGGCGAACGGCTGTGGATCTGCCCCAGCTGGGGCGAGCCGCCCGAACCGGATGCCGTCAACATCCTTATCGACCCGGGGCTGGCCTTTGGTAGCGGCACCCACCCGACCACCGCGCTGTGTCTGGAATGGCTGGACGCCCACCCGCCAACAGGGCGCGACGTCATCGACTACGGCAGTGGCTCGGGCATCCTCGCCGTTGCCGCCCTCAGACTCGGCGCGGCCCGCGTCACGGCCGTGGACATCGACCCCCAGGCCCTGATCGCCACCCGCGACAACGCGGCCAAGAATGGCGTCGACGACGACCGGCTGTGCGTCGACTACCCCGAGCGGCTTGGCGACGCCACCGCCGACCTCGTGATCGCCAACATCCTCGCCGGGCCGCTGGCCGAACTGGCCCCGACCATGGCCGACCGCGTCCGCCCGGGCGGCGCGATCGTGCTCTCGGGCATACTGCGCGAGCAGGCGGAGACCGTGCGCGGCGCCTACACCCCGTGGTTTGACATGGACCCGCCCGCCTTTCGCGAAGACTGGACGCGGCTGAGCGGCCGGCGGCGTGCCGAATGACACCCGCCAGCCCGCGCCCCGCGTGAGCTTACGCTAATGCACCCCTCACCGGTTACAGTACACTAGCCCCATGTACGTCCAGTGCCCCCGTTGCCAAGCCGTGTTCCGCGTCCGCACCCGCCTGCTGACCCAGGCCGAGGGGATGGTACGCTGCGGCGAGTGCGACCATGTGTTCAATGCCATGGACACGCTGCTCGCCGTACCGCCCGAGGCGCCGGCCACGCCACCGGAACAGATCCCGCTGGCCGATCTGCCCGCCGGCCCCGAGGGCCTGGACCAGGACGCCCTGGCACGCGACATCCCGAGCGTCCTCGCCGACGACCTGCGCCCCTCCCGCCGCCGGCCGGCCGCCAGCACCCGCAATCGCATCGGCTGGGGGCTGGGCAGCCTGTTGCTGATCCTGGCGCTCGCCGGCCAGTATGCCTGGTACGAGATCGAGACGCTGTACCGCTACCCGGTGCTGCAGGCCCCGCTGGACCGGCTTTGCACCATCGCCGACTGCCAGCCGCCACAGCTTCGCGACGTGCGCCAGGTGGAACTGTTGAACCGCCACGTGTACTCCCACCCGAACGTCGACGGCGCCCTGATGATCACCGCGACGGTGGTCAACCACGCCCCCTTCGCCCAGCCCTTCCCCATGCTCGGCGTCCGCTTCTCCGACCTGCAGGGCCGGACCGTGGCCGCCCGCCGCTTCCTGCCCCAGGAATACCTCGGCACGCCGCTGCTGCCGGGAAGCCTGATGGAGCCCGGTGCGCCGGTGACCGTCAATCTCGAGATCGTCGACCCGGGGGATCGCGCCCTGTCCTTCGAGTTCGAATTCATCTAGCCCGACGCCGGCGGGGGTGCGAACCTCCGCCACCATCGGTATCATGGCCGGCTCGTGGAGACCCCGACCATGCATATCGGCCCTTACCCGCTCGACAACCGGCTCATCCTCGCGCCCATGGCGGGCGTGACCGACCGCCCGTTCCGCCAACTCTGCCGGCGGCTGGGCGCAGGCCTGGCCGTGTCCGAGATGGTTACCGCCGACAGCCGGCTGTGGCACAGCCGGAAATCCCGCTCCCGGCTCGACCACGCCGGCGAGGACGCGCCCCGCAGCGTGCAGATCGCCGGGGCAGACCCGGCCATGATGGCCGAGGCGGCGCGACTGAATGTCGCCTTCGGGGCGCAGATCATCGACGTCAACATGGGCTGCCCGGCGAAGAAGGTCTGCAACCGCGCGGCCGGCTCCGCGCTGCTGCGCGACGAACCGCTGGTGCGGGCCATTCTCGAGGCGGTGGTGGACGCCGTCGACGTACCCGTCACCCTCAAGATCCGCACCGGCTGGGACGCCGCCCACCGCAACGCCCCGCGCATCGCCGAGATTGCCGAGGCCGCCGGCATCCAGGCCCTCGCCGTACACGGCCGCACCCGGGCCTGCGGCTACGGGCCGACCGCGGAATACGACACCATCCGGCGCATCAAACAGGTGGTGGCCATCCCCGTGATCGCCAACGGAGATATCGACTCGGGGGAAAAGGCGAAGCACGTCTTGGAATTCACGGGAGCGGATGCCATCATGATTGGAAGGGGGGCGCAGGGTAATCCGTGGATCTTCCGCGAGATCGCCCACTACCTCGACACCGGAAGCCGCGGCGGCGAGCCTGCCTGGGACGAGGTGTGCGAGACGCTGCTCGATCACGTGCAGGCACTGCACGCGTTTTACGGGGAAGTCGCGGGGCTGCGCATCGCGCGCAAGCACATCGGCTGGTATCTCAAGGGGCGTCCCGGGGGCGAGACGACCCGACAGCAGATCAACCGGCTTGATTCGGCCAGCGAGCAGCTCGCGCTGATCGCCGCGTATTTCGAAAGCCACCATAACGATAACGAGACTCTGGCCGCATGAGTGCACAGATCGACGCCGTGCCAACCAGGGAGAACGCCGGCTTGGACAACATGGACGTGCCGCCGCTCGCCGAAGCGGTAAAACAGGCGCTCGAGCGCTATTTCGAGCATCTCGACGGCCACGCGCCGGGCGAGCTCTACCGCATGGTCCTCGAGGAGGTGGAACGCCCGCTGCTCGACTGCGTCATGCGCCATTGCGGCGGCAACCAGACCCGCGCCGCCGAGCACCTGGGCATCAACCGCGGCACCCTGCGCAAGAAGCTCCGGCAGTACGGCCTCGAGTAGCGCCCCGATCCCCGGCAGGCGGGGGCCGGGTCGGCTATAATGGCCGACTTTCCACCCACCATCCCAGCGGAATCGAGCATCATGAGCGCAGCCACGCAATGGCCCGTCACCCGGGCACTGATCAGCGTCTCCGACAAGACCGGCGTCGTTGACTTCGCCCGCCACCTCCACGCCAGCGGCATCGAGATCCTCTCCACCGGGGGCACGGCGAAGCTCCTGGCCGACAGCGGCATCCCCGTGGTCGAGGTCTCCGAGCATACCGGCTTCCCGGAGATGATGGACGGGCGCGTGAAGACCCTGCACCCGCGTATTCACGGCGGCATCCTGGGCCGGCGCGGCGTGGATGACGCGGTGATGGCCGAACACGACATCGTGCCCATCGACCTCGTGGTCGTGAACCTCTACCCCTTCGAGACCACCGTCGCCCGCCCCGACTGCTCGCTGGAAGACGCGATCGAGAACATCGACATCGGCGGCCCGACCATGGTGCGCGCGACGGCCAAGAACCACGCCCATGTGAGCATCATCGTCGACCCGGCCGACTACGCCCGCGTCGAGGCCGAGATGAAGGCCAATGCCGGCTGCATCAGCCACGGGACCCGCTTCGATCTGGCGGTAAAGGCCTTCGAGCACACCGCGCGCTACGACGGCGCCATCGCCAACTACCTGGGCTGCGTCCGCTCGGCCACCGAGAAGGACGACTTCCCGCGCACCTTCAACCAGCAGTTCAGGAAGGCGCAGGACATGCGCTACGGCGAGAACCCGCACCAGCGCGCCGCCTTCTACGTCGAGCACGACCCGAAGGAGGCCGCGGTTGCCACCGCCGAGCAGCTGCAGGGCAAGGAACTGTCCTACAACAACGTCGCCGACACCGACGCCGCACTGGAATGCGTCAAGCAGTTCGAGGCCCCGGCCTGCGTCATCGTCAAGCACGCCAATCCCTGCGGCGTGGCGGTGGGTGACGACATCCTGGTCGCCTACGACCGCGCCTATGCCACCGACCCCACCTCTGCCTTCGGCGGCATCATCGCCTTCAACCGGCCGCTGGACGCGCACACCGCGCGCACCATCGTCGAGCGCCAGTTCGTCGAGGTGATCATCGCCCCCGCCGTGGAACCGGACGCGCTGGACGAACTGTCGGCAAAGAAGAACGTGCGTGTCCTGGCCTGCGGCCAGTGGGGCACGCCGGTACCCGGGCTCGACTTCAAGCGCGTCAACGGCGGCCTGCTGGTGCAGGATCGCGACATCGGCATGATCAGCCAGGCCGACCTCAAGGTGGTCTCCCGGCGCGTACCCTCGGAAGACGAGATGCGCGACCTGCTGTTCGCCTGGAAGGTGGCCAAGTTCGTGAAGTCCAACGCCATCGTCTATGCCCGCGACCAGCAGAGCATCGGCATTGGCGCCGGCCAGATGAGCCGCGTGTACTCGGCGAAGATCGCCGGCATCAAGGCCGCCGACGAAGGCCTGATCGTGGAAGGCTCGGTGATGGCCTCCGACGCCTTCTTCCCCTTCCGCGACGGGATCGACGCGGCAAAGGAGGCCGGCATCACCGCAGTGATCCAGCCCGGCGGCTCCATGCGCGACGAGGAGGTCATCGCCGCCGCCGACGAGCATGGCATGGCCATGGTCTTCACCGGCATGCGCCACTTCCGCCACTGACAGGCCGGCCAGAAAGGACGTCCTTTCCAGCGCGCCGGGCCCCGCCCGGCACCGAACCGCGCCAGGGGTGCCCCTCCTGGCGCGGTTTTCGTTATAGTCGGGAACATCACCCGCGGCATACGCGGCCAACCTGCCACCAAACCCACGCGCACAGGCCGGACATGCGAAGCTACCGCGTCTCCCTCCTCATCATCCTGTCCCTGGTGGCCGTTCTCATCGGCGGCATCACGGTGCTGCGCTACCAGGAGTTCACCGAACAGCACCAGGCGATCGCGCGGGAGTCCGTGCGCGGCGTCACGGCCGAACTTGCACGCTTTATCGACGATCGCAAGCGGCTCGTCGGCGTGTTCACCGAGGTCCACCAGGCGCGGCTCGAGTCCCTGGTGCACCAGCCGGAGGACATGGCGCTGTACCGGGCGCTGGACGCGCAGGTCGCACGCTATTTCCCCGACTACTACGTCTACGCCATCACCGATCCGCAGGGGGTACTGCTGGTCCACGACTACAACTTTCTCGTGGGCGAGATGTGCCTGGAGGACATCCGCGACTTTAACGTGGCCGGCCTGCAAAAACCGCGGGTACATCCCAGCATGGACGAGCATCACTTCGACCTGCTGGGCGAGTTCCGCGTAAACGGTAAGGACCACATCCTGCTGATCAGCTTCAACGCCCGCATCCTCGGCGACATGCTGGAACACATGGAGACCCCGGATCACCAGTTGCTGCTGGTGCTGGACGATGGCGAGTTGCTGCTGGAGGCCTCGGCCGAGGGCTCGCGCCGCGACTTTTACCGCCTCGACTATCGCCTCGCACCCGAGGAGCAGGCCCGGGTTCTCGCCGCCCGCCCCATCCCCGGAACCCGCTGGCGCGCGCTGGACCTGCACGCGCCTGGGCTGTTTGGCGACATGCGCCGTCGGCTGCTGGTCGAGGGGGTCGCCGTGTTCGCGCTCTTCGCCCTGCTGTCCGGCGTCATGGCGCTCTTTCTCGGCCGTGCTGAACGCCGCCGCCGCGAGGCCGAACAGATGAAGGACGAGTTCCTCTCCGTGGTCAGCCACGAGCTGCGAACCCCCATCACCTCCATGCTGGGGTCGCTCGGGCTGCTGGCCAACGACGTCGCCGGCGAGCTGCCGAACCGCGCCAAGGAACTGGTGCACGTCGCGCTGGCCAACGGCGAGCGCCTGCTGGCACTGGTCAACGACATTCTCGACATCCAGCGCATCGAGACCACTCGCCTCGCCATCGAGCGGCGACCGCTGGTACTGGCCGACCTGGTGCGCGAATCGCTGGAACACAACCGGCCCTACGCTGAACGCTTCGGCACGCGCTTCGTGCTGCATGACGGGGCCCCGGGGGCAGAAGTCCTGGGGGACTCCCAGCGGCTCATGCAGGTGCTGGACAACCTGCTGTCCAATGCCGCGAAGTACGGCCGCGAGGGCGACGTGGTGGAGGTGCGCCTCGATGCGGCCGACGCGCGCGTGCGCGTCAGCATCCGCGACCACGGCCCCGGCGTGGCGCCGGAGCTCCGTGCACGGATCTTCGACAAGTTCACGCAGGGTGACGCCTCCCCGCGCCGCCGGCGCGACGGCACGGGACTGGGCCTGTTCATTGCCCGCAACCTGGTGGAGCAGCACGCGGGCCGCATCGGCTTCGAGAGCACGCCGGGCGAGGGTAGCTGCTTCTGGTTCGAACTGCCACTGGCCTCGTCGGCGGCAAGACAAAGCGCGGCCAGGCCGCTAGACTAGCGGCCTGCCGCAAACAACACAGAACGGGAACAGCCCATGAAGGTACTGATCATCGGTGGCGGTGGCCGCGAGCACGCCCTGGCGTGGAAGGCCGCGCAATCCCCCCGCGTGGAGCAGGTGTTCGTCGCCCCCGGCAACGCCGGCACGGCCCGCGAGGCCAAGGTGAGCAACGTGGCCATCGGCGCCGAGGACATCCCGGCCCTGTTCCGCTTCGCCAAGGACCATGCCATCGACCTGACCATCGTCGGCCCCGAGGCCCCGCTGGTGGCCGGCGTCGTCGACAGCTTCCGCGACGGCGGCCTGCGCATCTTCGGCCCCAGCCGCGACGCGGCCCAGCTGGAAGGCTCCAAGGCCTTCACCAAGGATTTCCTGCAGCGGCACAATATCCCCACCGCACGCTACGGCGTGTTCACCGAGATCGACGCGGCCGTGGACTTCATCCACGATCACGGCGCGCCCATCGTGGTGAAGGCCGATGGCCTGGCCGCCGGCAAGGGCGTGATCCTGGCGCAGACCCAGCAGGAGGCCATCGACGCGGTGAAGGACATGCTGGCAGGCAACGCCTTTGGCGAGGCCGGGCACCGCGTGGTGATCGAGGAGTTCCTCACGGGTGAGGAGGCGAGCTTCATCTGCATGGTCGATGGCACCAATATCCTCCCCATGGCCAGCTCCCAGGACCACAAGGCGCGCGACAACGGCGACCGCGGGCCGAACACCGGGGGCATGGGCGCCTACTCGCCCGCGCCGGTGGTCACGCCCGATATCCACGACCGCATCCTCCGGGAGGTGATCGAACCCACCGTGGCCGGCATGGCCATCGAGGGCAACCTCTACACGGGCTTCCTCTACGCCGGGGTGATGATCGCCGCGGACGGCACGCCCAAGGTGCTCGAGTACAACTGCCGCTTCGGCGACCCGGAGACCCAGCCGATCATGATGCGGCTGCGCTCCGACCTGGTGGCACTTTGCGAACTGGCCATCGACGGCCGGCTGGACGCGGCGCAGGCCGACTGGGACCCGCGCGTGGCGCTGGGCGTGGTTCTGGCCGCCGGCGGCTACCCGGACGCGTACGAGAAGGGCGACGTGATCCACGGTCTGCCCGCGCAGGACGAACCCGACCGCAAGGTCTTCCACGCCGGCACCGCCGAACGCAACGGCGAGGTGGTCACCAATGGCGGACGGGTGCTCTGTGCCGTGGCCCTGGGCGAGACCGCCCGCGAGGCGCAGAAGAAGGCCTACGAGCTGACGCGCCGCATCGACTGGGCGGGCGTCTATTACCGTACCGACATCGGCTACCGCGCGGTCGCCCGCGAGGCCGAGGCCTCCTGACCCCGTCCGGCCATGCTCCGGACGGGACATGGCCCCGCCACTCGTCCCCACGGCACCGTCTTGGTGCACCGACGACGCTCCCTGCGCCAGCGGGGCTCCCCCTGTCACAGCGGCGTCGTTCACGCCCTGTATGCTCAAGGTCTAGAATAAGGTCTCCGGCCACCGCCGCCGTCACGCCGGGTGTCGGGCGCATGGCCCCGAACTTGCTTCATTCACCGCAGGCAACCCCACAGGAGTCGCCGCATGATCCACCCGGAATCCATCGCCGATATCGAACACCGGCCGCTGCCCAGCGACGTCGACACGCTGCGCCAGAACATCCGTGATCGCCTGATCCACATCGTCGGCAAGGATCCCATGCACGCCACCACCCGCGACTGGCTACATGCGGTCTCCTTCGCCGTGCGTGACCGCCTCATCGAGCGACGCATGTTCACCAAGCGCTACCACCAGGAAGAGGAGGTCAAGCGTGTCTACTACCTCTCGATGGAGTTCCTGCTCGGGCGCCTGCTGATCAATAGCATGCTCAACCTCGGCATCTACGATGCCTGTGTCCAGGCGCTGGAGGAACTGGGTGTGAGCCTGGGCGACATCGAAGGCCTCGAGACCGACGCCGCCCTGGGCAATGGCGGCCTGGGCCGTCTGGCCGCCTGCATCCTCGATTCCATGGCCACGCTCTGCCTGCCGGGCTACGGCTACGGCATCCGCTACGAGTTCGGCATGTTCCACCAGGAGATCCAGAACGGCCAGCAGGTCGAACACCCGGACAGCTGGCTGCGCTACGGCAACCCCTGGGAGTTCCCGCGCCCGGAAAAGATCTTCCCGGTGTATTTCTACGGCACCGTATCCGAGCACATCGGGGTTACCGGGCAGATCGACCGCTTCTGGGACCACGGCGAGGAAGTGCTCGCCATGGCCTATGACCTGCCGGTACCGGGCTACGGACCGCAGAAGAACGTCAACAACCTGCGCCTGTGGTCGGCCAAGGCCACCCGCGACTTCGACCTGCGCTACTTCAACGAAGGCGATTACATCGGCGCGCTGGAGGACAAGAACCAGTCCGAGACCATCTCCAAGGTCCTCTACCCCAACGACGCCACGGCCATGGGTCGCGAACTGCGCCTCAAGCAGGAATACTTCTTCGTCTCCGCCTCACTGCAGGACATACTGGATCGCCACTGCGTGCGTCTGGGCCTGCCGGTGGACACCCTGCCCGAGAAGGTCGCGATCCAGCTCAACGACACGCACCCGGCCATCGCGATACCCGAGCTGATGCGCCTGCTCACGGACGTCTACCTGCTTCCCTGGCACAAGGCCTGGGACATCACCACGCGCACCTTTGCCTACACCAACCACACGCTCATGCCTGAGGCACTGGAGACCTGGCCGGTAAGCCTGATGGAGACCGTACTGCCACGGCACATGCAGATCATCTACGACATCAACCACCACTTCCTCAGCAAGGTGCGGCATCACCACCCGGGGGACAACGAGATCGTGCGGCGTCTGTCGATCATCGACGAAGAGAATGGACGGCGGGTGCGTATGGCCTATCTCGCCGTAATCGCCAGCCACCGGATCAACGGCGTCGCTGCGCTGCACAGCGAACTCATCAAGTCACAGCTGTTCCCGGACTTCCACCGCCTCATGCCACAGAAATTCGTCAACGTGACCAACGGCATCACCCCGCGCCTGTGGCTCAACCAGGCGAACCCGGGGCTGCGCCGGCTGATCTGCGACCACATTGGCGAGGAGTGGGTGACCGACCTCGGCAAGCTCAATGCCTTGGAACCGCATATCGACAACCCCACCTGCCGCGAGGAGTTCCGGCAGGTCAAGCACGCCAACAAGCAACAGCTCGCCGAGCTGATCCTGCGCAAGACCGGCGTCACGGTCGACCCGGGGGCACTGTTCGACGTGCACATCAAGCGCATCCATGAATACAAGCGCCAGCTCCTGAACCTGCTGCACGTGATCGCGCTGTATAACCGGATTCGCGACGGCGAGGCCGGGCACCGCGTACCCCGCGTGGTGATCTTTGCCGGCAAGGCCGCGCCCGCCTACGTCATGGCGAAGAAGATCATCCGCCTGATCCACGACGTGGCCGACCTCATCAATCACGACCCAGTCGTCGGCGACCGGCTCAAGGTCGTATTCCTGCCCAACTACGAGGTATCACTTGCCGGCGTGATCATCCCGGCCGCCGATCTTTCACAGCAGATCTCCACCGCCGGCACCGAGGCCTCGGGCACCGGCAACATGAAGCTGGCGCTCAATGGCGCCCTCACCATCGGTACGCTGGACGGCGCGAACATCGAGATCGCGGAGGAAGTGGGCGAGGACAATATCTTCATCTTCGGCATGAAGGCCGACGAGGTGGAGCGCCTGCGCGCCGAGGGTTACCGCCCGCGCCTGTACTACGAGAATAACCCGGAGCTGCGCCGTGTGATCGACATGATCGGCTCGGGTTTCTTCTGCCCGGAGGAGCCGGGACGCTACGCCGACATCGTCGATAACCTGCTGAGTGTGGATTACTACATGCTGCTGGCCGACTTTCCCGCCTATATCACCGCGCAGGAAAAGGTGGACGAGCTCTATCGCGACGCAGATGCCTGGTCGCACAAGGCCATGGTCAACACCGCGCGCATGGCGAAGTTCTCCATCGACCGCACCGTGACCGACTATGCCCGGGAGATCTGGCACGTCTCGCCCAAGTGCTACATCGACAACGGTATCGCCCCGCACACCTGACGAGCAGCGGGCCCCATAAACGACGACGCCCGCGGCATGCGGGCGTCGTCGTTTCCGGCGCGAGCAGGGTCCGCGATCAGCGGCCCTTCATGGCGTCGAAGAACTCCTCGTTGACCTTGGTCTGCGAAAGGCGGTCGAGCAGGAACTCCATCGCCTCCAGGTCGTCCATGGAGTGCAGGAACTTGCGCAGGATCCACAGCTTCTGCAGCTCCTCGGGCTTGGTGAGCAGCTCCTCGCGACGCGTGCCGGAGCGATTGATGTTGATGGCCGGGAACACGCGCTTCTCGGCGATGCGCCGATCCAGGTGCACCTCCATGTTGCCGGTGCCCTTGAACTCCTCGTAGATCACCTCGTCCATCTTCGAACCGGTGTCGATCAGCGCGCTGGCGATGATGGTCAGACTGCCACCTTCCTCGATGTTGCGCGCGGCGCCGAAGAAGCGCTTGGGCCGGTGCAGGGCATTGGCGTCGACACCACCGGTGAGCACCTTGCCCGAGGACGGGATCACGGTGTTGTAGGCGCGGGCCAGGCGGGTGATGGAATCGAGCAGGATCACCACGTCGCGCTTGTGTTCGACCAGGCGTTTGGCCTTCTCGATGACCATCTCCGCCACCTGCACGTGCCGGCTGGCCGGCTCGTCGAAGGTCGAGGACACCACCTCGCCACGCACCATGCGCTGCATCTCGGTGACTTCCTCGGGTCGCTCGTCGATGAGCAGCACGATGAGATAGCACTCGGGATGATTGGCAGCGATGCTCTGGGCGATGTTCTGCAGCATCATGGTCTTGCCGGCCTTGGGCGGCGAGACCAGCAGGCCGCGTTGACCCTTGCCGATGGGCGAGACGATATCGATGATGCGGGCGGTGATGTCTTCGGTGGAGCCGTTGCCGAGCTCCATGCGCAGGCGTTCTTCGGGATGCAGCGGGGTGAGATTTTCGAACAGGATCTTGTTCTTGGCGTTTTCCGGGGTCTCGAAGTTGATCTCGGAGACCTTGAGCATCGCGAAGTAGCGCTCGCCTTCCTTGGGCGGCCGGATCTTGCCGGAGACCGTGTCGCCCGTACGCAACCCGAAGCGCCGTATCTGGCTGGGCGAGACGTAGATATCGTCGGGCCCGGCAAGGTAGGAGCTGTCCGCCGACCGCAGAAATCCGAAGCCGTCCTGGAGGATTTCGAGCACCCCGTCGCCGAAGATGTCCTCGCCGCTTTTCGCGTGCGCCTTGAGGATGGCGAAGATGATGTCCTGTTTGCGGGCACGCGACATGCCCTCGATCCCCATGCTCTTGGCAAGTTCCAGTAAGTCGGACGGGGCTTTCTGCTTCAGTTCGGTCAGGTTCATAAGGAAACGGGTAGTGTTGTCAGGGAACGGTATGGTACGGAAGAACGGCATCAGCCAGCGCGGAACCGGCCGGGGGCCATGGTGTATTCAGTCGATTCTTTGAGGTGCAGCCGGGGACGGAAGGATTGTGGTTGTCGTGGCCGCGAGGATTAAGCTAGCACGGTTACCGGTTGAGGTCCAGCCCCGGCGGTGGGCCGGGGCTGTCCGGCATCGACCGGCTTACAGGTTCTGGTCGATGAAGGCCGTCAGCTGGGACTTGGACAGGGCTCCCACCTTGGTGGCCTCGACCTCGCCGTTCTTGAACAGCATCAGGGTCGGGATGCCGCGGATGCCGAACTTCGGCGGCGTGGCCGGGTTCTCGTCGATATTGAGCTTGGCAACCTTCAGGCGGCCCTCGTACTCATCGGCGATCTCGTCCAGGATCGGCGCGATCATCTTGCAGGGGCCACACCATTCGGCCCAGTAATCGACCAGGACGGGCGTATCGGACTTGAGTACGTCCGTATCGAAGCTGTCGTCCGTCAGGTACACCATCTTATCGCTCACTCGTCTCGCCTCCGCTAGAATTCGTGTATGCGAAACCCGCCCCGATAATTGATATAGTGTTAGCGGGACAGAAAACGCCGGTCCACGATCGGCCGGCGTGTCTTTTCATGCATTTGATCCCATACGGGCCAGTTTTTCAAGTCCGGGGGATTGCCACGATGACAAGGATTCCATGGGCGACACGCACCTCAGTGACATCACCTTCCGGAGCCTCGACCTGCCGGCCACGGTCATGCAAGGCGTTGAAGAGGCGGGCTTTACCCTCTGCACCCCCATCCAGGCGGGCACCCTGCCGGTAGCCCTCAGGGGCCATGACGTGGCCGGCCAGGCGCAGACCGGCACCGGCAAGACAGCCGCCTTCCTGGTCGCCATCTTCACCCGCCTGCTGCGCCATCCGGGCACCGCCGAGCGGCGCGCCAACCAGCCACGCGCCCTGGTACTGGCGCCCACCCGCGAGCTCGCCATCCAGATCCACAAGGACGCCGAGACGCTGGGCCGGCACACCGGGCTGAAACTCGGCCTGGTCTACGGTGGCGTGGATTACGAGAAACAGCGCAAGCAGCTCGAGGACGGCATCGACGTGCTGATCGGCACGCCCGGCCGCATCATCGACTACTTCAAACAGCACGTGTTCGACCTCAAGGCCGTGCAGGTAATGGTGCTCGACGAGGCCGACCGCATGTTCGACCTCGGCTTCATCAAGGACATCCGCTTCCTGCTGCGCCGCCTGCCCCCGCCGGATCAGCGCCTCGCCATGCTGTTCTCCGCCACGCTCTCCTACCGCGTGATGGAGCTGGCCTACGAGCACATGAACAACCCGGAGCTGGTCAAGATCGAGGCAGAGCAGGTCACCGCCGAGCGAGTCCGCCAGGAGGTGTACTACCCGGGTAACGAGCAGAAGGTCCCGTTGCTCATCGGCCTGCTGAGGAAGTATCGTCCCGAGCGCAGCATCATCTTCGTCAACACCAAGCGCGTGGCCGAGAACGTGCTCGCCTGGCTGAAGGGCAACGATTTCAAGGCCGTACTGCTCTCGGGCGACGTGCCGCAGACGAAGCGCCAGCGGCTGCTGGCGGATTTCGGCGAGGGGACCTACGACATCCTCATCGCCACCGACGTCGCGGCCCGCGGCCTCCACATCCCGGACGTGACCCACGTCTTCAACTACGACCTGCCCCAGTCGGCCGAGGATTACGTGCACCGCATCGGCCGCACCGCGCGCGCCGGCGCCGAGGGAGACGCGGTCAGTTTCGCCTGCGAAGACTATGCCTTCCACCTGCCGGAGATCGAGGAGTACATCGACCAGAAGATCCCCATGGCCATGGTCGAATCGGAGCTGCTTGCCGAGCCGTGCCCCCCGGCGAAGATCGAGCGCCATGGCCGCGGCGGCAAGGCCCCGGGTGGCGGCCGCCGGAGCGGCGGTCGCGACAATGGCGGCAGGCCGTCTGGCGGTGCCGCCCGACGGCGGCGTCGACCCAACGCGGGCTAGTACCGTGGCGGCGCCGGTGAGCGACATCGCCAGCGTCATCCAGCTGGCCGTGGCCCCGGTCTTCCTGCTGGCCGGCATCGGCGCCTTCATCAACGCCTTCTCCGGTCGGCTCGCCCGTATTGTCGACCGCAGCCGCCGGCTGGAAGAGCGCCGCGTGTCGGCCAGCGAGACCGCGCGCCTGACCGCACAGCACGAACTGGCGCTGCTGGGTCGGCGCGCACGCTGGATCTACCTGGGTATCACCCTGGGCGTCACCTCGGCGCTCACCATCTGCCTGCTCATCATCGTCGCGTTCGTCGAGCACTTCTTTCAGCTCAATCTCGCCACCGCCATTGGCATCCTCTTCGTGCTGGCCATGCTCGCACTGGTCGGCGCCCTGCTCGCGTTTCTGCGCGAGGTCTTCCTCGCCATCCACGCCCTCGCGATCGGCGGCGACTAGGTTACCGACAATTTGCAGAACTGCCCAATTCTAGCTTAGGCTTTTAGATTGTTGACGCCCTTGATCCTTTGCCCGAAAGGCGCTTGTCTTGCATACCTACTGCTATGGTCGACTGGCTTTGCGGGCCAAAATGATGGGAGATTACAATGGATCAGCAATCAATCGCCGGGGAGTCGCGAGAGCAGGCCTCCGGCGGGATGAAACTCATCACCGACCTGCTGAACCGCGCCGACATACGCGTGAACGGGACCCGCCCCTGGGATATCCGGGTCCATAACCCACGCATGGCACAGCGCACCGTGACCCAGGCTAATCTTGGTCTGGGCGAGGCCTATATGGACGGCGACTGGGACTGCGATGCACTTGACCAGTTCTTCGACCGCATCCTGCGCACCAGACTGGACCGGGCCGTTTCCCCCTTGCGCCTGGTGTTTCACGCCTTGCGCTTCCGCCTGCTGAACCTGCAGACGAGCAAGCGCGCCTTCCAGGTGGGCGAACAGCACTACGACATCGGCAACGACCTCTACCGCGCCATGCTCGATGAGCGCCTGACCTACACCTGCGGCTACTGGGAACAGGCCACCACGCTGGAAGAGGCCCAGGAGGCCAAGCTGGACCTCATCTGCCGCAAGCTCGACCTGCAGCCGGGGCAACGGGTGCTCGACATCGGCTGCGGCTGGGGGAGCTTCGCGAAGTTCGCCGCCGAACGCTACGGCGTACAGGTAGTCGGCATCACCATCTCCCGCGAACAGGCGACGCTGGCCCGGGAGCTGTGCGCGGGTCTGCCGGTGGAGATCCGCGTACAGGACTACCGCGACGTGCGCGAGCGCTTCGACCACCTGGTGAGCGTGGGCATGTTCGAGCACGTGGGACGCAAGAACTTTCGGGAATACATGGAGGTGGCGGCCCGCTGCCTGCGGGGCGACGGCCTGTTTCTGCTGCACACCATCGGCAAGAACCTCACCCGCTCGACGCCCGACCCGTGGATCGACAAGTACATCTTCCCGAACGGGGACCTGCCCTCGCTGACACAGATCTCGCAGAGCGTGGAAGACGTGTTCGTGATCGAGGACGTGCACAGCTTCGGGCCCGATTACGACCGCACCCTGATGGCCTGGCACGAGAATTTCGAGGCGGCCTGGCCCACCCTCAGGGACAGCTACGGCGAACGATTCTACCGCATGTGGAAGTACTACCTGTTGAGCTGCGCCGGCGCCTTCCGCTCCCGCGGGATCCAGCTGTGGCAGTTCGTACTCTCCCGCGAGGGAGTCCGGGGCGGCTACCGGCGGCCCGCCTGAGCGCGGCCTCAGCAGGGCCTCACGCCGGCGTCACGGCCCGGCGCTTTCGCCCGGTCGCCATCAAGGATCACTTCCGGGGCGGGTACTGATCCAGCACGCGCTTCACCACGTCGGCAACCACCCGGTCGCGCTCCTCGCTCGAAGGCGTGTCCTCCACGGAGCGCACGCCCGTGCCCCGCCAGACCAGTTCTCCCGAGGCCGGGGAGAGGAAGTCGATCAGCAGCGAGCCCTCGTCGTATTCCCGCGACCCGTAGGGATAATCCATGGCAACACCCACACCGGCCCGGCGCCACCAGTAACCGGTGCCGAGCGTCACGCTCGAGCGCGATGTCTCGATGCGCCCCTGCACCAGGGCGTGGTAGCGCACCAGCAGATCGGCCTCGGCCGCGGGCACGAAACGGTAGCCGCGCGCCGTGAGTTCGGTCTCGATGGCCCGCTGGATGCGGGCATGCAACAGGGGATCGTCCAGGCGCGGATCACCCGTCTCGACATGGCGCGGCTCCGACCAGGCGAAGGCCTGGTAGCTCGCAAAGTCAGCCGTCTTCTCGTAATCCTGCGTGACACGCACACTGGAGCAACCGGCCATCAGCAGGGCCAGGGACAGTAACAGCAGTAAACGGGGCATGTGACACCTCCTGGGGAGTCGTGACCGTGCAGATACGGCCCATGCTACTCCCGCGGCAGCACGCCCCGCCAGCCCGTATCTGCGCAGCTGTGACGCAGATCAGCCGGAACTTCATTCCTGCGCCGCGAGCGGGTAGGCTCCTGGGGTTCGCACACCGTCCGGAGTAATGAGTATGGTCAGGATCGTACACACCATGATCCGCGTGCTGGACCTGGATCGGTCCGCCGCCTTCTACCGCACCGCACTGGGACTGGAACTCAGGCGCAAGCTGGAATTCGACGACTTCAGTCTTGCCTACCTCGGCAACGACGAGAGCGAGGTCGAGCTGGAACTCACCCTCAACCACGGCCGCACCGAACCCTATACCCACGGCAGCGGCTACGGTCACATCGCGGTCACCGTGGACGACATCGAGACCACGCATGCGCGCATCCGGGACGCGGGTTTCGCGGCGGGCGACATCGTGGAACTGAAGAACGGCGGCACGCTGGTGGGCCGGTTCTTCTTCATGAATGACCCCGACGGCTACGAGATCGAGGTCATCCAGCGTCACGGCGACTACCGCTGAGCGCGGGCGTCAACGGCGAGCAGCGGGGCTGCAATCACGAGCCCGACACCACCGGGCGGGGAAAAACCTCCCCCGGGTGCAAAAGCGGAATCCAACGCGCCCAGCGACAGCGCGCGGTGATCGGCGTCCGGAAGGCAAAAGGCCCACCGCATGCGGTGGGCCTTTTGGCTGCGCGTCCCTGCGCACGATACCGAAAGCCCGGCAATCAGGTGTGCTGGGCGCCGTGGTAGAGATTCACCACGTGGCGCGCCTCGGCAAAGAACAGCCAGCGCTCGGCGATGATGCCGAGGAAGGCCGAGACCGTGGCCCACAGGGCCATGCCCGGGCCGGCCTGGCCGGCCAGCACCAGCGCGAGCAGCAGGATCGGCAGGCCGAAGCCCAGGGCGAAGACCAGGGTCTTGAGCGCGGTGACGACGCTGTGATCCGGCTCGTAGCCGAATTCCTCGGTGAGGAAGGTGCCGGCGGTATGCCCGGTATCCAGCAGGCGCACGGCGGCGCGGGTGAAGCCGGTGGCGGTGTTGATGGTCGGCCCGGTGACCTTGGCCACCCAGAAGTAGTACACGGCCTTGGCCAGCGCGGCGATGGCCAGCAGGGTGACGGTCAGGCCGGTCACACCCATGACGTCGGCGCCGTCCTGGTAGGACAGGGCGGAGACCATCAGGAGCCCGCCCAGGGCCAGACCCATGAAGATGTAGTTGGCCGGGGTGAGCGCGGTGTTCCACTGGCGGATGGTCTTGAGGCACCCGTAGATCATGCCGGTGCTGAAGATGGTGATCACGGCGAGGATGGCGCCGAGAATCCCCATCGCCTTGAAGAAGCCGTTGATTTCCGCGCCCTGCAGGAACACACCCAGCAGGTACAGCAGCGCGAACGGGTAGAACAGCACGGCGAACACGCCCTCGCGCGAAAGCCAGGAGGTCTTGAAGCGGAAGAAGGCGCGCCAGGCGTTCTTCGGATTGGCCAGGTGGAAGGTGGAGGACATGAGACCCACCGCCACCAGCACGAGGCCGATGATGCCGGCCCAGAGGACGGTCTCCTGGGTCATGTCCACCAGGCCGAACACGTGCAGGATGGCCAGCAGCGTGAACAGCCCGAAGCCGGCACCAGAGGTGACGGTGAAGAAGATGACGGAAAATGCTGGATGCATGGTTGCTTCCCTCTAGATTCGTTTACTGCCTGCCTTAACGGGCAATCGCTTTATTGACCCACTGCTTCACCGAGCTGATGAGGTCGGTCTTGCGCACGTCGTCGGTCGGGATCGGCGTGGTGAGGCGCGGCGGTAGGTAGCGGTTGGTGGGGTTGTAACCCAGCTCGGGCATGAGCTGCATGCCGGCGCGCTCGCGCACCAGCTTGCTGACCTCGGAGTTCGGGTCGTCGAAATCGCCAAAGTAGCGGGCATGCGCCGGGCAGGTGATGACACAGGCCGGCTGACGATCGATCTCTTCGAGCTCCTCGTCGTAGATGCGGTCGATGCACAGCGTGCACTTCTTCATGGTGCCGCTCTCGCGGTCCAGTTCGCGCGCGCCGTAGGGGCAGGCCCAGGAGCAGTAGTTGCAGCCCATGCACTTGGTCTGGTCGACCAGCACCACGCCATCTTCCGCACGCTTGTAGGAGGCGCCGGTGGGACAGACGGTGACGCAGTCCGCGTCCTCGCAGTGCATGCAGGACATGGGGAAATTGATGGTCTTGTTGTTCGGGTAGTCGCCGATCTCGTAGTGACGGATGCGGTTGAACCACACGCCCGAGGGATTCTCGCCGTAGGGGCGATAGTCGGTCAGCGGGCCGGTGGTACCCGAGGTGTTCCACTGCTTGCAGGCGGTGGCGCAGGCGTGGCAACCCACGCAGGTATCGATGTCGATTACAAGTCCGAGTCTCATCGGTCTTCTCCGTAATGCTTTGTTCGGATGCCCAGGGCGGCCCCTGCCGGGGCCGCAACTCCTCGATGCATTAGTCCTTGCGCCACTTCTCGCCGCGCGTGAGGACGTCCTTCATGTCGCGCACCAGGCGCACCGGTTCGTGCGCGTGGTAGCGCAGCACGTCCGGCGACTCCTTCATGCCGGGCAGCGGCTTGATGGTGTCGAAGGTCGGCCAGGAGCCTTCCTCGCCCGGGGCGGCCGGCGTGATCTTCACGCGCAGGTCGTACCAGGCGGCCTGGCCGGTGACCGGGTCGGAGTTGGTGACGTTGTCGTTGGCGTCGCCCTTCTTCGGCAGCAGCTCGCTGATGAGGTGGTTCATCAGGAAGCCCTTGGTGGACTCGTTGGCGCCCTTCTTCAGGCCCCAGGCACCGGACTGCTTGCCGATGGCGTTCCAGGTCCACACCGTGTTGGGCTCCACGCCCTCCATGAGCTTCACCTGCACGCGGATCTTGCCGTTGTGCGACTCGACCCACACCCAGGACTTGTCGGCAATGCCCATCTCGGCGGCCTGCTGACGGTTCATGTACAGGAAGTTCTGCGACATGATCTGGCGCAGCCAGACGTTCTGCGAATCCCAGGAGTGGTACATGAACATCGGACGCTGGTTGACCGCGTGGAACGGGTACTCGTCCTCGTTGATGCGCGACTGCTCGAGCGGCTTGTACTGCTCCGGCAGCGGGGTGAAGTAGTCGCGCAGGCGCTGCTTGTGATGCTCCTGTGTCGGCATCGGGCCGTCGTACAGGCCCATGCCGGCGAGACGGAACTTCTGCAGGGTCTCGGAGTAGAGCTCCATGATGATCGGATCGGTGGAGCCCACCCAGCCGGCGTGCTTGGCCAGTTCGAGGTAGTCCTTGTTCGCGAAGCGGTAGTAGCGCGTGTTCTCCGGCAGGTGATAGGCGAAGAAGGCCTGGTTCTCCTGGTAGCGCTCCCATTGCTTGGGATTCGGCTTGCCGCGCAGGTGCACCTCGTTGCCGTTCTCGTCCAGACGCCAGCCCGAGAGGAAGCCGATGCCCGGCTCCTTCTCGAAGTTGACGATGAAGTCCTTGTAGTCGGCAAACTTGCGCGAGCCGTCTTCCCTGGTGAAGGCCGGGAACTTCAGGCGCGAGGCCAGTTCCACCAGTACCTCCTGCCACGGACGCACGTCGCCCTCGGGCTTGAGGATGGGCTGACGGATGGAGTCGGCCGCGGTATCCGGTTCGGAGATCGGACGGTCCAGCATGGAGATGGTGTCGTAACGCTCCAGGTAGGTGGTGTCCGGGATCACCAGGTCGGCGAAATTGACCATCTCGGAGTGGAATGCGTCGGCCACCACCAGGAACGGGATCTTGTACTCGCCGCTCTCGTCCTTGGCGCGCAGCATGTCCTGGATCTCCTTGGTGTTCATGGTGGAGTTCCAGGACATGTTCGCCATGAAGAAGATCAGGGTATCGATCGGGTAGGGATCGCCTTTCACGGCATTGGTGATGACCATGTGCATCAGGCCGTGGTTGGCCATCGGCGCATCCCAGCTATAGGCCTTGTCGATGCGCAGCGGGTTGCCGTCGGCATCGATGACCAGGTCTTCCGGCGCCTTGGGGAAACCGAGCGGCGGCGACTTCAGCGGGGTATTGGGCGACATCTCCTTCGCGGGCTTGATGGCCGGCGGGATATGCTTCGGGTACGGCGGCTTGGCCAGGTGACCGCCGGGCACGTCCACCGAGCCCAGCAGGATCTGCACCATATGAATGGCGCGGCAGGCCTGGAAGCCGTTGGAGTGCGCCGAGATGCCGCGCATCGCGTGCATGGAGACCGGGCGGCCGACGAACTTGTCGTGCTTGCGGCCGTGCACGTCGGTCCACTCGACGTCGACGGTGATGGTCTCCTTGAAGGCGACGTGGGCCATCTCCAGCGCCAGGCGCTCGATGGTCTCGGCCGGCACGCCGGTGACCTTGGACGCGTTCTCCGGCGAGTACTGCTCGTCGAGGTACTTCTCGGCCATGATGGTCATGGCCGTCTTCACCGGGGTGCCGTCCGGGGCGGTGTACTCGCCGAACAGGGCCGGCTTGATCTCCGGCTGGGTGGCGTCGACGGCGGCGTCCTTGTCCATGTCCCAGGCCATCGGCTTGCCGTTCTCGTCGCGGTAGAACAGGCCGTCGCCCTTCTGGCCGGGGGTGTTGACCACCAGCCACGGGGAGTTGGTGTAGCGGATCAGGAACTCCCAGTCGAACTGGTCGTTCTTCAGGAGCACGTGCACGAAGGACAGCGCGAGCATGGCGTCGGTACCCGGACGCACGCCGACCCACTCGTCGGCGATGGCCTGGTAGCCGGTGCGCACCGGGTTCACGCCCACGAACTTGGCGCCGCGGCGCTTGAGTTTCTCCAGGCCGATCTTGATCGGGTTGGAGGCATGGTCTTCGGCCACGCCCCACATCATGAAGTACTTGGTGCGGTCCCAGTCCGGATCGCCGAACTCCCAGAAGGCGTGGCCCATGGTGTAGAGGCCGCCGGCGGCCATGTTCACCGAGCAGAAGCCGCCGTGGGCGGCCCAGTTGATGGTCCCGAACTGCGTGGCCCACATGCCGGTGAGCGCCTGCATCTGGTCGCGACCGGTGAAGAAGGCCAGCTTCTTGGGGTCGGTGGCGCGGATGTGCTCCAGGCGCTTGGTGAGGGTGTCCAGGGCCTCATCCCAGGAGATCGGCTCGAACTCGCCGGCGCCGCGTTCGGTGCCCGGCTTGCGGCGCATCGGCCCGGGCAACTTGGCCGGGGACTGCTGCTTCATGATGCCCGAGTTGCCCTTGGCGCAGAGCACGCCCTTGTTGATCGGGTGGTTGCGGTTGCCCTGGATGAAGCGGACCTTGTTGTCCTCCACCGTCACCTTGATGCCACAGCGGCAGGCACACATGTAACAGGTGGAATAGTGGATTTCCTGTTTCTTGTGATTCTCGAACTCGGGTAATGCGCTCATACAAGCACCTCGGTTGTCTTGTTCGTTCGGCGTACCAGCGCAGGGCACGCAAAATTCCGCAGTCAAGTCTGAGGGCCCGACCGCGCAATGACAAAGCAGTGTTTTTTATTTGGTGATAAGACAGATCTATCAAGACTAAAAATCTTTAATGACTGCCGGGCACCCGGGAAGCCATTCTTTATAGACCATCATTGCCCCGGCGCTAAGCCATTGCTTCCATGGGGTCTTCATTGCACCCCCCGGACACTGGGTTATACTCGCGGCCTGATTCCCGGCAGATCCCCGCTATCCAGGCATGCCCCAGACGCTCACAGACCAGTTCGGCCGCCGCATCGAGTACGTTCGCCTCTCGGTGACGGACCAGTGCGACCTGCGCTGCTTCTACTGCATGCCGAAGGGCTTTCGCGACTTCGAGGAGCCGACACACTGGCTCAGCTTCGACGAGATCGAGCGCGTGATCCGCGCCTTCGCCGAGCTGGGTGTCGAGCGCGTGCGCCTCACCGGCGGCGAACCGCTGGTGCGCAAGGACCTGCCGCAGCTCGCCGCCCGCCTGGCCGCCCTGCCCGGCATCGAAGACCTCTCGCTCTCCTCCAATGCCACGCGCATGGGCAAACACGCCAAGGCACTCAAGGACGCGGGCGTCACCCGCATCAATGTCAGCCTCGACACGCTGCAACCCGAGCGCTTCCGGCAGATCACCGGCGGCAAGCTCGAAAAGGTGCTGGCCGGGCTGATGGCCGCGAAGGCCGCGGGTTTTCACCCCATCAAGATCAACATGGTGGTAATGAAGGGGGTGAACGACGACGAGGTCGAGGACATGGTCGCGTTCTGCATCGAGCACGACTTCACCCTGCGCTTCATCGAGACCATGCCGGTGGGCGACACCGGCCGCGAGGCCAGCGCGCAGTACGTCGACCTGCAGGACGTCAAGGCGCGGCTGGCCGAGCGCTTCGAGCTCATCCCCGGCGTGATGCCGGGCGGCGGACCCGCGCGCTACGTGCGAGTCGCCGGCACCGACCTGCGCATCGGCTTCATCACCCCCATCTCCCAGCACTTCTGCGAGACCTGCAACCGCGTGCGCCTGTCGGTGGACGGCACGCTGTACATGTGCCTTGGCCAGGAGCACCGCTTCGAGCTGCGCCCGCTGCTGCGCGCGGGGATCGACGATGACGGCCTGCGCGAGGCGATCGCCAGGGCCATCGACCTCAAACCCGAACGCCACGAGTTCCGCGAGAAGCCGGGGCAGGTCATCCGTTTCATGTCCATGACCGGCGGCTGAAACCGCCCCATCTTTCGCCCTCGCGATCCGCACGCCGTTCCCCCGGCACTCCATCAGCGCCCGCTAATGTGTCGTTTTCCCATGGCACTGGCGGGGAAAATCATTAGAATCGATGAACATGTGCGGAAGGGATGCAGTACCGCACGGCAGGCCCCACACACAGGCCGGGTGATTGTAGCGACATGTACGTGCACAAATTACTGGACGAGGCGCTTGGTACCTCGTCCATGGACATCATACGGGCACTGGTCAACGCCTTGCCGGTACCGATCCTGTTTCTGGACGGGGACCACAAGGCGCTGGGCTTCAACCCCGCCTTCCGCCAGTCCTTCCACGGCACCGTCAGCATGCCAGCCCCCGGCATGCCCTGCGAGCACATGCCGGCTGCCCTCGAACAGGCCTGTCGTCACGCCCGGCGTCACATGACGGCCACCGGCAGCACCCGCTACGAACACGACCTCGACATCGGCACCCGGCAATACCGCGCCGTCTTCAACGCCGCCTGCATCGACCAGCATCCGGAACCGCTGCCGATCGTCATCGTCTCCCTGCACACCCCGGCAACGGCGCCCCCCACACGGAACCCCCATATCCGCCGCCAGGCCGCCGATGACGTCCAGCTCTCGCGTCACGATGCCCTCACGGGGCTGTTCAACCGCCATGCCATGCAGGAGATCGTCGAGAAGACCCTCGGCACCGCGCGGCGCAACCGCGAACCCCTCTCGGTACTGCTGTTCGACCTCGACCGCTTCAAGCTGATCAACGACAACTATGGCAACGCCATCGGGGATGCGGTCCTGACCGCCGCGGTGGACGCGAGCGTGGCCGCCCTGCGCGACACCGACTGGATCGGGCGCTGGGGCGGCGAAGAATTCCTGTGCGTCCTGCCCGGTACCGACCCGCAGGCCGCGACCCATGTCGCCGAACACCTGCGTCGACGTGTGGAGGAGCTGCGCCTGGACATCCACGGGCACGAGCTCAAGACCACGGTCAGCATCGGCATCGCCAACTACCCCTGCGAGGCCGACAGCGTCGACCAGCTGCTCGCGGCCGCCGACTCGGCACTGTTCGAGGCCAAGCGCGGCGGCCGCAACCGCGTGGCCACGAGCGGGCGCGAGATCCCGCGGATCTTCTCCATCGCCGGCGAACTGGAATCGGCCCTGATGCAGGACCGGCTCGTGCCCGCCTACCAGCCCATCGTCGATCTCAACACGGGGCGTGTCGTGGCCGACGAGGCCCTCGCCCGCATCCGCCAGGCGGATGGCTCGCTGCTGGCGGCCGGACACTTCATCGAGGCGGCCAACCACCTGCAGCTCACGCACAAGATCGATCACCTGATCGCGACACGCAGCATCCGGCGCTGCATGTCCATGGTGCAGCCCAGCCACGGCAACATGTCGCACTTCCTCAACACCTCGGCCGACCTGCTGCGCCACCCCGAACTGGTGGACGACATCCTGCGCGTGGCCCGCGAGGCCTGCGCGTCCTGCTTCGACCCGAACGACACGGGGCCGAAGCCGCTGGTGATCGAGATCACCGAACGCGAGTTCCTGGGCAACGTGAAGGATGCGCGCGAGATCCTCGCCCCACTCATCGAGTTCGGTCTGCGCATCGCCATCGACGACTTCGGTTCCGGCTACTCCTCCTTCGAGTACCTGGTCGACCTGCCGGTCTCCTTCCTCAAGATCGAGGGGACCCTGGTGCGGCGCGCGCGCGAGGACATGCGCACCCGCGCGATCCTGCGCGGTATCCGCGACATCGCCAAGGAACTCGACCTGATCACCATCGCCGAATTCATCGAGGACGAGGCCACCGCCTCGATGCTGCGTGATATCGGTATCGACTGGGGCCAGGGCTACCACTTCGGCCGCCCCGAGGCGGAGTAGCGCCACCGGCCGGCATCAGAAGGCCTGCTTCGTTCCCACGTAGATCTCGTAGTCCTCCTGGTCGCGCCCCCAGGCGATATCCACCCGCAGGTCGGTACGCACCAGCGCACGGATCTTCCAGCGCAGGCCCAGCCCGCCCCCGACCTCCAGCTCCGTGAGATCCACCGCGTCCGTGTCGTAGACATTGCCGATGTCGGCAAACAGGGCGCCGCGCAGGCTGCGGTAACCGAGTATCGGTTTCAGGTACTCCAGATTCACCAGCGCCAGCACGTCGCCCCGCAGGTCGGGCTGCCGCTCGTAGCCCCGCAGGGTCTTCGAGCTGCCGATGCTGTACGCATGCACCTCATCGTCGTAGCCGCGCCCGTATCCCAGGCGCACCTGGGTATTGAGGTTGTCGTTGCCCCAGAACACCGGGTGGCTGTAACCACGATGGAACAGGTCCAGGCGCTGATAGCCGTCGTCACTGCCGAACTCGTGAGAGGACACGGCAAAGGTCCAGCCGTACTCATACCCCTCGCGATGCCACGGATGCTCGTAAACGGCGTGGTACGCCGCCCCCAGCCAGGTCTCGACGATCTTGCGGTCGATCACCAGCCCCTCGACGCCCTGCTGGTACTCGTAGTTATCCTTGAAGATGTCGTTGCCCACGCTACCCCGCCAGCCGCGGCTCGGCCCGCTGCGCGTCAACCAGCGCGACGCGGTCCAGCCGAAGCTGTCACGCTGCAGGTCATACACGCCGTCACCCAGCACCGCATCTTCGATCAGCGGCGTCGAATCCGTGCGGCGCAGGAACAGGGACAGGCCGAGGTCGGTGCGCGGGATGCGCGGGATGTCGTAGGCGAATTCCCGCTTCACCTCCTTGTTGCCATCATCCCGTTCGGTGGTCTCGTGCAGCAGCTCGAGACGCTGGTTGTAGCCGAGAAAGTTCTCCCATGTCAGTTCGAAACCATAGGCATAGTCACCGTCGGCATCCTGATCAAATTTCGGGAGTGGCAGGACGTACCACTTTTCCGAGACGTCGAAGACCACGATCTGGTCGCCCTCCCCTGGCGCCTCCCCCAGTGGTTCGACGCGGGCACGCACGCGCTTGAAGAGGCCGAGGTTCATGATGGCCTGGCGCGACTCCTCGATGCGCTCGCGACTCACCGGGTCGCCCGGCGCCACGGTCAGCTCCTGGCGCAGCACGACCTCCTTCGTGGTGTCGTTGCCCTCGAAGCGGATCTCGGCGATGACCCCACTCGCCTCCGCCGCCACCTGGTTGTCGTCGGCCCACGCGGGAGGGGGCAACAACAGGCAGAGGAGGCACCATGACCACCCGCACAGCGGCCAGCCCCTCGGCATGAGGGCCTACCGGATCCAGATGGTCTTGGCGTTGACGAACTCGTGCATGCCGTGGCGCGACAGCTCACGCCCATAGCCCGAGGCCTTCACCCCGCCGAAGGGCAGGCGCGGATCGCTCTTCACCAGGCCGTTGACGAAGGCGCAGCCGCACTCGAGTCGGCGTGCAACCCGTTCGCCGCGCGCGGCATCGCGCGTCCACACACTGCCACCCAGGCCGAAGCGCGAATCATTGGCCAGGCGCACGGCATCCTCCTCGTCGCGCGCCCGCATCACGATGGCGACCGGCCCGAATAGCTCCTCGCCGTAGGCGGGCATGCCCGGGGCCACGTGATCGAGGATGGAGGGCTGGTAGAACGAACCCTCCCCCGCCAGCGGCCCGCAGCCGGTCACCGCCACCGCACCGGCCGCGATCGACTCGGTCACCTGCTCATGCAATTCGTCACGCAGGTCCCTGCGCGCCAGGGGGGCCAGGGTGGTCGCCTCGTCCAGGGGGTCGCCCGGACGCAGCGCCTCCACGCCGCGCCTGAAGGCAGCCACGAAGGCCTCGGCCACCGCGTCCACCACGATGAAGCGCTTGGCCGCGATACAACTCTGCCCGGCATTGAGAAACCGCGAAGTCACGGCCTGCTCCACCGCCCAGTGAAGGTCGGCATCCTCCAGCACCACGAAGGCATCCGAGCCACCCAGCTCCAGTACGGTCTTCTTGATCTCGCTGCCGGCCACGGCCGCCACGCTGCGCCCCGCCGGCTCGCTACCGGTGAGCGTCGCCGCCGCCACGCGCGGGTCGCGCAGCACCCCCTCCACCTGGGAGGCGGAGATCATCAGCGTCTGGAAACAGCCTGCCGGGAAACCGGCCTCGCGAAAGACCTCCTCGAGCGCCAGCGCGCATTGCGGGACGTTGGAGGCGTGCTTGAGCAGGCCCACGTTGCCCGCCATGAGGGCCGGTGCGGCGAAGCGGATCACCTGCCACAGGGGGAAGTTCCAGGGCATGACCGCCAGCACCACGCCCAGGGGCTGATAGGCGACGAAGCTCTTGCCCGCATCCGACTCGATCGCCTCGTCGGCCATGAAACGCTCGCCGTGCTCGGCATAGTAATCGCAGGCCAGGGCGCACTTGTCCACCTCGCCCAGGGCCTCGCGGTAGAGCTTACCCATCTCGCTGGTCACCAGCCGCGCGTAATGCTCGCGCCGCTCGCGCAGCACCGCCGCCGCCCGGGCCAGCAACGCGCGCCGCTCGGCAAAGGGGCGCGCAGCCCAGGCCGGCTGCGTCTCGGTGGCAGTGGCCAGCGCCTGTTCGATACGCACCGGATCCCAGGTATCGTACTCGGCAAGCACCTCGCCCGTGGCGGGATTCCTGGAACAGAAACTCATGCCGGACTCCTTTGGTTTTGACTGCGCTTTACTCTAGTATACCTGTCCGGAACATGTGGGCAGGGGCCGTAGCGGCCGCTGCCTGTCCGAACGACCCACCAGTGACAGGAAAATCGTAACGATGCATGTACGTAAGGTCTGCGTACTGGGCGGCACGGGCTTCGTCGGCTCGCACCTCGTCGGCCAGCTGATCGCCAGTGGTCGTGACGTCACGGTGCTCACGCGCCGCATCCAGCGCCACCGTGATTTGCTCGTCTTCCCGGGCGTCCGCCTCGTCGAGGCCGACGTGCACGACCCCAAGGTACTGAAACAGCACTTCCACGGAATGGATGCCGTCATCAACCTGGTTGGCATCCTCAACGAGAAGGGCCATGACGGCCGCGGCTTCCGGCGCGCGCATGTCGACCTCGCCCGCAGCGTGCTCGAGGCCTGCAAGGCCACCGGCGTGACGCGCCTGCTGCACATGAGCGCCCTGCACGCCGACGCCGGCAGCGGCCCCAGCCACTACCTGCGCTCCAAGGGCGAAGCCGAGAACCACCTGCACACCTTCGGCGCACCCGTGGCGATCACCAGCTTCCGGCCCTCCGTCATCTTCGGCCCTGGCGACAGCTTCATCAACCGCTTCGCCAGCCTCGTGCGGATGACGCCCGGCATCTTCCCGCTCACCTGCCCCGGGGCCCGCTTCGCGCCGGTGTACGTGGGGGACGTCGTGGAAGCCTTCCTCAACGCGCTGGAAGATCGCGACAGCTTCGGCAAGCGTTATGACCTCTGCGGCCCGCACGTCTATACCCTGAAACAGATCGTTCAGTACACCGCGCGCGTCAGCGGCCACCGTCGCCTCATCGTCGGCCTGTCGGACGGCATCTCGAAGCTCGTCGCCGTGCTCTCCGAATACGTCCTGCCGGGCAAGTTCTTTTCGCTCGACAATTACCACTCACTCAAGGTCGACAGCGTGTGCAGCAACGGACCACGCTGCCCGACCTCGCTCGAGGCCATCGTCCCGGGCTACCTCGGCAACGCCGACCGCAACGCCCGCTACCAGGTCCTGCGCGAACAGGCGGGGCGCTAGGCTCCTGGGGGTGAGGTGATGGGGGTGAGGAGAACGCCTCACGCCTATCGCCTCACGCCTCACGCCCGTACACTAGCCCGATGCAGACCTACCTCGTTGGCGGCGCCGTGCGCGACAGACTCCTGGGCCGTCCCGTGAAGGAACGGGACTACGTGGTCGTGGGTGCCACGCCGGAGGAGATGGTCGCCCAGGGTTTCAGGCCCGTGGGCAAGGACTTCCCCGTCTTCCTCCATCCCGAGACGAAAGAGGAGTACGCGCTGGCGCGTACCGAGCGCAAGACCGCGCCCGGTTACCACGGCTTCGTCTTCCACGCCGCACCGGACGTGACGCTGGAAGAAGACCTCAGGCGCCGCGATCTCACCGTGAATGCCATGGCCGAGGCGGCCGACGGCTCGCTGATCGATTATTTCGGCGGCCGGGCCGATCTCGAGGCGCGCCTGCTGCGCCACGTCTCCCCCGCCTTTGCCGAAGACCCGGTACGCATCCTGCGCACGGCGCGCTTCGCCGCCCGCTACGCACCGCTCGGGTTTCGCGTGGCCAACGACACGCGACAGCTGATGCAACAGATGGTGACGGCCGGCGAGGTCGACGCCCTGGTACCCGAGCGGGTGTGGCAGGAGCTTGCGCGCGCACTGGCCGAGGATGCGCCCCAGGTCTTCTTCCAGGTGCTGCGCGACTGCGGCGCGCTGGCCCGCCTGTTCCCGGCGGTCGACGCCCTGTTCGGTGTCCCCCAGAACCCGGACATGCACCCGGAGATCGACACCGGCGTGCACACCCTGATGGTGCTCGAACAGTGCGCCCGGCTCACGTCCGACCCGGCGATCCGCTTCGCCGCCCTCACCCATGACCTGGGCAAGGGCAGTACCCCACGCGACCAGTGGCCGAGCCACAAGGGCCACGAGGCGCGCAGCGTGCAGCTCGTCGAGGACCTCTGCGACCGCTACCGCGCCCCGCGCGAGTACCGCGACCTCGCCGTGATCACCGCCGAGTGGCACGGCCACGTGCATCGGGCCGAGGAGATCGGGGCAGGCGAGATCGTGCAGGTACTGGAACGCACCGACGCCTTCCGCCGCCCCGGGCGCTTCGAGAAATTCCTCACCGCCTGCCACGCCGACAGCCTCGGCCGCACCGGCTTCGAGGACAGCCCCTACCCCCAGGCCGAGCGCATGCGCCGCGCGCTGGAAGCCGCCCGCACCGTCGAGCCCGCGCCACTGGTCGCCCAGGGCCTGCGCGGCGAGGTACTGGGCGAGGCGATACACGCAGCGCGTATCCGTGCCGTCGAGGGATTGGGAGAGGGCTGAACGGACAGGGATTCCGGGCGGACACGGGCATCGCGACTTGCGACTTGCGACTTGCGACTTGCGACT